>FWWM01011886.1_pt1 | contig 14709 bp, 12 predicted proteins | sample 2228351 | NCBI WGS metagenome assembly FWWM01 (sample SAMEA103939774, study PRJEB20133) | metagenome | reverse complement strand
CCTTACCTTCCCCCGTGATCGTCGACGAAAAATTAGGCGGGAATTGGTTTCACCCATTGAACAAAGGGCACAGGGTTGACATTCCTCTTATTCAGGTTAAAATTGACTTAATCTAAATTCCATCCCATCATGAATTGATGAAAGAGGAGTCATGGAATCTGAATTAACAGAGGTAAGGGTGATGGGCATTGTCGTCGACCCCAAGGCCTCTAATCCTGTGGTCGTTCTGGTAGACCTCGCTGGCCAAAAGGCTCTGCCTATATGGATTGGCGTGTTTGAAGCAGAGGCCATATCAAGAGGTCTTGAGGATGTGGTGACCCTCCGACCTATGACTCACGATCTGATGAAGCAGATTTTAGATACCTTCCATGTCTCGGTCAATCGGGTGGTCATCCACGACTTGAAGGATAATACCTTTTATGCCAAACTCTACCTCGATATCGAGGGGAGGGAGATGATTGTCGATAGTCGTCCCTCGGATGCCATTGCCCTTGCGGTCAGAACAAAATCCCCAATCTTTATTACGGAATCCGTCATAAAGGCAACCCAAGAATTAGGGCTTTTGGCCTCTAACCTTTTAGACGAAAAGGATGAACTAAGATCGATCATTGAACGGATGAAACCAGAAGACTTTGGGAAATATAAAATGTAAGGATAAATGGACCCGAACAGATTTATAGAAGAAAAGATTAACGAAATCAGGCAAAAGGTGGGCTCTGCGAGAGCGATCAATGCCCTTTCAGGAGGTGTAGATAGCTCTGTAGTCACCCTTTTGGGTCATCGTGCAATTGGAGATAGACTGCGGACCGTGTTCATCGATACTGGTGTAATGAGAGAGGGAGAACCTGAAACCGTAATCGAGACATTTAAAAAATTTGGGGTAACTGTCCATCTCATTGAGGCGCAACAGGAATTTTTTAAATCTTTTAAAGGGATTACCGATCCGGAAGAAAAACGGAAAGTCTTTCGAGATACCTTCTATCATGTCCTCGGCAAAGCGGTCAAAGAGAGCGGTGCTACTTTTCTTCTTCAAGGAACGATTGCTGCAGATATTTCAGAGACTCAACGAGGAGTAAAAACTCAACACAATATTCTGGAGCAGATTGGAATTGCCCCTGAGCGTTATGGGTTTAAGGTGATTGAGCCTCTTCGCGAACTCTATAAGGATGAGGTGAGAGAGATAGCGAGGGCCTTAGGACTGCCCCAGGAAGTTTTTGAAAGAATGCCATTTCCAGGACCAGGACTTGCTACACGAATCATTGGGGAGGTCACCCCGGAGAGAATTTCAATTGTCCGGAAGGCGGTAAAGATTGTGGAGGAAGAGTTAGGGCCACTAAAACCCTTTCAAGCCTTTGCGGTCCTTCTCAATGATCAGGCGACAGGGATCACTGGAGTGGAAGGTCGAAGAACCTTTGGGGATATGATTGCCATTCGGTCGGTGGAAAGCAAAGATGCCATGAAGGCTGAGGTTACGGAAATCCCCTGGGACCTTTTGAAAAAGATTCAAAAAAGAATTATCGATGAGATTCCATCCGTCAATAAAGTTCTCTATGATCTGACCCCCAAACCCCCAAGCACCATTGAATATATTTAAATTCTACCCTTCAATCTTCCCCTTTTCCGAAAGGCTTTGTCCTGGTGTGATTTCCTGCCTTTAATTTACCCCGAAACTCTTTTGGGAGAAAGTTGACATTAATTCCCTTAATTTGGACAAAAAGTCTTTTTAGAGAGAACAGAAACGATCATTCAGTTTTATTAAATTTATATAATTTTAAAATTAAATCAATAGGTTATGAAATATATATTTTTTTATTCTTTTTGGCATAACTTTTGCTATTAAATTAATTAAAATCGAAACAAATGGGGGAAACTGAATGTCTTTTTTGGAAAAGGACGAAGTGCTAACTTCTGAAGAAGCAATCCAATATTTAAAAATTTCAAAACCAACCTTTCTCAAATATATCCATCTTGGAAAGATCAAAGCCATCAAGGCTGGAAAAGGATGGAGAGTTCTCCAATCGGAACTCCTCCGGTTCTTAAAAGGGGAGAAAGACCTATGATTCGGAGGATTAAAAAAAGTTTCATCCTGAAATGGCTGATCTTTACCATTTTATTGGCCACCCTCCCTATTTCCATCGTGGCATTTACCACGATTCAAACCTTTAAGGAAGACCTTAAGGAATCGATTATTGAAAGAGAAAGGGGAAGGGTAATTTTTCTCATAGAAAGGATAGAGGATTTTTTTGAAGCCCTGACAAAAACCCTCCTTTTTATCACAGAGGATAAAAATTTTATGAAGAAAGGTTTTACCCATGCAAAGAACCATTTAGAGGATATTCTCTATATGAGTGACTATTTTTATGAATTGACATTGATCAACGGGAAGGGGAAGGAGGTTCTTAAGGTTTCATACGAATTGGTTAAACCCTCTGACTTGAAAGATCAATTAAAGAGCGAGATGTTTCAGACCGCTTCAAAAGGTCAGATCTATTATGGAGATTTTTTTCTCACAAGAGATATGACCCCTTCCATGGTCATTGCCCTTCCCCTCAGAGGAGAGAGAGGAAGACCAGAGGGGGTGTTAAGTGCGAAAGTAAAACTTAAACATTTATGGACTTTAATTTCCCAGACTCAGATTGGAACAAGAGGGAATACCTGTCTCATTGACCAAAAGGGAAGGCTTGTAGCCCATTCTGAATCCATGCGTGTTTTAGATCCATTTAAACTTGAGAGCCCTCCTTTGCTCCACCAAGCCTCAGGAGGAAAGGAGGGATTTTTAGAGCTTGTGGATGATAAGGGAGAAAAATTCTTGTGCCTTTCTAAATCCATAAGGAATTTGGGTTGGAAGGTGATTATTCAGATTCCTTCTAAAGAGGCTTTTCAAACCATTAACCAGATGGTCCTAAAGGCTATCTCATGGATTTTGATTGCCCTTCTGGTTGCGCTCATTTTCAGTCTATATCTTTCCAGAAGGTTGATTTTTCCAATCCAGCAATTATCTAGTGAAATGGGAAAAGTATCCAGAGGCAACTTAGATGTTCATATCCATGCCCAGCACGAAGACGAGGTAGGAGTTCTCATAGAGTCCTTCAATCAGATGATTCGAGAGTTAAGAGAATCCCAGGAGGCCTTAAGGGAGTCCGAAGAGAAGTTCCAAAAGATTTTCGAAAACTCTAAGGATATGGTCTATATCACCTCTATGGATGGGAAATTTATTGAGGTCAATCAGGCTGGGGTAGAGATGTTAGGTTATGAGAATAAAGAAGAATTAATGCAGATTCGATCAGGGGAGACCTATTTAAATCCTGAGGAAAGGAGAAGATTTAAGGAGGAGATTTCAAAGGAAGGGTTTATTAAAGATTTTGAGACGAGACTAAAAAAGAAGGATGGAACTCCAATCGATGTCCTGATTACTGCCAATGTGAGAAGGAATGATTCGGGAGAGATTATTGGGTATGAAGGGATTATTAAAAACATCTCGGATCGGAAAAGGATGGAGGAAGAACTTAAGCAGAGGGCAGAGGAATTCCAAACCCTTTATGATTTGAGTGGCCTCATCAACGAGTCCTTAGAATTAGACCGAATCTTATCCGTCTCATTAGAAAAGATCTTAACCCTCGTAGGGTTTGATATGGGAACCATTCACCTCCTGAATGAAGACAGAGAAAAAATAGAGTTAAGATTTAGCAAAGGGGTATCCCCTGAATTAATGGAACAAATAAGAGTTTTTAAAATTGGTGAGGGAATTTGTGGAAAGGCTGTCCAGGCCATGAAGCCCATTGTCGTTCCCATCGAGGAATACCCAACCCCACGAGTTGTTCCATTTTTAAAGAGGGAAGGGTATCAAATGTCTGTGGGTATTCCTATCATAGCCAAAGGAAGAACAATAGGCGCAATCACGATGGCAAGCCGCTTTGAATCCTCCATAGGGGAAAAGACTCTCCATCTATTGGAAAGCATTGGGAACCAGATAGGGCTTGCGATTGAGAATGCCAATCTTTTCTCCAATGTAGCCAAAGCAAAATCAGAGTGGGAGACAACTTTTGACGCGGTCACCGATCTCATCACAGTCAGGGACAAGGATTATCGGATCATCCGGGCTAATCGGTCAGCCTTTAAGCGTTACGGACTGAAACCAGAGGAGATGATCGGGAAGAGGTGCTTTGAGACTCTCCATCAAAGCAATCGGCAATGCGAGGGATGTTATATTACTGAAACCCTGAGGACAAAGAAACCGATCTCCGGGGAGAGGTATAGTAAATATTTGAATGGCATCTTCAAATATTATACCTTCCCTGTCTATGATGAGTCTGGAGAGATTGTTGCGGTGATTGACCTGGCCAGGGAGGTGACAGAAGAGAAACGACTGGAGACTGAAAAAGAGGTGGTAAACAATATTAATCGAATCCTTGCCTCAAGCCTCGATATAAGGCGTGTGATCCGTGAGGTCCATAAGGAGTTGAGGAGGGTTCTGGATTCTTCAAGGATGACCATCGCATTTTTAGATGAAAAGGAGGAAGGATTTCGATATGTTGCCATAGAGAAGGATGATGAAGCGACGGAGTTAATGGGTGGGGTGATTTATCCAATAGAAGGGACCCTCCTTACCAAGGTCCTGGAAACAGGCCAACCTGTGATCGTAGACGATACGGGAGAGAGTGAATCCTTTGTGGATCAGGAATTACTGAAAGAGGGTATTCGTTCCTCCTTAGTCTACCCATTAGAATATAAGGGAAAGGTCTTTGGCACACTGAATTTTGGCAGTAAAGAGGTCAACCATTTTTCAGATCATCATCTTCATTTCCTTCGCCTGATAGCCCCTGCTCTGGCCATCTCCATCCAAAACGCCCTCCTTTTCGAAGAGACCATAAAGAGGCTGAATGAGTTGACCGTGCTTTATGAAATAATAAAAATCTCTGTCTCCTCAATCCACCTCAATCAAATCCTAAAGGATGTCATCCACAGTCTGAGTCGTTTCCTCAAATTTGAAAGGATGGGAATTCTCATGGTGGACGAAAAGACAAAAAGATTGGTTCCCCATCCTGCCTCTTATGACAGCATCCCCGTTGAGGAGATTGAAAAACTGGGTCTCTCCGTGGGCAGGGGCATTACAGGATGGGTTGCGGAAAAGGGAGAGCCTCTTCTGGTGAATGATGTGACCAAGGATTCGAGGTACCTCTGCGGGGATGAGGGCATTCGTTCTGAAATATGTGTGCCCTTAAAGGTAGGGCAGAAGGTCATTGGGGTGATTGATGGGCAGAGTAAAGTATTGAATGCCTTTACGGAGGATGATCTTCGATTGCTCAGCATCGTCGGGGGGCAACTGGCAACCGTGATTGATAACCTTCGCCTTTATGATGAGATTAAACAGTCGGAGGAAAAATATCGGACGGTCATTGAAGGGGCCCATGATGGGATCTGTATCATCGGACTGGATAATCGATTAAGATATGCCAATCACAGGATGGTAGAAATCTTCGGTTACTCTGAGGAGGAATTGGTCGGAATCGATTTTTATCATCTGATTGATGAAGAAAGCAGGCAATACATCGAGAAGCGAACCGTTCAAAGGCAACGAGGCGAAAAGTTATCACCGATTTTTGAATTGAACGGAGTGAGAAAGGATGGCGAGGTCCGAAACCTTGAGATCAATGCCAAGGTATTGAAGGACTCAGCAGGGAAGATCCTTTTTATCGTCTTTGTGAGAGATATCACGGATAAGAAGAGGATAGAAGAGCAGTTGCTTCAGAGTGAAAAACTTCGTGCCCTCGGGGAGATGGCAAGCGGAGTGGCCCATGATTTTAACAATGCCCTTGCTGCCATACTTGGAAATGCCCAATTGATGCTGATCACAGTCAAGGATGAGGAGTTGAAAGAATCTCTCAGAACCATCGAAAAGGTGGCCAAGGATGCCGCCCATACTGTCCGAAGGCTTCAAGAATTCACAAGAAAGAAGACCCACCAGGAACTCTATAGACTTGATGTCAACTCGATCATCAAAGATGCCATTGAGATTACCAAACCGAAATGGAAAGACGAGGCTCAGGCAAGGGGTATTCCCATTGAGATAGTGATGAATTTTGGAGAGATCCCTCCGGTCAGTGGCCATGCCTCTGATCTAAGAGAGGTGATTACCAATATGATCTTTAACGCCATTGAGGCAATGCCAGAGGGAGGGAAGATTGAGATTCGGACATCCCAACAACACCAGAAGGTCCATATTCAAATCTCTGATACAGGGATTGGGATGGAAGAGGAGGTCAAAAAGAAGATCTTTGAACCCTTCTTTACCACCAAACCCTTTACCAATTCAGGATTAGGGCTAAGCATGTCCTATGGAATCATCAAACGGTTTGGAGGGGATATCGAGGTGGAGAGTAAGGTGGGATGGGGGACAACTTTTACCATTTCGCTCCCCATTCAGGTGGAGGGAAAGGAGGAGGAAGTTTACCCAATTTCTATCCAAAAAGGGAGAGAGGCTCGAATCCTTGTGATCGATGATGAGGAGGAGGTCAGGGATACCCTTTCAAAGATTCTTTCCAAGGGTCATCATCAGGTGATGGTGGCCCAGGATGGAAAAGAGGGGATCCGCCTCTTTAAAGAGAATAAATTCGATCTCGTTTTGACCGATCTCGGTATGCCAGGACTTTCGGGCTGGGAGGTATGCAGGGCCATTAAAAGGTTAAGTCCCCAGACCCCTGTCGGGATGATCACAGGATGGGGGGTCCAGTTGACCCAGGAGGAGATTGAAGTAAACCACCTTGATTTTTTAATTCCAAAACCCTTCGATTTTCATCAAATTATAAAACTGGTTAACGATGCCATGGCCTCTAAAGGGGATCCACTTTACGCTTGACTTGGAAAGTGAAGATGTGGAAGATTTAAATCAAGATGGATATTCATTTTCTCTATTTTGTGTTTTTCTCTTTCCTATTAATTGCCATCCTCCTTTTCATCGTCTTCTTCCTGGACGAACTGAAAGAGATTAAGGAACACTTTAAGTGGAGGCAGTATATCATCTACCTCTTGGGGAGCCTCTTCATCCTCACCAGCATTTCCCTATCATATTTCCTTTATCTCTATGGCTCCTTATGGCTTTCGCTCTCTGCCTTTATTGCCTTTACAATCATTGCGACCTACTTCCTTTATAAGGCAAGCACCATGATGAGGGGAAGAGAGTGATTGGATGAGAAACGTCCTTCCCAGCCATTTTAAAAAATAATTTGTCTCTCTTGACTCTTTCTCTTTTTTCTAATAAATAGATTATTCGTAGTGTCCAATGCCAAGACGGACTGAAAGATTTATCTTCGATACGATGTTTAACACAACTGTAGTTTAGGAAAAATTTATAACTTACTGAAATATAAAACATTTTTATACCCACATTTTGTCACTCCCGCGGAAGCGGGAATCCAGTAAAAATCATTTCCGCCAAAGGCGGAGCTGATTCTGTCGGATAAAATCAATAAATTCTGGATGCCTGCTTTCGCAGGCATGACAAAAATTTGCTAAACTACAACCGTGTTAAATGAGGGAACCCTCAAATGATTGAGATCAAGAATCTGATGGTTTTTTATGAGAATGCGTTGGCGATCAATAATATCAATTTAGTAGCGGATCGGATTACTGGGGTCTTTGGGGCCAATAGTGCGGGGAAGTCGACGTTGATGTATACGATTTCGGGGATCATTCTGGATGTGAAGAGGAAGGAGGAGATGAAGGGAGGGGAGAGGATTACGGTTTTGGGGACGATTCTTTTTGAGGGGGTGGACATTACCCAGATGAAGCCGAGCGAGAGGGCGCGGAGGGGGATCATCCTTTGTCCGGAGAGGCGGAGGATCTTTCCTGAGAGCAGTACGTTGGAGAATTTGAGGATCGGGGCCTATTTAGCCACTTCCCATCAGGCTAAGAAGACGTTGGAGTATGTGTTTACCATCTTTCCGGCTTTAAGGAAGTTGAAGGGGAGGGAAGGGGGATTTCTCAGTGGTGGGGAGCAGCAGATGTTGGCGATTGGGAGGGCGTTGATGGCTCAGCCGAAGCTTTTACTATTGGATGAGCCCTTGTTGGGGTTAAGTCCTTTGATGGAGGTGATGTTGGCGCGTTCGGTTCGGGATATTAATCATCAGACCGGGGTGAGCATTTTGATTGCGGAGCAGTATGCACGTCCGGTGTTGCCGATTATTCATTATGGGTATATTTTGGAGAATGGGGGAGCGGTGTTGAAGGGGACCTCTCAGGAGTTGATGAATAACCCCGATGTTAAATCCGCCTACTTCGGGTTGTAGTTATCTCTTCTCTTTTGTGATCTTCCTTCTTTCCTCCTCTCTGATCTCACGCCTTAGAAGTTTTCCCACCTTGGATTTTGGAAGCATGTCACGGAACTCAATATATTGAGGGATTTTATAGGGAGCCAGCCTTTCCCGGCACCACTTGGTCAGTTCGGCTGCATCGACTCCACGGGCATCCTCCTTGAGAACCACCATGGCTTTGATTCTTTCCCCCACTTTTGGATCGGGAACTCCTACAACACAGGCCCCGATCACGGTGGGATGATCTTGGAGCACGGCCTCAATCTCTGAAGCCGAAACTCGATAGGCTTTATACTTAATGATATCGGCAGAACGCTCTACATAAAAGATTTCTCCTTTCTCATTTTGGCGGACATAGTCTCCCATTCGATAATAGATTTCACCATTCAATTCGACATAGGAGCGGGCGGTCTCTTCAGGTTTCTTCCAGTAACTCTTTATCGTATAGTCTGTAGTAACCAATAATTCTCCTGTTTCACCTAAAGGGACGGGTTCTAAGGTATCGGGGTCGACGACCTTACATCGTCTGGTCTTGAGAGGTAATCCAATAGAGCCGATCTCTGGCTCTCCATCCAATCGGGAATAGGTCACATGGCCTGCTTCTGTGGACCCATAAACTTGATAGATGGGGATTTGAAAAAGTTCCTTCCAGCGTTTAAATACCTCAATGGGAAGGACATCCCCTCCACAATAACAATACTTTAATGAACTCAGATCATACTTATCCAATCGATCATTTTCAAGAATCATTCGGTACAGGGCGGGGACCCCAAGCATCCACCTGACTTTATATTTTTGAATGGCCTGTAAAATCGCATCCACTTGTGGAGCAGGCATAACGATGCTCGTATTTCCGTAATTGAGACCCACGGCTACAAAAAGTCCAAGGGCCATGATATGGAAGAGTGGGTTGATGACAATGTAGGTGTCGCTTCCCTCACGAATATGGCCTCCCACCACATCTTCCATAATATCCCTCACATAGGAGGTCATCCCCACATGATTCCCTGGGACTCCCTTCGGAAAGCCAGTTGTACCTCCCGTATAGAGAATATAGGAGAAGTCTTTCCATGGATCGATCTCCACCTCTATTTTCTTCTCCGGCGGAGTCTTGATAAGATCTTTAAAGAAGTATACGTTCTTATCCTTTTTGACAATTCCTCTTGGAATTTTGTCAAAGAGGAGTCCCACCGCCCTCTTCCAGAAGGGGAGGAAGTCAACCAGATTGGTCACGATCACCCTTTTCAGACAGGTTTTAGGGAATATCTCTTTGACATACCCAAAATTGGTATCGAGGCAGATAATCGTCTCTGCTTCTGAATCATTGATCATATACTCAATTTCAAAGGAGGTATAGATAGGGGCAACAGGAACAGCGACCGCCCCGATCTTCTGAATGGCAAAAAAGGCAATCACCCATTGAATCGAGTTTGAGATGTAGAGGACGACCTTATCCCCTTTTTGGACCCCTAATTGATTTAAGGCAGTGGCAAATCGTTGAATAAGCTCTCTTAGTCTTTTGTAGGTGAAGTTTTCCCCCAGATAGAGGATGGCATTCCGATCGGGGTACTTCTCGCACATCCTTTCAAATTGGGTAAAGGTCAGCTCTTCTTTCATTGGATTTCCAAGGAAATAAAATAAAAAGAATTTAGTAAGGGTTAGGGCAAGGATGCCGGTTTTGTCTTTAGGGAAAGGCAAGGGTTTAAATCGTTACCCATAACCCATAGACCTTTCACCAAACTGGCTTCATAGCCTTAACCTCTTTACCTTACCTGAAAGTTCATTGTCATGGTTCGAGGATAGCCAATCGGCCATGACTAATTTACTTCATTGCCGATCGATCATTGGTCATTATGCCATGATCCTTTATCAGGCCTCAAATGTATAATCCAATAATTTTTCTGAGCCCAAATAGGCTTCTTTTACCCTCTCATCCTCCATCACCTCTTCAGGAGTCCCTTCGGTCAATTTTTCCCCAAAATTCATCACCATGACCCGATTGGCAACCCGAAAGAGTTCCCTTAATCGATGTTCAATCATCACCAAGGTGATTCCATCCAGTTGGAGTTTTTCAATCAGAGGAACCATGCTGGCAATCTCGCTCATGCTGAGCCCTGAGAACACCTCATCGCAGAGGATGACATCTGGTCGAAGGGCAAGACAGCGGGCCAGTTCAAGACGTTTTAGATATCCTGTAGGAAGACTTGATGCAAGTTTATAGGGAACAAAGGAATCTCTTTCAAAACCAATCTCTTCGAGAATATCAATGCTCACTGTATCCCTGTCCCCGAGTTTTCCTCCCCCCCGCCACCCTCCCATTCGCCTCGCCCTTGGCGAAAAGAGAGGGACAATCAAGTTTTTATAAGCAGGAAGACTATAATAGGGTCTCATAATCTGAAAGGTCCGAGTAATCCCGAGGGAGGCAATCTTATGGGCCGGATAGTGACTGATGTCCTGACCTCGGTAGAGAACCTTACCGGAATCCATTTTGATAAAACCTGTAATACAATTAATCAGCGTTGTCTTGCCGGAGCCATTGGGTCCTATGATTCCAAAGACTTCACCCTTATGAACAATAAAACTCACCTTTTGGACTGCCTGAACCCCTCCAAAGGATTTACAAACGTTAACAATCTCGAGAAGGATTTCTTCGCTCATACTTTTACCCATCTCTCAAATTGATGGTACTTTCGTTGTGCGTAGACCATGAACCCTTCGCTTCTAAACATGATGAACATCATCAAGATTAAGGAGTAAAAGACAATCCTTAATGTTCCAAATTCCCTCAGCCATTCTGAGATGGGAACGAGAAAGAAGCATCCTAATAAGGGACCCACCAGAGTTCCACCTCCCCCGATCACAGTAGCGGCAATGGGAATAACTGAAAAATCAAGGGCAAACTGGGAAATTCCTGACCACATGTAGATGTGGGAGAGGTAAGCCCCGCCAAGGGAGCCAAGTCCAGAAGCAATAAAGACAGCCAGGGCTTTGTAGAACGTGATGCTTATTCCTGAGGCCCGAACCGCCTGATCGTTGTCTTTAACCCCGCGAAAGACAAGACCAATATCTTCGTTGACCAATCTTCTTAACCCAAAAAGAGCAAAGAGAACGATGAAGATAATGAGATATTCTTCAATCCATCTGTTAGGGAAACCTGCCACGCCAAGGATTCCGTCTGTTCCACCAAGAATATTTAAAGCCTCGATGATCCTCATGAGGGCAAGTGGGTACATCAGAGTGACGATGGCAAAATAGACTCCTCGAAGTGGAAGGGCGGGAAGAAGGAGGAGGGTGCAGATCAGAGCCCCACCCACTGTTGCCAAGGGGATGGTCAAAGTAATCGGCAATCCCAAAGATTTGTTAAGGATGGCTGCGGTATACCCGCCGACTCCGATAAAAAAGGCCCCTCCTAAGGAGACCAACCCTACAAAATGGGCTAAGAAGTCAAATCCAAGGGCAAGTAACGAATAGATGCAGGCAATCGAGATCACCCGTTTCCAGTATAGGGAGGGCATGAGAATCGGAAGAAGAAGGATACCGACAATAAGAACCAGCCTTGGAAGGACAAGATAGGTCACTTCTTCCAGAGAAGAGATGGCATAGATCCCTTCGGTTCTTACTTTGATGCCCCGATCAACGCGCTCTTTGCGTCTCTCTACAGTGAGAGGATTTTTTTCCATGAGCTCAATCCAAATTTAAATCCGAAATTCGAATTTCAAAATACGAAACAAATACAAATGACCGAAATTTAAATAATGAGGTTATTAAAACATCGCCCCGGTGAATCCAAGAAATTGATAACCAAATAAAAAGACTGGATTCCGGCTTTCGCCGGAATGACAATCATTTGTGTTTTTGGCTTTTTACGTGATCATTAAATTCGAAATTTGCAATCTGAAATTTGAAATTGTTATTTATACTCTTTCTTCGAGTTCCTTCTGTTTCCCAAAGAGCCCTGAAGGTCTAACGATAAGAGTAATAATAATCGCCAACAAGGCAACCACCATATGGAAATGGGATTGAATGTATTGAACCGTTATGATCTGGATAAATCCAATCATAAATGCGGAAAGGATGGCCCCCACCCAGCTTCCCAATCCTCCAACGATACAGACTGCAATGGAAAGGATGAGGACATTGTAACCTGCCTCTACAACGATATTTCCTAAGGGAAGCAGAACGATGGCCGATAGCCCCGCAAGGATAGAACCCATGGCCATGGCGATAATGGCCATCCAATCAGAGTCTATTCCTAACATCATGGCCGCATGTTCATCCTGAGCCATTCCTCTTAGGGCCAGACCTGTTTTGTTAAAATGGGTAAAAAGCCACATAAAGGAGATCACCAGGATTCCAATGACAATCACAATAATCCTCTGAATGTCAATTGGAACGTCTCCGATATGGATACTTCCCTCAATGAAGACAGGAAGCGTATAGGTCAACCCCTTAAATCCTCTCCATCGAAGAAATTCAAGGATCGCCAATCCGAGGGCATAGGTTGCGATGATTTCAGAGGTTGCCATCCCCCTGACCCGGATCAGAACAAATCGATAAATACCTGCCCCGATTACCCCCATCAGAATCAGGGCCAAGAAGATGGAGAGGATATAGTTAAGGTGAAGTTTATGAACAAACCACCAGACCCCGAAGCCTGTAATCACGTAGAGAGCCCCGTGAGCAAAATTGGGAAGTCGGCTGATGCCATAGACCAAGGTAAACCCAATGGCCATTAAGGCAAGAGAGAAACTATTGACGATGCCGTAAATTAGAATTCCCATAAACGATAAAGGAAACGTATAGCGTTAAGGCGCATAGGGGAAAGAGGTAATTTTTCGGTATCCCCCTTTCCCCCTTTGTGCTCTATTCTATGTTACTATTTTTTCATCCAGGGAGGTAGTTTGATCTCTCCCATTGCAATCTTAGGTGGGAAGACCACAATCCTTTTCCCTGCCTGCCACTGGAAGATGGTCCCGACTGCGCCCTCATTTGGATCCACACTGGGAATAACCTGATGGTTCTTAGGATTAAACTTAATTCTGCCATATACTCCAATCAGATCCGTCTTTTCGAGGGCAGCCACGACCGCATCAGAATTTAAGGTCCCAGCCCTTTCAATAGCATCCTTCAACACATAGACGGCCATATAACTTGAGGAAGTCCCATAACCCTCTGGTTCCAACCCATACTTCTTTTGGTAGGCTTCTACAAACCTCATCGTCCAGGGAGTGGCTTTTGATGGGGCATTGCCTGCATTGACTACACTCGCCATGCAATACTCCCCTTTCCCCTCAGTGGCTTTCCAGAATCCAGGCTGTTCTGCTGCGGCGATAATCGTTCCAAAGGGAAGGGCCGGGACTTTCATATCATACCATTGTTTTAAAAGAATTGCCGTCTCCGGCATATCCATCCAGATGAGAATGACTTGGGCCTTCCCATCTCTCGCTTTCAATAACCCCACAGAGTAATCCGTGGTCCCAGTGGGATAGACTTCCTTTCCGATAATCTCCCAACCCTTTTCCCCTGCTATTTTGGCTACGAGGTCTCCTCCCGCGCGAGCGTGAGCCACATCCTGGACCATAATAAAAAGTTTTTTAAGACCAAACTTCTGCTTAATGCTCATTAGACAAGGGATGAATTCTCCCGTCACCATCCATCCCACCTCACCGGAGATTCGAAAACAGTATTTAAACTTATCATATTCCGACTCGACCCGTTTGTGATAGGCAGGAGTTAATGCGCCGGTCGTCAGGATGGAAACCTTTTTATATTTGGAAAGCAAATCCATTGCAGCCAGAGCGGCTTCCGAACGGACAGGTCCTCCAACGATAAAATCTGCATTCTTCTCCAGAATGAGTTTTTCCACCACCAGGAGCGCATCGCTGACCGGAACCCCTGGCTCAAGGTCTCTTGTATCAATTACTTCTACTTTGAAAGGTCTTTTCTCTTTGCCAACCGTCACCCCTCCCTTTGCATTGATCTCTTCCACAGCCAACTTGATTGCCCTTTCAGCGTCCCACCCATAAAGGAATGCAGTAGCCAAGGGGCTCCCAATAATGATGGGTTTTCCCTGGGCATGAACCTTGGTTCCCCAAAAAAGAATGGTTAATATCCAGAAAAAAGAAACCATGATCGCCAGTAGCCCAAACCATCTTTTCTTCATATGACTCCCTCCTTGCATTGAATTTTAACCCCCCTTTAGAGGGTTAAGTTTAATCTACTTAAAATCAGAGAGACTGTCAAGATAACCCTAAGAGATTTCAAAAAAACAGAAATCTATGATTACACTTTTTATAGTCCGAAGTAGGCGGACTTAACATCGGGGTTATTCATCAACTCCTGAGAGGTCCCCTTCAACACCGCTCCCCCATTCTCCAAAATATACCCATAATGAATAATC
>FWWM01011883.1_pt1 | contig 14714 bp, 13 predicted proteins | sample 2228351 | NCBI WGS metagenome assembly FWWM01 (sample SAMEA103939774, study PRJEB20133) | metagenome | reverse complement strand
CGAGACGCGAAGCTGGTGGGCGCGAATCCCAAAGAAGAGGCCTACTACTTTCCGGAGGGCGTGGATCTCGGCCCGCATCCAGAGACCTTCTTCGGCGTCCATCCCTACATCGTCGAGCAGGGCAAGCAGGAGCTCCTCCTGAAACATCTGGTGGAGTGGAAGGACGATCTGATCCTGCAGCATTCGCGCGCTTATCTGCTGGTGCCCGGCGAGGGATTTCACTTGCCTGCCGGTGTCCTGCACGCGCCTGGTACGGCGCTGACCATCGAATTGCAGGAGGATTCGGACGTCTTCGCCATGCTCCAGGCCCTGAACGCGGGCAAGATCATCTCCAAAGAGCTGCTGTTCAAGGACGTCACCCCTGAAGCACGCGCGACGCGCGGCGAGCGGGCGATCCTCGACCAGATCAACTGGGAGATCAGCGGTGATCCCTACTTCTACGAGAATCACCATACGACTCCGGTTCTGGTGGCAGAGACCAGGCAAGAGGGTGGCGAGGAACATTGGATCTACTACAACACCACCAAGTTCAGCGGCAAGCGTCTGGTTGTGAAGCCGGGCCAGACTTTCCGGAGCGTGGACAGAGGAGTCTACAACATCCTGGTCTGGCGCGGCAAAGGCCGCTATGGTGGCCATGAGATCGAAGCCGGCAACTTCGACCTCGACGAACTGTTGATCTCGCATGACGCGGCAGTGCGGCCGTGCCTGGTTGAGAATACCGGCGCAGAGCCCCTGATCATCTTCAAGTTCTTCGGGCCGGACATCAACCTGGATGTGCCGATGATCCCGCCCTACGGTCGCTAGAGGAGGAGCTGGTGATCTGGGCCGCTGGCGCAACGGCAACCCGATCGTCGCCAATCGGAATGTCGGGCGACCGGCTACCCGATCCCAATCTACCAATCTACCAACCTACCAACCTACCAATGTACCAATCTACCAATGTACCAACCCACCAACCCACCAACCCACCAATCACCAACCAAGGAGGTCCGTCATGGCCAAAAAGATTTCTGTCGGCACCTGGGCGTATATCTGGGGCGGGTATGCGGACAAACCGATTCCACTGCCCGCGGTCGTGGAACGGTTGGCCGAGCTGAAGTTCGATGGCATCGAATTCGGCGCGTTCGACCCACACTATGGTCCGGGCGATTACACCAATCGCGAGAAGCGCCTGGAGATCAAGAAGATGCTTGACGATCACGGCCTGGGCATTTCGGGCATTGCGGGCGCCTTTGCCGGTGTGCCGGCATTGATCAACCCCAACGATTACCTGGACCAGGTCAAGCGCCAGATCGAGATCTGCCTGGACATGGGCATCCCCAAGCTGCGCGTGGACACCAACGCGCCGCCGACGGGCATACCGGGTGGCCTCGACTATGAGACCTGCTTCTGGCGATATGCCGATGTGTGGCACCGGTCGGCCGAGGTGTGCGCGCGTTACAACATCAAGCTCGTGTGGGAATTCGAGCCGGGCTTCTATCTGAACAAGCCCAGCGAGGTTGTCCGCATGTGCTATGCCGTGGATCACCCGAACTTCGGCGTGCTCTTTGACTCGTGCCACGCGTACATGTGCTCCGTCATCGCTTCACGCCAGCTCGGCGAGAAAGAGACGCTGCCGGGCGGCGTAGTCCAGTTCGCACACATGCTGACCGGCAAGATCGGCCACGTCCACTTCATTGATTCTGACGGCACGTTGCACGACAATGAAACGAGCACCCATGCTCCGTTCGGCCAGGGCGTGCTGAACTTCCCCGAGATCGTCAAAGCGCTGTACGATGCTGGCTACACCGACGAATGGTGGCCGATGGATCTGTGTTTCTGGCCCGGTGCCCTGGAAGCGACCGGCCCGGCCAAGGCGTTCATGGATGAGCTGGTTGCCAGGTATGGGTGAGTCCACCCTGAGCAAACGATAGGAGTTCCGCAGAGGAGAGACTGCGATGGCAGAGATGATGAAGGCCCAAGTCTTCTATGATGTTGAAAAAATGGAGCTGCGCGAGGTGCCCATCCCGCGGGTGGGTGATGCCGACGTGCTCGTGCGCGTGAAAAACTGCGGCATCTGTGGCTCGGACATCTCCTACTTCTTCGGCCTCAGCCCGACGGGCAAGATGCCCATCGTGTTGGGCCACGAATTCACGGGCGAAGTCGTTGAGGTCGGGGCCATCCCGAAGTCCATGGGCTTGTTCAAGCCGGGCGACCGCGTGGTGGTCAACCCCGTGCAACACTGCAACGCCTGCTACGCCTGTGCCGCCGGTCATACCAACTTGTGCGCCAACCTGTATGTGCCGGGCGTGAACGCCGACGGTGCGTTTGCCGAATATGCGATCTCTCGCTACACCGGCCTCTTCAAGCTCGACGATGCGGTCAGCTATGCTGCAGGCGCATTCATCGAGCCGCTGGCCTGTGCCGTCTATGGCATGAAGAAACTGGCGATCGAACCCGGTCAGTTCGTGGCCATCTTCGGCCCCGGCCCCATCGGCATCATGATGGTACAGATGGCCAAGGCCGTTGGCGCCGGCAAAGTGGCCATGGTCGGCACCCGTGACTACCGCCTGGAAGAAGCCAGGAAGTGGGGCGCCGATTACATCTTCAATACGAAAGACGAAAAATCGCCCTACTACGTCAAAGATCTCAAGGCCGCCATCGCCGATGTGACGCAGGGCCGTCTGGCAGATCGTGCCATCGTGCCCACCAGCTCCAATGCTGCCTTCGAGCAGGCGATTGACGTCACCGGTGGGGCCGCGATCATCGTGCACTTCGGCCTGCCGGATGCCGGCGATGTGATCCATGTGCCGGCCCTGGCTACGCATACTGCCGACAAAGAGATCCGCTTCTCCTGGTTGGCGCCGGGCGTCTGGCCGACCACGATCGCCATGATCGCCAACGGCCTGCTCAACCTGGAGCCGCTGGTAAGCAAGGCCGTGCCGCTCTCAGAGGCGGCGCAGGCCATCATTGACCTGCGGGCGCGCAAGGACGACCCGATTAAGGTGCAGATCACGCCGTGATGATCTGATCGTGGAGCAGCGACCGGGGACGAAGTCGGAGCGCCCTGGTGCTACTTTGTCTCCGGTCGTTCGTCCTGCCGAGTTCATCCCAAACCCGGAGAGGTTCGCCATGGTCCAATACGGCATCAATACGTTCATCTGGTCGTCGCCGTTTCAGACGAAGGACCTTCACTGGTTGGATCACGCGAAGGCGTTGGGGTTTGACCTGGTCGAAATTCCCATCGAAAGCGAGGGGGACCTCGACTACGATGCCGCCGCTGAAGCTTATGCGCGCACCGGCCTGGCCTGCACCACCTGTGCCGTGATGGGTGCCGGCCGAGATCCTTCGCACCCAGACGAGAAGATCCAGCAGGCCGGCATCGCCTATCTCAAGCACTGCATTGACGGCACGGCACGCATGGGTGGCGCGTTGGTGGCCGGCCCCATCTATGCCGCCGTAGGCCGGCAGTGGCAACAGACCCCTGAGCAACGCAAGGCAGATCTGGCGCTGGCGGCGAGGAATCTGCGCATTGCCGCCGAATATGCCGAGAAGAAGGGGGTGAGGCTGGCGATCGAACCGCTGAACCGTTTCGAGACCAGTTTCATCAACCTCACCGAACAGGCGCTTGAGCTGGTGGCGTTGATCGGCAGCCCGGCGGTCGGCCTGATGATAGACACTTTCCACGCCAACATCGAAGAGAAGCAGCTGGGCAAAGCCATCGAGATGGCCGGCGACAAGTTGTGGCACGTTCATGCCAACGAAAACGATCGTGGCACCCCTGGCACGGGGCATATAGCCTGGGCCGAGGTTGCTGCTGCTTTGAAGAAGATCGGCTTCAGGGGCGCGTTGGTCATCGAGTCGTTCAGCACCGAAGTCAAAGAGATCGCGCGCGCTGCGGCCGTCTGGCGGCCGCTGGCTCCTTCGGCGGATAGCCTGGCTGCGGGCGGCCTGGCCTTCCTGCGCTCCCTGATGGCGTGAGGACAACGGTGGCGTAAGAGGCCTTCTTGTGTTACCGGGGAGGATCATGATGGATATCCTGGGCAGAGGCAAAATCGTCTACGGCGAAGATGTGGACACATTGTTGTTCGACTGGGGGACGATCAAGTTTTTTAGCGAGCCCGCAGTTACCGGCGCAGAGCGCTTCAGCTTCGGCATGGTGGTCCTGCAGCCTGGTCAGGGGCACGCCCGCCACAACCACCCCGGCACCGAAGAGATCATCTTCGTCATGTCCGGTGAAGGCGAACAGATGATAGATGACCAGGGACCGGTCAAGGTGCGTCCCGGCGCCTGCATGCATATCCCGGCCGACGTGCATCATTCGACCGTCAACACCGGCTGGGAGCCGATGCGACTGCTGGTGGTGTATGCTCCGCCCGGCTCCGAGCGTGGGCTGCGCGAAATCCCCGGCTGCCAGGTGGTGCCGGCGCACCGCGCCTGATCGAGCAGCACAGAATGGGCATACGGTGTGATTGGGACATTCGTTTCGACGCAGAAGATTATCTCGCGCAGGTCGGGGGCAACCTGAAGAGACTGCTGGCGCGGCCGGCCGTCTGGGCGGATTGGCAGGCGGCGCTGGCCGATGCTCGTGCCCTCGTGCAGCCGGCCGCCATCTGGGAGGCCTTCGCGCTCCGCGACGTGCGCCCTGACCGGATGTAGCTGGCGACCGGCACCACACTCGGAGGCGGGCCGGTCGCCGCGGTGGTCGCCGGTGCCGCTGAACTGGTCATCGGCGTTTGCACGGTGGGGCCGGCGATCAGCCGACGGGCTTCGGAGTACCAGCGGAGTGGACAACGCCTGCGCGCCATGTTCCTGGACGACCTGGGCTCGTGGGCGGTGGATCAGGTGCGTCAGCAGTTGTGCCGGACGATTGAGGCCGAAGCCGCGGCTCGTGGCTGGCGGGCCAGCGCCTCTCTGTCGCCAGGCGAGTCGGAATGGCCGGTGACAGAACAGGCCGCGCTCTTTTCGCTGCTGGATGCGCGGCCGATCGGGGTGACACTGACTGAGTCTCTGGTGATGTCGCCCATCAAATCGTTGTCGCTGATCATCGGCATCGGGCCCGGCCCACTCGGTGTAGAGGGAGCCGGCAATTGCGATTTCTGCACCCTGCGCGAGCGGTGCGCTTATCGGCGCCGGCGGACCGGCACGAGCGATCTCATCAGGGAGTGAAACCATGAAGGAACAACTGATCACGGCTATCGCCGACATCAACGAAGAAGAGGCTTTGGCGCTGGCGCGCGCCATGCTCGAGGCCGGCGAAGATCCCCAGGCCATCCTCGGCGCGGCCAGCGAGGCGATGACCATTGTGGGCAACCGGTTCGACGCCAAGGAGTACTTTCTGCCTGAGCTGATCATTGCGGGCGACATCATGAAGGCCATCGGTGACATGGTGAAGCCGAAGTTGCGCGGCCAGATAGAACGCGCGGCCAAACGGGGGAAGGTGCTCATGGGCACCGTCGCCGGCGACATCCATGACATCGGCAAGGATGTGGTATGTTTCATGCTGGACGTAAATGGCTTTGAGGTCTACGACCTCGGCGTTGATGTGCCTGCTTCCACGTTCGTCGCCAAGATCCAAGAGCTCAAGCCGGATATCGTCGGCATGAGCGGTTTCTTGACGCTGGCCTTCGATCAGATGAAGCGCACGGTGGAGGCGATCAAGGCAGCCGGGCTGCGCGACCAGGTCAAGATCATGATCGGCGGCGCCATCATGGACGAGGGCGCGGCGAGATATGCCGGCGCCGACGCGTACGGCGCGGATGCTGCCGCGGCGGTCAGACTCGCTAAGAGCTGGGTGGCGTAGGCTGCGCGCTCACCAAGGAGGGAAATAGCCATGTCTGAAAGATCGGCCGAAGAACTCTACAACGAGCGTCTGGCTCGCGTGCTGGCTGCGGCCCGATGCCAGCAGCCCGATCGGATTCCGGTGTTCGGGCCGTTCCAAAAGTATCCTTATCAGTTTGCCGGCGTCACCTTCAAGGATGCCATGAACGACTATGCGCTGGCTCGCCAGGCCTGCCACAAATTCCTGGACCATTTCCAGCCCGATGTGGATTTCGGCCCTATCTTCGCGTATCCGGCCAGGGCGATGGAGCTATACGGCTGGAAAGCCTTCAAGTGGCCCGGCCATGGCCTGGACGCCGACGTCATGTACCAGTACGTCGAGGGCGAATACATGACGGCCGATGAGTACGACGAGTTCATCTACGACCCGTCGGGCTTCATGCTGGGGAAATGGGCTCCGCGGCAGTTCAAAGCCATGGAAGGGTTCGCACAGACGATCCCGTGGCGGCGCTTCATGTGGTCAGGCTGGATGAATCTCAATTTCTTCTGGCTGACTCCGGAGTACCAGGAATCGCTGCGGGCAGTGCAGGCGGGCGCGGAAGAGGCAGCCAAATGGTGGGCGTCCCAATTCCAGTACTGGGGCGAGGCCAAAGCCAAAGGCTTCCCGATGGCCTTTGCCGGCTGGGACTGGCCGCCTTTCGACATCATCGGTGACACCCTGCGCGGCACGCGCGCGATCCTGGCCGACATGCGCCGCCGGCCGGACAAGCTTCATGCCGCGTTGGAGATTGCAACGAAGATCTTTGTCGAATACGGGTCCGGCGCCGCTGGAGCGCCGTTGCCTTTCTGCTGGGTGTGGGTCCACAAGTCCACGCGCGAGTTCATGTCCGATGCGCAGTTCAAGGAGTTCTATTGGCCCTACTTGCGCCGGGGCCTGCTCGCGCTGATTGACAAGGGGATCATCCCGATTGTTTATTGGGAAGCCGATTGGGAGAGCCGGATCGAGCACATCGCCGACATGCCGGCCGGCAAGATCGTTTATCACCTCTCCAACACCAATTTCGAGCGCGCGTGGGACGCCCTGGGCGGCAAGATCTGCCTGATGGGCAACGTCCCCAACATCCTGCTCCTGGGCGGCACGCCCGATGACGTCAAGGCGTACTGCAAACGGATCATTGACTACACCCGGGGCACCCCCGGCTTGATCATGGATGCCGCGGTGATGTTGGATGAAGCCAGGCCGGAGAACCTGAAGGCGATGTTTGACTTTACGCGCGAATATGGGGTATATCGTTAAGGGGCGTCGGTTGCCCGTGCGTCAGTCGGCGCACAACGTCTCAGGCAAGCGGGTACGCGTTCAGGTACCAGGCATCCTCGCAGGTGCCGGCGCGGTCTTGCGACAGCAGGGGCACCTTCGGCGGCGATTTTCAGGCCAGGTGGCCATGCCGTGCGCGTCACCACGGCGGGTGAAAACGTACCGCGGCATTCATGCCGCCCGCGCGGCAGGCCGGGGCGGGAGGAATCCCGCGGTACTTGACCCATTTTTAAGGCAGGTTGGGCAGACACAGCCACTCTACACACATCATATTGCAAGGGGGTACATATGCCACGACCAATCACACTCTTCACCGGCCAATGGGCCGACCTGACGTTCGAGACGATCTGCGAGAAGGCCAGGCAATTCGGTTACGACGGCCTCGAGCTCGCCTGCTGGGGCGATCATTTCGAGGTGGACAAAGCCTTGGAGAGCGACGCGTACATCCGCGGCCGCTGGGACATCCTGAACAAGTACGGCCTGAAGTGCTTCGCCATCAGCAATCATCTGGTGGGCCAGGCCGTGTGCGACCGCATTGACGAGCGCCACAAGAGCATCCTGCCGCCGCGCATCTGGGGCGACGGCAAAGAGGACGGCGTGCGCGCGCGTGCGGCCGAGGAGATGAAGAACACGGCCCGCGCGGCCGCAAAGATGGGGCTGAAGGTCGTGCCGGGCTTCACCGGTTCGCCGATCTGGCACATGGTCTACTCCTTCCCGCCCAACCCGGCCGACTTCCTGGAGAAGGGGCTGAAGTTCTTTGCCGAGATGTGGACGCCGATCCTGGACGTCTTCCAGGCCGAGGGGGTCAGGTTCGGGCTGGAGGTGCACCCCACAGAGATCGCCTTCGACATCGCCAGTGCCGAGGCGGCGCTGAAGGCGGTCAACTATCACCCGGCGTTCGGCTTCAACTACGATCCCAGCCACTTCGGCTACCAGGGGGTAGACTATGTGGCCTTCATTCGGCGCTTCGCCGACCGCATCTTCCATGTGCACATGAAGGATGTGTGGTGGTCGTCGAAGCCGACCGAGGCGGGCGTCTTCGGTGGGCATCTGAATTTCGGTGATGCGCGGCGATTCTGGGACTTTCGCTCGTTGGGCCGCGGCTGCATCAACTTCGAGGAGATCATCCGTGCGTTGAACGACATCGGTTACTGGGGTCCGCTGTCGGTGGAGTGGGAAGACGGCAAGATGGATCGCGAGCATGGTGCGGCCGAGGCGTGCGCGTTCCTGCGCCGGCTGGACTTCCCGCCGTCCGCCGTGGCCTTCGATGCAGCGTTCGAGAGGAAATAGGATGAGAGACGTCATACGTCCAGGCGTCAAACGCCATGTGCGATCCCTGCGTTGATGTTTGACGTGTGACGTCTCACCTTTGACGTCTGACGCTTCACGCTTCACACTTTACGGAGGTTCATCCATGAGCGAACAATCCTTCACAGCGATGGCTGGCCCGAAGGCGACGGGCGAGGCTCCGGAGATCGGCGTCGGCATGTTGGGGTATGCTTTCATGGGCAAGGCGCACAGCAATGCCTACAAGAAGATACCATATATGATGTATCCGCCGCCGGCGATTCCGGTGCTGGAGGCAATTTGTGGCCGCAATGCGGAGGCCACGCGCGAGGCGGCAAAGCGGTATGGCTATCGCAAGATCTTCACCGACTGGCGTGAGATGCTGGCCGACCCGGCCGTGCAGTTGTTCGACAACGGCGGGCCGAACGATGCCCATGCCGAGCCGTGTATTGCAGCGGCTCAGGCCGGCAAGCACATTTTCTGCGAGAAGCCCCTGGCGCGCAATGCAGCCGAGGCCAAAGCCATGTGGGATGCGGTGCGGAAGGCGGGCGTCAAGCATATGGTGGCCCACAACTATCGCTTTGTGCCGGCCGTCCGTCAGGCCTACGAGTTGATCCGCAGCGGTGCGCTTGGGCGTATCTACCACTTCCGCGCGGTCTACCTGCAGGAGTGGATCATGCCGCATTACAACACGCCGTATATCTGGCGCGTGGACAAGCAGGCAGCCGGCAGCGGCGCGTTGGGCGATCTCGGCTCGCACATCATTGACCTGGCTCGCTTCCTGTGCGGCGAGATCACCAGTGTCAGCGCGGTGACGCGCACCTTCATCTCGGAGCGACCGAAGGGTGACGGCACGATGGGCAAGGTCGAGGTGGACGACGCCTTCGTCTCAACCGTCGAGTTCGCCAACGGCGCCATTGGCACGCTCGAGGCATCCCGGTTTGCGGCCGGCCGCAAGAACTACGAGGTGTTGGAGATCAACGGCGAGAAGGGCAGTATCCTCTTCAACATCGAAAAGCTGAACGAGTTGCAGGTGTTCTGGGTGGGCGAGCAGCCGAAGGAGACACAGGGCTTCCACGAAGTGCTGGTCACCGAAGGCCATCATCCCTGGATCGCTAACTGGTGGCCGCATGGTCACATCATCGGCTGGGAGCACACCTTTGTCCACGAGATCACGCACCTACTGGATTGCATCGTGAACGACAAAGACGTGGCGCCTTACGGTGCCACCTTCGAGGACGGCTATCGCACTGCGTGCGTCTGTGATGCGATCCTCGAGTCGGCCGCGACGCGGCGGCAGGTGGATCTGAAATATTAGTGCCTCGTCAGGGAGGATTCTGCAGCCGGCTGCACTTGACCCCCACCCCAGCCCCCTACCAGGGGGCAAGGAGAATTCCGGAGGGGTGTTTCGGGTGGCTTCGCTGCCCGAAACACCCCTGAAGAAGATTCCCTTTCTCCCTCTCACTCTGCATGCGAGAGAGGGGGAAGTTCAGCCTGACACAGAGGATCAGGAGCTGTCATGTCTCAGATCACGATTCCGTTGCTGATCGTTTTGTTGGCGGTTTTCTGGTTCGTCGTCGCCCGGCAGACTCGCTCGTCAAACCCCGGTACATTCAAGTTGGCTCTGGTCGGTGGCTCCCTGGCGGCGATCATGTCCATTGTTGTGATCCTGGTGACGATATTGCGGATCCCGATCGGCGCCGAAGTAGCCGTCCCGCTTTTCATAGCCACCATTGTCCAGTTCGGATTTATCATTGCCTTGACCGCGCGTACCCTGGCTGGTCGGGTATCGCAACGCACCTTCATGACGATCGTGTTGGCGATCATTGCGATGATTTTGGTCGGAGTGGTGCTGATGTTCCAGCCTGCAACGCCCGCGGTCTTCAACCTGGGCTTCGACCTCGTGCTCATTGCGCTTCTTGCCTTCACGGTCTGGAGCCACGTCACACCGCGATCAGAGGGACACCAGTGAAGTGGAGGAAGCCATGCAGAAATACGGGTACCGTTTCTCGTTCGGCCCCTGGAACATCCATGAAGGTGCCGATCCCTTTGGCCCGCCGGTGCGTCCAAGCCTCAGCTTTGCCCACAAACTGTCGCTTTATCGAGAACTGGGCTTCGATGCGGTGCAGTTCCACGACGATGATGCCGTGCCGGAGCTGGATGAGCTCTCGCCGGCACAAATTCGCGAACGGGCGCGGGCCGTGCGACGGCAGCTGGAAGACCATGGCCTCTTCGCCGAGTTCGTAGCGCCGCGACTGTGGGAACACCCCATGACAGTGGATGGTGCTTTCACGGCCAATGACCAGAAAGCGCGGGCCTATGCGATCGCGCGCGCCAGGCGCGCCGTGGACATCGCCCAGGAATTGGGGTGCGACCTGATCGTGCTGTGGCTGGCTCGCGAAGGCACCTACATCCGCGAGTCCAAGAACGTCGGCGCCGCCACGCGTCAGCTGCTGGAAGCCATCAACACCCTGTTGGCCTACGACAAGACGATCCGCATCGCCATCGAGCCGAAGCCCAACGAGCCCATGGACCTGGCCTACATTCCGACCATGGGCCACGCCCTGGCCCTGGGATTTCAGGCCGACGATCCGCAACGTGTCGGCGTCCTGATGGAATCGGCGCATTCGATCCTGGCCGGGCTCGATCCGGCCGATGAGATCGGCTTCGCCATGGCGTTCGGCAAACTTTGGAGCGTGCATCTCAACGATCAGAATGGCCTGAAGTTCGACCAGGACCGATCATTTGGGGCGGTGGATCTGCGTCGGGCCTTCAATCAGGTGCGCGTGTTGGACGAGAATCGCTATTGGGAGGTGGGCGTGGTGGGGCTGGATGTGAAGGCGCTCCGCACTCAGCCCGCTCACCTGGCCACCAGGCATCTGCGAAACTCGCTCCACATGTTCCTGTGTCTGGTGGAGTTGAGTCGTTCTCTGGACCGGCAGGCAGTAGCCCAACTGATCGCCGCGCGCGATTACGAGGAGCTGGATTGGCTGATCATGCGCCATTTGATGGCCGGTCTGGGGCACGATTACTTTAAGACCCTGTCAGCTTAGTACTCCGCCAGGTTGGATTTTGTTCTTTGCCATGGGAAGCCTCTCACCTCCTGCCTTGAAAATGGGCCATGTACTGCGGGATTATGATCTTTAACAAATTGATCTGGATATGGGCCCACCTGGCTTGCGGCGGCCCGACGCCGCTCTGGCTTGCGCAACGACCGCAAAGCGGCGCTGTAGCGCCGCAATCCAAATTGGTCTGCGGCCGCTTGAGGCCGCTTTGGTAATCATAACCGGATTAATTTGTTGAAACCCATAATGCCGCGGTACATTTTCATCCGCCGTGGCGCCGCGCACGGCATGGCCATCTGACCTGAAGAGCATCGTCGGATATGTCAGATCGCAACCTATCGCTGTGTGGCCCATGTTGATTGGTTGGTCGTTTGACAATGCCCCTGGTTCGGTTATACTGGGGCCGGTTGTGCTATCCCGACCAGCTACAGTCGCCCCACTCCTCCGCCTCGCGAGGTTGCGTTGGCCACGCCAGGGCATCGGAGCCTGTCTGCGCCCGATAGCCCGCCATGAGCAGTGCAAGGAAGCTCGCTGTTTGGGCGCTTGCTCTGGGCGATAGCAGCGACGATTTCACTTCCGGAGGAGTCAACGTGATGCTCACCCCACAACAACGAGAGGGCCTGCGCAGCAAAGCGGCCCAGCGCGTCCGCGGCCTGGCAGGCTCGGCAACGGTTCAGGTGATGGACAAAGCGCGTCGGCTTCGGGCCGAGGGCCGTTCGATCGTAGATCTGAGCGGCGGCGACCCTGACTTTCCGACCGCTCCGAATGTCACCGACGCAGCGATCCAGTCCCTGCGCGCCGGCTTCACTCATTATACGCCCAGCCGTGGCATCCCGGCGCTGCTCAAAGCGATCGCGCAGAAGCTGGCCACCGAGAACGGCGTGACGTATGAGCCGTCCAAAGAGATCATTGTGATGCCGGGCGCCAAGCAGGCACTGTTTGTGGCTGCCCAGGCCCTCCTCGATCCCGGGGACGAGATGATCCTCTTCACCCCGGCCTGGGTGTCTTATGAGCCGTGTGCCGCGCTGGCCGGGGCGATCACGGTGTGCGTGCCCATGAACATGGACACGACCGCTGCCGAGTTGCGGGACAGGCTGGCCGCTGCCATTTCGCCCCGCACCAAGCTGGCGATCGTGAACACTCCCAACAACCCGACGGGCCAGGTCTGGAGCCGCGCGCATCTCCAGGTGGTGGCCGACGCGGCCCAGGCGCACGATTTCCTCGTGCTCTCAGACGAGATCTACGAGAAGCTGATCTACGATGGTCAGCCGCACATCTCCATCGCCAGCCTGCCCGGCATGTGGGAGCGCACTCTGGTGCTGAACGGTCTCAGCAAGAGCCATGCCATGACCGGCTGGCGCCTGGGTTACATCGCCGGCCCGGAACCGTTGGTCGGTGAAATGCTCAAGATCCATCAGCACTCTTCGACCTGTGCCGCTTCCTTCGTCCAGGAGGCGGCAGTCGCCGCCCTGAACGGCCCGCAGGACTACACCGATTGGATGATCAGCCGCTACAAAGCTCGCCGCGATCGGCTGGTAGATGATCTGAACGCCATCCCCGGCATCCGCTGCGACCGCCCCCAGGGCGCGTTCTACGCGTTCCCCAACATCTCCGGCACCGGCCTGAGCTCGTTGGAATTCGCCGATCGGCTGCTGGATGCCGAAGGGGTGGCCGTCACACCAGGGGATGCATTCGGTCCGGGCGGCGAGGGCTACGTGCGCCTCTCCTACGCCAACTCCGATGAGATGTTGCAGGAAGGCGCGCGGCGCATCAAGCGGTTCGTGGACAGCCTGCGCGATTGAAGGGTGTGTCGCCATGCGCATTGCGGACATGAACTGGATGCAGGTCGAAGCCTACCTGCAACACGACGATCGGGCCGTGTTGCCCATCGGCAGCACCGAGCAACACGGCTATCTCAGCCTGACTGTGGACTGCATTCTGCCGGAACGGGTGGCGATTGAGGCCGCCGAGCCGTTGGGCATTCCCGTTTTTCCCGTGCTGGCCTACGGCGTTACGCCTTACTTTCGCCATTTTCCGGGCTCGATCTCACTGCGTGTGGCCACGCATCAGGCCGTGATCCGCGACATCCTGGACAGCATGGCGGCCAGCGGCTTCCGGCGCATCCTGATCGTCAACGGACACGGCGGCAATGCGGCCGCACAGCAGGCAGCATGGGAGTGGGCGGCCGAGCATGAGGGTTGTCGGGTGAAGTTCCACAACTGGTGGAACGCACCGGCCACCTGGGCCAAAGTCCAGGAGATAGACCCGCAGGCGTCCCATGCTTCCTGGATGGAAAACTTTCCCTGGACGCGGTTGCCCGGCGTCGAGCTGCCCACAGAGCCGAAGCCGATGGCCGATCTGACGCATCTGCGCCTTCTCTCGCCGGCCGGCGTGCGCGCCTATGTCGGCGACGGCAACTTCGGCGGCCGCTATCAGCGGCCAGATGCCGACATGCTGGCGATCTGGCAGGTGGCGGTCGCCGAAACACGGGCCTTGCTGGTCGGACCATGGGGCGAGGCATGAGCTGGGGCGATGCGTTCTCGCTCGTCGAGGGATCGGGTATTCTGCAAGATGTCCGGCACTTCGGGCATGGCGGTCAGGACAACAGCCGAGCGCGGCGGTCGCGTTTGGGCCTGTGACGTTCTGGCCGACGAACTGGCCGAGACGCGACGTTTGTGCCTGGACGCCGTCTTCGCTTTTGCAGCCGCGGCTGACACGGAGGAGCCATGGAAAAACGCACGCTTATCCCATCGGGCATTCAGATCTCCCTGCTGGGCCTGGGTTGCTGGTCGTTCGGCGGCCAGGAGGGAGACTATTGGGGACCGCACGATGAGCGCGAAGCTGCCGAGATCGTGGCGCGGGCGCTCGACTACGGCATCAATTACTTCGACACGGCCGAGGGTTACAACGAGGGCCGCAGCGAAGCGGCGCTCGGCCGGGCGCTGAAGGGCCGTCGGGCCGAAGCGATCATCGGGACGAAGATTAGCCCTCAGCACACGGAGCCGACCACGCTGCGCCGACACTGCGAGGCCAGCCTGCGTCGGCTGGGGACAGATGTCATTGATATCTACATGGTGCATTGGCCGATCACCGAATATCCGGTGGCGGATGCCTTCGCCACGTTGACCGATCTGCGCCGCGAGGGCAAAATCCGCGCCATCGGCGTCAGCAATTTCGGGCCGCTCCAGATGCAGGAGGCGCTGGCGACGGGTGCCGAGATCGAGATCAACCAGCTGGGCTATAGCCTGCTGCATCGCGCCATCGAGTTCGAAATCTTGCCCGCGTGC
>FWWM01011880.1_pt1 | contig 14716 bp, 10 predicted proteins | sample 2228351 | NCBI WGS metagenome assembly FWWM01 (sample SAMEA103939774, study PRJEB20133) | metagenome | reverse complement strand
GTCCCGCCCCTCCCTGTCCGGGTGAGCGCGGGCGGGTGCGCCACCCGCCCCCGCCCGCTCGCCGCCGCCTTCCAGCAAGCGCCTCCCGCTACCGCTCGACGACCATGGCGATGCCCTGGCCGCCGCCGATGCACAGCGACGCGACGCCCAGGTGCGCGTCGCGGTCCTGCATCGCGTGCAGGAGCGTGACCAGGATGCGCGCGCCGCTCGCGCCGATCGGGTGACCGAGCGCGATCGCCCCGCCGTGCACGTTCACCTTGTTCGGGTCGAGCTTGAGCTCACGCAGAACGCCGAGCGACTGCGCCGCGAACGCCTCGTTGAGCTCCCAGAGGTCGATCTCCTCCTTGCGGAGCCCGGTCTTGGCGAGGACCTTCTCGACGGCCGGCCAGGGGCCCATGCCCATGATCGACGGGTCGACGCCGGCCGCCGCCCAGCCGCGGATGCGGGCGAGCGGCTTGAGCCCGCGGGCCTTCGCCGCCGCGTCGCTCATCAAGACCAGCGCCGCCGCGCCGTCGTTGATCCCCGACGCGTTGCCCGCGGTGACCGAGCCGTCGGTCTGGAACGCCGGGCGCAGACCACCGAGCTTCTCGACCGTCGTGTCGGGGCGCGGGAACTCGTCGACCGCGAACTGCACGGTCTCGCCCTTCTTCTTGCCCGGAACGTCGACCGGCACGATCTCGGCGCGGAACTTCCCGCTGCTCTGCGCGGCCGCGGCCTTCGCCTGGCTCTGCGCCGCGAACTCGTCCTGCTCCTTGCGGCTGATCTCGTACTTCCGCGCGATGTTCTCCGCGGTGACGCCCATGTGCACGAGCGTGATCGGGCACGAGAGGCCGTCCGCGATCATCGAGTCGAGCAGCTCCGCGTGCCCGAGCCGGTAGCCGAAGCGCGCCTTCTTCAGCAGGTAGGGCGCGTTCGACATGCTCTCCATGCCGCCCGCGACCGCGATGTCGTACTCGCCGAGCAGGATGCCCGCGGCGGCGTTGGCGACCGCCTTGAGGCCCGACCCGCACGCCTTGTTGACCCCGTAGCCCGGGACCTCCTTCGGGATCCCCGCCTCGAGGTACGCGACGCGCGCCGCGTTCAAACCGAGGCCGGCGGCGAGGACGTTGCCCAGGATGACCTCGCCGACCTCCTTGCCCTCGACGCCCGCGCGCTTGAGCGCCTCGCGGATCGCGACCGCGCCGAGGGTCGTCGCCGGCAGGCTCGAGAGGGATCCCCCCATCGACCCGATCGCGGTTCGTGTCGCCGATACGATGACTGCTTCTGCCATGATTTCCTCCGTGGATCGGGCTTCTCTCAGGGGAGCGCGCGGGCGCGACGCTGCTCGCGTACCGTCACTGTGCCACCCCGTTGTACCAGTTCATACCCGTTATCTGCAGGCGGCGGCTCAGGCGCGCAACCCGGAACCAGAACGGCCCCGTGGGCCCGTAGAGGAGCCGTGCCATGAGGGCGAGGCGGCCGAGCTTGCGCCCCATGGGCGAGCGGCGCACCGCGACCGGATAGTCGGCGAAGCGGAGGTCGCCGCGCGCGAAGCCCCGGGCCACCGACTCCGCCGCGAGCATCCCGTACTGCAGCGCGAACGAGATCCCCTCGCCGAGGAGCGGGTCGACGCCCGCCGCGTCGCCCACCAGCACGACGCCCGGAGCCGAGATCGGCAGGCCGCGGCGGTGCACGCGGATCGGGTGGGCCTTGCGTGGCGCGCTCGCATCCCGCGCTCGCGCATCGACCAGACGCGCGAGCCGCGCGCCCTCGCCGCGCCGCTCGATCGAGTATGCGCCGACGTTCCAGTGCGGCCGGCCGTCGATCAGGCAAGGGAACGACCAGGCGTAGCCCGCAAGCCCCGAGACGGTCTCGCGGAAGTCGAACTCGTAGCGCGGGGGCGGGCTCGCGGCGTCGATCGGCACGTCGCACATCACGGCGCGGGCGAGGAAGCCCTCGTCGCGGCTCACCAGGCTCCGCCGCACGATGCTCCCTGCGCCGTCCGCGCCGACCACGGCGCGCGCGACGATCGGCCCCGCGCTCGTCTCGAGCCGCAGGCTCTCGCCCTCGCGCCGGACGTCCGTGACCCGCACGGACTCGCGCACCTCGACGCCGCGCTCGCGGGCCGCGTCGAGCAGCGAGGCGTCGAGCTCGCGCCTCCGGACCACCCAGCAGCAGCCCGGGCTGTCGATCTCGATCCGCTCCCCCGCCACGTCCACCAGCGCCCGGTCGACCCGCACGGCAGGCACCACGAGCCCGACGCCGAGCGCGTCCAGCAGCTCGCGGGCGTGTGGGATCAGGCCGCCGGCGCAGGTCTTGTCGCGCGGGAAGGCGGCACGGTCGAGGAGCAGCGTGCGGCTGGCGAGCGCGGGGTCGAGCTTCGCGAGCGCGAGCGCCGTCGCGCTGCCGGCGGGGCCGCCGCCGACGATCACCAGATCCCTCCGCTCGTCCATCCGGTGTGTGCTTGCCGGTGTGTGCTCCGCACCCGCGGGCCGCGGGCGAGCTCGGGCGCGGGGTTGTCAGCCGCCGGAGCGCGGCGTGATGTTCTGCTTCACCCAGTCGATGATCTCTTGCGTCGTCGCGCCGGGGGTGAAGACCTTGGCGACGCCCTTCTGGGTCAGGGTCGCGATGTCCTCCTCGGGGATGATCCCGCCGCCGAAGACGCGGATGTCGCTCGCGTTGCGCTCGCGCAGGAGCTCGATCACCGCCGGGAACTGCACGAGGTGGGCGCCCGAGAGGATCGACAGCCCGATCGCGTCGACGTCCTCCTGCAGCGCCGCCTCGACGATCATCTCGGGCGTCTGGTGGAGCCCGGTGTAGATGACCTCGAAGCCCGCGTCGCGGAGCGCGCGGGCGATGATCTTGGCGCCGCGGTCGTGGCCGTCGAGACCGGGCTTGGCGACGAGGATGCGGATGGGGCGGTCCATGCGACCCGGTTCCTATAACGGCGCGCCCGTCCGCTCGGCAAGTCGGCGTCCGGCCGCGCCCCGGCCTATCGTCCCTGGAACTCCGGGCGACGCTTCTCGAGAAAGGCGCGCAGCCCCTCGCGCGTGTCGTCCGCCGCGAACAGGCTCGCGAACGCCTCGATCTCGACCCGCGCGGCGGTGCGGGCGTCGCTGCTCTCGGCCGCGTGCAGCGCCGCCTTGGCGCGCGCGATCGCGAGCGGCGGGCGAGCGGCGAGCTCCGCCACCCAGGCGTCCGCCGCGGCGCGCAGCTCGGCCTGCGGGACGACGCGGTGGAGGAGCCCCACCTGCCGCGCCTCCTCGGCGTTGAGCAGCGGCCCGGTGAAGATCAGCTCCCGCGCGAGCCCCGGCCCGACCCGCCGCGTGAGGCGCGCCGAGCCGCCGAAGCCCGGGATCAGGCCGAGGTTCGTCTCGGGCTGCCCGACGCGCGCCTTCTCGCCGCCGATCGCGAGATCGCAGGCGAGGAGCAGCTCGCAGCCGCCGCCGAGCGCCGCGCCCTGCACCACCGCGACGACGAGGCTCGGCAGCGCCTCGAGCGCATCGAACGTCTCGTGCCCGAGCTCGGCGAAGCGCCGCGCCTCCTCGACCGACATCTGCGACATGGCCGCGATGTCGGCGCCGGAGACGAAAACCCGCTCGCCGGCGCTGGTGACCAGGACGACGCGCTCCGGGGCACGCGCGAGCTCGTCGATCCACGCGCGGAGCGCGAGCAGGGTGTCGCGGTCGAGGGCGTTCAGCTTGTCGGCGCGGTCGATCGTCAGGCGGGCGATCCCCGCCTCGCGGGTCAAGGTCACGAGAGACACGGCTCAGTACTCCGGCTTGAAGTCGAAGTGGTGGTAGGCCTCGATCCAGCGTACGGTGCGCGTTCGCGAGCGCATCACCACGGAGTTGGTCATCGCACCGCCGCGGAAGTAGCGCACGCCGGAGAGGAGCGCGCCGTTGGTCACGCCGGTCGCGGCGAACATCACGTTGTCGCCGACCAGGTCGACCGGCGTGTAGAGCCGGGTCAGGTCGGTGATCCCGGCGTCGCGCAGGCGACCGAGCTCGTCGTCGTTGCGCGGCTTGAAGCGACCCTGGAAGTCGCCGCCCATCGCGACGAGCGCGCCCGCCGCAAGGACGCCCTGCTGCGCCCCGCCGATCCCCATGACGATGTCGATCCCGCTTCCCGGCCGCGCGGTCGCGATCGCCGCCGCGAGGTCGCCGTCGGCGAGGAGCTGCACCCGCGCGCCGGCGGCGCGCACCGCGGCGATCAGCGCGTCGTGCCGCGGCCGGTCGAGGATCACGACCGTCAAGTCCTCGACGTAGACGCCCTTCGCCTCGGCGAGCGCGCGCAGGTTCTCCTGCGGCGAGCGGTCGAGGCTCACGACACCCTTCCCTTCCGGCCCGACCGCGATCTTGTCCATGTACGTCTCGGGACAGGCGAGGATCCGCCCGCGCTCCGAGATCAGGATGATCGACAGCGCGTTTGCGCCGCCCGTTGCGCACACCGTCGCGCCCTCGAGGGCGTCGACCGCGACGTCGATCGGATCGCCACCCGCGCCGATGCGCTGGCCGAAGTACAGGAAATCGACCTCACCCTCGCGGCCCTCGCCGATCGCGACCACCGCGTCGACGCTGATCGCGCCGAAGGCCCGGTACATGGCGCTCGCCGCTGCCCGGTCCGCGGCCGCGGCGTCGCCGCGCCCCATGAGGCGCGCCGACTCGAGCGCCGCCGCCTCGGTCACCCGGACGACTTCGAGCGCGAGGTTTCGATCCATCTCTTCTCTCCCGCTTCCGAACTCGAAATCGCGCGCGCCGCGTCAGCCCGGGTTCTCCTCGATGCGGATCGCGACCGGGCGGCCGCTCACGGTGGGCAGCTTCGCGACCCGGTCGAGGGCGCGGCGCAGCTCCCGCTCGCGGGTCTCGTGCGTCCGGATCACGATCGGCACGGTGCCGCCGTTCGAGCGCGCGCGCTGCACGACCGAGGCGATCGAGATGCCCTGCCGGCCGAGCAAGCTCGCGATGCTGCCGAGGACGCCGGGCTCGTCCTTCGCGTGGACGCGCAGGTAGAACTCGCTGACCACGTCGCCGATCGGCCGCACCCGCGCCACGCGCTGTGCGGCGATCGGGTAGCCGAGCGGTGGGAGACGCGGCCGGCCGAGCTCGCGCCGGTCGCGCGCCACGTCGAGGACGTCGGACAGCACGGCGGTGGCCGTGGGCATCATGCCGGCGCCCTGCCCGTAGTACATCGAGCGTCCGAGCGCGTCGCCGTGCACGCACACGGCGTTGAACGCGCCGCTGACCGCAGCCAGCGGGTCTCCTACCGGGATCATCGTCGGGTGGACGCGCGCCTCGATCGTGTCGCCGTGGTCCTTCGCGATGGCGAGCAGCTTGATCGTGTATCCGAGCTCACGGGCGTAGGCCATGTCGCTCGCGTCGAGGTTGCGGATGCCCTCGGTGTGCACGTCGCTCAGCGCGATACGCGCGCCGAAGGCGAGCTGCACGAGGATCGTCAGCTTGTGCGCGGCGTCGATGCCGTCGACGTCGTAGCTCGGGTCCGCCTCGGCGAGACCGGCCTGCTGCGCGGCGCCGAGCACCTCGGCGAAGCTCCGGCCCTGCTCGGCCATCGTGCTGAGGATGTAGTTCGAGGTCCCGTTGACGATGCCGAACACCGCGCTGTGCCGGTCCGAGCCCAGCGCCTCGCGCAGCGTGCGGATGATCGGGATGCCGCCGCCGACGCTCGCCTCGAAGGCGAAGCCGACGCCGTGCTTCTCGGCGGCCGCGAGGATCTCGGTGCCGTGGTGCGCAAGCAGCGCCTTGTTCGCCGTGACCACGGCCTTGCCCGCGGCGATCGCCTCGAGGACGAAGCGTCGCGCCGGCTCGAGGCCGCCCATGAGCTCGATCACCACGTCGATCGCCGGATCGCCGAGGATGTCCGCCGCGCGCGTGGTCAGGATGTCGCGCGACACCTGCACCTCGCGCCGCCGCTGGAGGTCGATGTCGGCAACGCGGGCGAGGCGGAGCCGCGCGCCCAGCCGTGCGTCGAGCTCGGAGCCGCGCTCGCGCAGCAGGCGGATCACGCCCGAGCCGATCGTTCCCCAGCCGATGAGCCCGAGGCGCACCTCGCCCTTGCGCGGCACGCGCGCGGCGCGCGGCGCCGGCGCCTGCGGCTCGGCTTTCGCCCGCGCGCTAGCCTTCACGCCGCCCGCTCGTCACACGGCGCAGCGGCGCCTGCTCGCCGGCCGGGCCACCGGCCACCCGGCGCGAGGGCCGCGCGGCCGAGCCACCGAGGGAGAGCGCCTTGCGGATCCCGCGCACGGCCTGCCGGATCCGGTGCTCGTTCTCGATGAGGGCGAGCCGCACGTAGTGGTCGCCGTACTCCCCGAAGCCGATCCCCGGCGAGACCGCGACCTTCGCCTCCTTGAGCAGGAACTTCGAGAACTCGACCGATCCCATCGCCTTGTACTCGTCGGGGATCTCGGCCCAGACGAACATCGTCGCCCTGGGACGCGGCACGTTCCACCCGGCGCGCGTGAGCCCGTCGCACAAGGCGTTGCGCCGCAGCCGGTAGATCTCGCGGATCTCGTCGACGCAGTCCTGCGGGCCGTTCAGCGCCGCGATCGCGGCGATCTGCACCGGCTGGAAGATGCCGTAGTCGAGGTAGCTCTTCATGCGCGACAGCGCCGCGATCATCTCCGGGTTGCCGACCGCGAAGCCGACGCGCCAGCCCGGCATGCTGTAGCTCTTCGACAGGGTGAAGAACTCGACGCCGATGTCCTTGGCGCCCTTCACCTGCAGGAAGCTCGGCGGCTCGTAGCCGTCGAACACGAGGTCCGCGTAGGCGAGGTCGTGGATGACCAGCATCTCGTGCTCGCGCGCGAAGTCGACGATGCGCTCGAAGAACGCGAGGTCGACCACCTCGGTGGTCGGGTTGTGCGGGAAGTTGAGGATCAGCAGCTTCGGCTTGGGCCAGGTCTGGCGGGTCGCCTCGACCAGGTTCTCGAAGAAATCCTGCCCGGGGACGAGCGGCACCGAGCGCAGGTCGCCGCCCGCGATGATCACCGAGTACTGGTGGATCGGGTAGGTCGGTGTCGGGCACAGGACGACATCCCCCGAGCCGAGCATGGCGAGCGCGAGGTGGGCGATGCCCTCCTTCGAGCCGATCGTGACGATCGCCTCGCGGTCCGCGTCGAGCTCGACGCCGTAGCGCCGGCGGTACCAGTCGCAGATCGCAAGCCGGAGCTTGTAGATGCCGCGCGACACCGAGTAACGGTGGTTCGCCGGCTTCTGCGCCGCCTCGAGCAGCTTCGCGACGATGTGCGGCGGGGTCGGGTGGTCCGGGTTGCCCATGCCGAGGTCGATGATGTCCTCGCCCCGGGCCCGGGCCGCGACCTTGAGGTCTCCGACGACGTTGAAGACGTATGGCGGCAGCCGCTTGATCCGGGGAAATTCCATGGGCCCTCCTGGGTCGAGTTGGTTAGCACAACGTTTGTCGCGCAGAAATGGCGGCCCACGCGAAGTCCTCGATCGTGTGGACGGGCCGCGCCCTGTCAAGACCCGGGCCGTCTGCTAGCCTCCTCGGCGCCGCGCCCATGAAAGCATGACCGATCTGCCAGCCAAGCTGAGACGCGTGCTTCTCCGCCGCGTCCCGGCGATCGACGCCCTGCGTGACTACACCTGGGGGGACGCCCGGGCCGACACGCTGGCCGGGCTGTCGGTCGCCGCCGTCGCCGTTCCGCAGGCCATGGCGTACGCGATGATCGCCGGGCTGTCCGCCGAGTACGGGCTCTACACGGCGATCGTCATGACGGCCGTCGGGGCGCTCCTCGACTCGTCGCGCCAGCTCATCAACGGGCCGACCAACGCCGTGTCGATCGCGCTCCTGAGCACGCTCGGCTTCGTCGCCGGCCGGATGGACCCGCTCGAGGCGACCGCGATGATCGCCTTCATGATCGGGGCGATCCAGCTCGGGATCAGCTTCCTCGGGCTCGGCGACCTGACGCGCTACATCTCGCACTCGGTGATCGTCGGCTTCACGGCCGGGGCGAGCGTGCTCCTCGTCCTCGACCAGACGAAGAACCTGCTCGGCCTGCCCGCCGTGGGCGGCGCGCACGACCACTTTCTGGTCCGCTTCTGGCTGACGATCAGCAACGGCGCCGCCGCCCACCTGCCGACGGTCGCGATCGGCCTCGGATCGCTCGCCATGGTGCTCCTGCTGCGCTGGGCGAAGGCGAAGCTTCGCTGGCCGCTGTTCCCCGAGTTCCTGGTGGTCGTGATCCTCGCCGCCGCCACGACGGCGGCCCTCGGCCTCGACGCCCGGGGCGTGGCGGTGGTCGGCGACATCCCGGCGAAGCTGCCCGCGCCGCGCCTGCCGACGCTCGACGTGACGCTGATGCGCGAGCTGTCGAGCAGCGCGCTCGCGATCGCGCTGTTGGGGCTCCTCGAGGCGATCTCGATGGCCAAGGCGATCGCCGCGCGGACCGGGCAGAAGCTCGACCTGAACCAGCAGTGCCTGAGCGAGGGCTTCGCGAACTTCGCCGGCAGCTTCTTCCAGTGCATGCCGGGCTCGGGCTCGCTCACGCGCTCGGCGATCAACCAGCAGGCGGGGGCGAGGACGCAGTGGTCGGGCGTGGTCTCGGCGCTCGCCGTGGCGCTCATCATGCTGATCTTCGCGCCCTACGCGCGCTTCATCCCGCGCTCGGCGCTCGCCGCGCTCCTCATGCTGACGGCGGCCCGCATGGTGAGCCTGCACGACCTCCGCTACCACATGCGCGCCTCGCGCTTCGACGCGGCGATCGTGGCGGTCACCGCGGTCTCGGCGGTCGCGATCTCGATCGAGTTCTGCGTCCTGATCGGCGTGTTCATGTCGTTCATGCTCGCCGTGCCGCGGACCGGGCAGATGCTGCTCACGGAGTTCGTGGTCGCGCCGAACGGCCTGATCCACGAGCGCCTCGCCTCGGACCGGGCGTGCGACCGGCTGCTGATCTTCGGGCTCGAGGGCGAGATGTACTTCGGGTCGGGGGCGAGCCTCGAGCAGCACCTCGAGACGATCGAGTCGCGCCTCACCCCGCAGACCCGGGTGGTCGTGCTGCGCGTCAAGCGGGCGCGCAACCCCGACGCGGTCGGGATGTCGCTCCTCGACCGCTGGACCGACCGGGTGCGTGCGCGCGGGGTGAACGTGGTGCTCTGTGGCGTCCGCCTCGGCATGTTCGAGTGCATGCAGCGCTGCGGCCTGGTCGAGAAGCTCGGCCTCGAGAACGTCTTCCTCGAGCAGCCGGTCCGCCAGACGAGCACCATGCTCGCGGTCCGCCACGCCTACGGCCTGATCGACGAGAAGTGCGCAACCTGCCCGCGACGTGAGATCGTCGCCCTCGAGCGCGGCCTGACCTACCAGATCTGAGGCCGCGTCCCCGGAATCCTGGCGGGGCCGGTCTCATCGCGCGATGCGTCATGGGGCGACGATTTCGCCCGTGGGCAGCCTCGACGACGGCCCGTCGGGATGGTATGACCGGGCTGCCTTCGGGCGGTCGTTTGTGCCCGAGCGCGAGGCTGCGCTGAAGCGTTCGCCGGACTCTCGAAACCATCCCCTGGTCGAGTCCTGCCGGCGGGCGGCCAACCCCTCGAAAATCACTTTCTGGCCCCTCCCGGCAGTTCGCGGGGCGGCCGGCGATTTTGGAAGGAGGCGAGTCGTGTTCTTGGATGCATCTCCTCGGCGCAAGCCTGCCTGCTTCGCGCCTGTGGCGCGGGGGCTCGTAGCGCTCCTGTGCGCGGTCCTCGCGATGCTCGCAGGCGCGGGCGTCGCGTACGCAGACGAGTCTCGGATCGTCCTGCCGGACTTCCGCTCGGTCACCTTCGTCGGCGGCAGCGACGGTCACACCGTGCTGCTGGTCGGGATGCTGATCAGCCTGATCGGCTTCGTCTTCGGCATCGTGATGTACTCGCAGCTCCAGAAGCTGCCGGTCCACCGCTCGATGCGGGAGATCTCGGAGCTGATCTACGAGACCTGCAAGACCTACCTGATCACGCAGTTCAAGTTCATCCTGCTGCTCGAGCTGTTCATCGGCGTCATCATCGTCGCCTACTTCGGCTGGCTGCGGGACCTCGAGGTCTCGAAGGTCGTCACGATCCTGATCTTCAGCCTGATCGGCATCGCGGGGAGCTGCGGCGTCGCCTGGTTCGGCATCCGGATCAACACCTTCGCCAACTCGCGCACCGCGTTCGCCGCGCTCAAGGGCAAGCCGTTCCCGACCTACGAGATCCCGCTCAAGGCCGGCATGAGCATCGGCATGGTGCTGATCAGCACCGAGCTGCTGATCATGCTCGTCATCCTGCTCTTCGTCCCCTCGGAGAGCGCGGGGCCGTGCTTCATCGGGTTCGCGATCGGCGAGTCGCTCGGCGCGTCCGCCCTGCGCATCGCGGGCGGCATCTTCACCAAGATCGCCGACATCGGCTCCGACCTGATGAAGATCGTCTTCAACATCAAGGAGGACGACGCCCGTAACCCCGGCGTGATCGCCGACTGCACGGGCGACAACGCGGGCGACTCGATCGGCCCCAGCGCCGACGGCTTCGAGACCTACGGCGTGACCGGCGTCGCGCTGATCACGTTCATCGTCCTCGCGATCGCCCACCAGCCGGCCGTCCAGGTGCAGCTCCTGGTCTGGATCTTCGCGATCCGCATCGTGATGCTGCTCGCGAGCGGGCTCTCGTACCTGATCAACGAGGCCATCCAGACGTCGCGCTACGGGACGGTCGACAAGATGAACTTCGAGCAGCCGCTGACCTTCCTGGTGTGGCTGACCTCGATCGTCAGCGTCGTGCTCACCTACATCGTGTCGAGGATCCTGATCCCCGAGATCAACGGCGACACGTCGCTCTGGTGGATCCTCTCGACGATCATCACCTGCGGCACGCTCGCGGGCGCGATCATCCCCGAGGTGATCAAGATCTTCACCTCGACCGAGTCGGCGCACGTGAAGGAGGTCGTGGTCTCGTCGCGCGAGGGCGGCGCCTCGCTGAACGTGCTCTCCGGCCTGGTCGCGGGCAACTTCAGCGCCTACTGGATGGGGCTCGTCATCGCCTCGCTCATGGCAATCGCCTACCTGGTGGCGTACGACGGGCTCGCCCCGCTGTTCCTCGAGCAGGCGGCGCACGTCGCAGCCCCGGTGTTCGCCTTCGGCCTCGTCGCCTTCGGCTTCCTCGGCATGGGGCCGGTGACGATCGCCGTCGACTCGTACGGCCCGGTGACCGACAACGCGCAGTCGGTCTACGAGCTGAGCGTCATCGAGACCCTGCCCAACATCAAGCAGGACGTGAAGCGGGAGTTCGGCTTCGAGCCCAACTTCGACCGCGCCAAGCACTACCTCGAGGAGAACGACGGCGCCGGCAACACATTCAAGGCGACCGCCAAGCCGGTGCTGATCGGCACCGCGGTGGTCGGCGCCACGACGATGATCTTCTCGATCATCATGGTGCTCACCAACGGGCTCCAGGACACGTCGCGCGTCGCCCAGCTCTCGATCCTGAACGCGCCGTTCCTTCTCGGGCTGATCGTCGGCGGCGCGGTGATCTACTGGTTCACGGGCGCCACGATCCAGGCCGTCGTGACCGGAGCCTACCGCGCGGTCGAGTTCATCAAGAGAAACATCAAGCTCGACGGCACGGAGAAGGCGTCGATCTCCGACTCGAAGAAGGTCGTCGAGATCTGCACGCAGTACGCGCAGAAGGGCATGCTGAACATCTTCTTGACGGTGTTCTTCTCGACCCTCGCGTTCGCCTGCCTCGACCCCTTCTTCTTCGTCGGCTACCTGATCTCGATCGCGACCTTCGGCCTCTACCAGGCGCTGTTCATGGCGAACGCCGGCGGCGCGTGGGACAACGCGAAGAAGCTCGTCGAGGTCGAGCTCAAGGAGAAGGGCACCGAGCTGCACGCCGCGACGGTGGTCGGCGACACGGTGGGCGACCCGTTCAAGGACACGTCCTCGGTGGCGATGAACCCGGTCATCAAGTTCACGACCCTGTTCGGGCTCCTCGCCGTGCAGCTCGCCCTCGAGATGAGCGTGACGCCGGCAGGGCAGACGGTGAGCCACCTGCTCGCGGCCGCCTTCTTCGTCGTCTCGCTCTACTTCGCGCACCGCTCGTTCTACGGGATGCGGATCGAGATGCAGAAGGACGCGACGGGGGCGCGGGCGGCGCAGGCCGCCTGAGGGCCGCCGAGCCTCTCGCAGGTCGCGCGGTAGGGACGTCCCCCGCGGACGTCCCTACCCGACCCGCGCGAGCCCCAGCCGCCCCGCCCAGCGCGCCTCGAGGACCCGGACCAGCGCCGCGGACTCGGGCCGCGACAGCGTCGGGTCCCGCTCGAGCACCTCCTCGGCGGCGGCGCGCGCCTCGCGCAGGATGGCGGCGTCGCGCAGCAGGTTCGCGACGCGGAAGTCCGGGATGCCGGCCTGCCGCGTGCCGAGCAGCGCCCCGGGGCCCCGGATCGCGAGGTCGGCCTCGGCGATCTTGAGCCCGTCGCGCGTCTCGGTCATGACGCGCAGCCGCTCGCGCGCCTCGTTCGACTGCGCGTAGTCGGCGATCAGCACGCAGTACGCGGCGTCGCTGCCGCGCCCGACCCGGCCGCGGAGCTGGTGGAGCTGCGCGAGCCCGAAGCGCTCCGCGTGCTCGACGACCATCACGGACGCGTTCGGCACGTCGATGCCGACCTCGATCACGGTGGTCGCGACCAGGACGTCGTACTTTCCCCCCTTGAACGCGCGCATCGTCGACTCGCGCTCGGCGGCGGACAGCCGCCCGTGGACGAGCGCGATCCGCAGCCCGGGCAGGATCTCGTTCGCCAGCTCGGCGGCGCCGGAGGTCGCGTCGCGCAGGTCGCTCGCCTCGGACTCCTCGATGAGCGGGTAGACGACGTACGCCTGGCGGCCCGCCGCGACCTCGCGCTTCACGAGCTCGTAGGCGCGCCTGCGCTGGCCGATCCCCAGCACGCGCGTCGTCACCGGCTTCCGGCCGGGCGGCAGCTCGTCGAGGTACGACAGGTCGAGGTCGCCGTAGACGCTCAGCGCGAGCGTGCGGGGAATCGGGGTCGCGGTCATGAGCAGGACGTCGGGTGCGGCGCCCTCGCCCGTCCGCCGCGACAGCGCCGCACGCTGCAGGACGCCAAAGCGGTGCTGCTCGTCGACCACGGCGAGGCCGAGGCGCGCGATCTGCACGTCCTCCTGGATGAGCGCGTGGGTGCCGACGACGAGCCCGGGCTCGCCGCGCGCGAGCCGTGGCAGCACCGCCCGCCGGTCGGCCGCGGTCGCCTCGCCGGTCAAGTACCAGAGGTTCACGCCGAGGCCGCCCGCGACCCGCTGGACGGTGCTCCAGTGCTGCTCGGCGAGAAGCTCGGTGGGCGCCATGATCGCCGCCTGCCAGCCGTGCTCGATCACCCGCAGCGCCGCCGCGACCGCGACCACCGTCTTGCCGCTCCCGACGTCGCCCTGCAGGAGGCGGTGCATCGGGTGCGGCGCCGCCTGGTCGCGAGCGATCTCCTCGATCACGCGCCGCTGCGCTCCGGTCAGCGGGAACGGCAGCCCCGCGATCATGCGCTCGACGAGCGTCGCCGGGCCGTCGAACGCGATGCCAGTCTCGCGCGCGACCTGCGCCTTGCGCAGGAGGAGCCCGAGCTGGACGAAGAAGAGCTCGTCGAACACGATGCTCCGGTGCTCCGTGGAGCGCGCGGCGCCGAGCGCCTTGACGTCGGCGTCCGGGCCGGGCCGGTGGACGCCGCGCAGCGCCGCGGAGAGCGGCAGGAGCCGGTAGCGGGCCCGCGCGGCGCGCGGCACGACGTCCGGGGCGCGCCCCGCGTAGGCGTCGACCGCGGCGTGGACGATGCGCCGCATGGTGGCGGCGGGCATGGCGGTCGGCTTCTCGTACACCGGCAGGACGCGCGGCGCGGCGGCAGAGGCGCCCTCCGCCTCGTCGAAGGGCTCGAGCTCGGGGTGCACGATGCGCAGGCCGAAGCCGTAGCCGCGCTCGACGCGGCCGTGCGCGAGCCAGCGGCTGCCGGCCTTGAGCCGCGAGCGGAACCAGCGGATCTGGTTGAAGAACACGAGCTCGACGGAGCCGGTTTCGTCGCCGGCGACCGCCGACAGCACGGAGCGCCGCCCGCCCTTGCCGACGTGCCGCTCGTCGACCCGGCGGATCTCGAGGACGACCGTCGCGGCCTCGCCCGGCACGAGGTCCGCGACCCGGCGGAGCGACCGGCGGTCCTCGTAGCGGAACGGCAGGTGGTAGAGCAGGTCGTCGACGGTGATCGAGCCGACCCGCTCGGGCGCGCCCGCCTTCGACGACGACCGACGTTCCCGCCACCATCCGCTCCATCCGCTGGCGACGGCCCCCGGACGACTATGCCGCAAGCCGGAGCCGGCGCCCAGCCCCGGCCGGCGCGCTCAGTCGATGGTGATGCCCTGGCGCGCGAGCCAGCGCTCGATGGCGGCGAGCGTCGGCTCGCTCACATGGTGCTCGATGCCCTCGGCGTCCTGCTCGGCGGTCGCCGGATCGACCCCGAGGGCGGCCAAGAGCGCGAGCACGATCCGATGCCGCCTGCGGCAGTAGGCGGCGAGCGCGCGGCCGCGTTCGGTGAGGAAGATCGCCCGGTAGGGCTCGCTTCGGACATAGCCGTCGCGCTGCAGGCGGGCGATCGCGTTGGCGACCGTGGCGGCGGTCACACCGAGCCGGCCGGCGAGGTCGACGGCGCGCGCCTCCCCGGTCGCCTCGGTCAGCTCGGCGATCAGCTCGACATAGTCCTCGGCGAG
>FWWM01011871.1_pt1 | contig 14729 bp, 13 predicted proteins | sample 2228351 | NCBI WGS metagenome assembly FWWM01 (sample SAMEA103939774, study PRJEB20133) | metagenome | reverse complement strand
GAGGAGCCAGGCGCCGATGCCCGCCGTGAGGTTCAAGACGATGCCGAAGATCAGCACCTCGTCCACGTCCATGCCGAAGGTGCCGGCCGCGTAGAGGCCGCCGAAGGTGAAGAGCGTGTTGAGTCCGTCGTTGTAGAGAAGCCGGGCCACGAGGAACCGGGCGATCGCCGGATGGGCGCGCAACAGTGCGAGGATGCCGGCGATCCGGCCGGCGGCGTCGCGCAGGGTTCGACCGAGCGAGGTTCCCGCGGCCGGGCGATCGGGCACGAGGACGGCCAAGGGCAGGGTGAAGACGACGAGGGCCGCGGCCGTCACCGGACCGGCCACGCGCACCGGCTCGGCCGCCGCGCGATCGAGGCCGAAAGGCGGCTCGGCCGGCAGCACGAAGCCGAACAGGACGAGGAGCAGGGCCGCGAGCCCGGCGCCGTAGCCGATCGCCCAGGCCCGGCCGGACCAGAGCCCCATCCGCCCCGGTGGGGCGAGGTCGGGCAACAGCGCGTTGTAGAAGACGGCGCCGAGCTCGAGGGCGGTGTTGGCGAGAAACACCAGGACGAGGCCGAGGAGCGCCGCTTCCGGCCGGGGCTCGACCAGCCAGAGCGCCCCGCTCGCCACCGCCGCCAGGGCCGAGGTGGTGAGGATCCATGGTTTGCGTGGTCCGCCGGCATCCGCCACCGCCCCGCAGACCGGCGCCAGCACGGCGAGCGCCAGGCCCGAAAGCGCCATGGTCCAGCCCCACAGCTCGGTGCCGCGGACCTCGTCGCCGATCACCGCCCGGGCGAAATAGGCGGGGAAAACGAAGGTCACGACGATCGCCGCGAAGGGGGAGGTGGCACAGTCCCAGAGCGCCCAGGCGATCAGGGCCCGCCGCTCGGCCGGGGGCCCGCTCACGGGGCGGCCGCCGCACGGCGCTCGCGCTTGCGCCGCCGGGGAGACGATCCATATCGCTGAGGTGCGGTCGACCCGGCTCGGAGGTGGCGCATGCGGCGGCTCCTCAGTCGGTTTCTGGACAACCTGCGCAGAGGGAGGATCACGATGGCGGCGGTGGCGCCGGTCTGCAATTTCGGTGAGAAGGCCAAGCCGTTCGAGCTTCCGGCGACCGACGGCCGCCGGTACCGGCTCGAGGATCTCGTCGGGCCCAAGGGCCTCGTGCTCGTCTTCATGTGCAACCATTGCCCTTACGTGAAGGCGATCATCGACAAGCTCATCCGCGACGCCAAGGATCTGGCGGCGATCGGCGTGAACACGGGGGCGATCTGCTCCAACGACGCCACCGCCTATCCCGAGGACAGCTTCGAGAACATGAAGCGGTGGGCGGAGGAGAAGGGGTTCCCCTTCCCCTACCTGCACGACGAGACCCAGGAGGTGGCGAAGGCCTACGGGGCGGTCTGCACGCCCGACTTCTTCGGCTACAACGCAAATCTCGAGCTGCAATATCGTGGGCGGCTCGACGCCTCGGGTCGCAGCCCGGTGGAGGGGGCCCGGCGCGAGTTGTTCGAGGCCATGAAACTGGTCGCCGAGACCGGCCGCGGCCCGGCCGAGCAGTTCCCCTCGATGGGCTGCTCGATCAAGTGGAAACAGGCCGCCTGAGGCCGTCCGCCGGGGCCGGGGCGGGCGCTCGGGCCGCCCGCTTCCGGGGCCGGACCGGATCCGGGCCTCGTTCGGCGACGGCCGCGGTCGGCTCGTGGCCACTCGCCACCTCCGCGGTCGGGAAGGCGGACGGGATGCCGTCGGCCTCGAACGCCTTCTCGATCGAAGCATGGGCACGGCGGCGGATGGCGAGCTGCTCGCCCGGCTCGATATTCATGTTTTCATCCCGAGCTGGATCGCGACGTCACCGAACGGGTCGACGCCCTGCGTCTCGAGTGTCTGGATGACGGGTGGCTCGAACTCCTCGATCTCGGCCGGCTCGCCGGCGATCCGCTCGGTGATCGTCTTCGCTTCGTCGAGATCGGTGTCGTCAACGACGCCGACCGTGTTCGTGTCGACCACCCGATCGCGAGCCTCGTTCCGGATCTCACCCGGCGAGCCGAACGGCAGGGTGAAGAGCGGGCGGCGACGGTGCCGCAGCTCGACCGAACCCAGCGAGACTCTTTCGACCACACCCTCGTAGCCGCCGGATCGAACGGCTTCGGCGCCTCCGAGGGCATCGTCCATCGGAACGATGCCGGCGATGACGTCGCGGGCCGATGCACGAGGTGCTCGATCGGTCACAGGGCGTCGGCGCGGGGCCGCGCTCGGGTCAGCCCCGCATGCTCCGGGGCAGCTCGCCCAGGAGCCCCATCGCGTGGCGCATGAAGAAGCGCTTGGCGATCGGTAGCTGCTCGACCAGGCCCAGGCCCAGATTGCGCACGAGCTTGAGCGGCTCGAGGTCGTTGCTGAACAGCCGTTCGATGCCGTGGCAGATGGTGACAAGTGCCAGACCATCGAACCGCCGCCAGGCGGCGTAGCGATCGAGCGCCGCCGCATCGCCCGGATCGAGCCCCAACGCCAAACGCTCCTCGACGATCTCGGCCAAGGCCGCCACGTCGCGCAAGGCGAGGTTCCAGCCCTGCCCGGCGATCGGGTGGATGCCGCGCGCCGCATCGCCCACGAGGGCCACGCGCGTTGCGGTCATCCGCTCGGCTTCGACGAGCACGAGGGGAAAGTAGAAGCGCCGTCCCTCGAGCGCGATCGAGCCCACAAGATCGCCGAACCGCTCCTCGACTTCGGCCGCGAAGGCGCGCTCGTCGAGCTCGCGCACGGCTGCCGCTTTGTCCGCCTCGAGCGCCCAGACGATCGAGGAGCGCCGGCCGCGCATCGGCAGGATCGCGAACGGGCCGTCCGGGAAGAACCGCTCGACGGCGCGCCCCTCGTGTGGCCGCTCGTGCCGCAAGGTGGCGACGATCCCGGTCTCCCGGTAGTCGAACCGGCGATCGCCGATGCCCAGAAGCTCGCGGGTGGGCGAGAGGCGGCCCTCGCACACCGCGAGCAGCTGGGCCTCGAGCGTGCCGCCCTCGTCGAGCCGCAGCCGGATGCTCGCGGTGTCGGTCTCGGCGGCGAGGATCCGCGCCGGGGCCAGGACCGTGACCTCTCCGGCCGCTGCCACCGCTCCCTGCAGGGCCAGGCGCAGCGTGCGGTTGGGCACGATCCAGCCCAACGGTGCCCCGTCGAGGTCGCGATGATCGTAGCGCACCGTGGCGGGGCTGCCGACCTCACCCACGAGAATCTCCAGGATCGGCTCGGCGTCCGGCTCGATCGCCGGCCAGGCGCCGAGCCAGGCGAGGAAGTGTCGGCTGCCGCGAGCCACCGCCGTCACTCGACCGTCGTGGTCGGGCTCGACCAGTGCGGCGAGCGGCGCTTGCTCGATCACCGCTACCCGAGCCCCGGCCCGCCCGAGTGCCGTCGCGAGCGCGAGGCCGGTGAGGCCGCCACCGGCGATCGCCACCTCGACCCTTCGCGTTTCGCCTGCTGCCCGATCCGCGATCATCGCCTGCCCGCGCTTCGATCGGCGGCGGCCGACGGCGCTGTCCGAAAGCCGAGTTAGCAGGGCCCGCGGTCGTGGCACAGGGCTTGCGACTCGGCATCGCAGGTCGGTGTGCGCCGGTGCGCGCCGGATCGCTCCGACCGTCGGTTCGGCCCGAGCGCCGCCTTCCGGTTCCACCGGCGGTGGCGAGCTGGACCTGGAAGGTCGCGCACCGACCTTCCAGGTCTTTTTTTGCGCGGCCGCTCGGCGGATTCAGGTGGTGAGCCGTGTCCGGGTCGGACGCCGCGCGGCCCGATCGGCCAGCCCAGCCAAGGTCCGGTGCAGGACCAGCCGATCCGGCATCCCGCTTGAATTGAGGAGGCGTTCGGCCTCGACCAGCCGGTCGAGCTCGTCGAGCAGCGCCTCGCCAGACCAGCGGCCGAGGGCGGCGGCGAAGCGGTCCTTGACGCGGAAATGAACGGGCGGCTTGGCGGCGGCCAGCGCCGCCTCGATAGTGGCACCGCGCTCGATCTCGGCGCGCAGGCGTAAAAGACGCAACACGATCGCGCTCGTGGCGCGCAGGATCCGTACCGGTGGCTCGCCCAGAGCCAGCACGCGGGCGAGGTCCCGTTCCAGCCTGTCGGCATCGCCCCAGAGGGCCGCCAGGGCCACGTCGTCGACGGCCAGGACCGCCCCTTCGCCGATCACCGCCGCCGCGTCGGCCAGCCGCACGGTCCGCGACCCCTCGGTGCCGAGATAAAGCGCGAGCTTGGCGAGCTCGGCGCGCAGCACGGCGCGATCGGCACCTTGCTGTTCGACGAGGAAGGCCAGCGCGTCGGGATCGGCCTCGAGGCCGTGCTCGGCCAGGAGATCCCGGATCGTGCGCGCCCGCTCGCGCTCCCCCTCGGGCCAGCAGCCGATCGCGACCGCCGCGGACGCCCGCTCGACCAGCTGGCGCAGGCGCGAGCTCGGCCCCAGATCGCCCGCTTCCAACAGGACGAGAGCCTCGATCCGGGGCAGGCCCAAGACGAGCTCGACGGCCTTGGCGAGCGCGTCCTCGGCCTCGCGCACCCGTACGACCCGCCGGCCACCGGAAAAGCTCAGCGCCTGCGCTTCCAGGGCCAGGCGCTGCGGCTCGGTACGTAGCCGATCGGCGGCGAGCTCGGTGAGCCGGAACGGATCGCTCGGATCCTCGACCTGGCTGCGGATCAGCCGCCGGGCGCGCTCGGCCACCAGCCCGGCGTCGGGGCCGAACAGCAGCACCACGCCGATCGCCGGATCGGGGCGATCGAGGAACGCCTCGAGCCTGGCCGGGGCCAGCTTCACGCGGGGGTGCTCGCGAAATGGACCGCGAGCCGGATCCGGATTTCGCGCGCGAGCTCCTTGGCGGCCCGGCGCTCGGCGTCCTGCTCGGCCACGAGCGTGGCGTAAGGGGCGCGCACGACGTTGTAGCTCGCCACCCGCCGGGCGGCCGAGCGGAGCACGATCGCTCCGTCGGCCTTGCGGACCAGGTCGAAACGCGCCGCCAGGGTCAGATCGAAGCGGGTGGTGACGTCGTCGAGCTGGACGGCGAGCGGACTCTTCTCGCGATCGATGCGCACGACCAGGACATGGGTGGGAGCCGGCGCCAGTCCCGCCGGGTCGAGCTCGCGGCGCAGCTCGCCGGCCAGGATCTGGCCCAAGCGGTTGCGCGGGGTGTCGATCTCGATCGCCGCCAGCGCCGGATTGACCCGCTCGCCCAGCGCCGGGCCGTGGAGGGGCCGCAGTGCGCAGCCGGCCAGCGCGAGGCCGAGGGCCGAAAGAACGCCGCGTCGCCCGGAGTCACACGACGACATTGACGATCTTGTCGGGGACCACCACGACGCGCCGCGGCGCCCGGCCGTCGAGCACCCGCTGGACCGTCGGGTCGGCGAGGGCCGCGGTCTCGATCGTGGCGGCATCCGCACCCTTGGCGACCACGATCTCCGAGCGCCGCTTGCCGTTGATCTGCACCGGCAGCACCACGCGGTCCTCGACCAGGAAGGCCGGATCGGCGGACAGCCACGGAGTTTCGGCCAACAGCGTGCGGTGGCCGAGCCGCTCCCAGAGCTCCTCGGCCAGATGCGGCGTCACGGGCTCGATCAACCGCACGAAGGTCTCGAGCGCCTGGCGCAACAGCGCGCCGTTGCCACCGGCATAGTCCTCGATGCCGTTGGTGAGCTCGCGGATCAGCGCCACGGCCTTGTTGAAGTGGAAGCGCTCCAGCGCATCGGTGACCTGGGCGATCGAGCGGTGGATCAGCCGGGCGAGCGCCAGATCCTCGCCCGTGAGCCCGTCGCGCGGTGCGGGAGTCCCCGGCGGGGGGAGCAGGGGCAGACGTTCGTCGACGATCCGCCACAGCCGGTTGAGATAGCGCCAAGCACCGTCGATGCCGGCGTCGGTCCATTCGAGATCGCGGTCGGGCGGGCTGTCGGAGAGCATGAACAGGCGGGCGGTGTCGGCGCCGTAGGCCTCGATGATCTCGGTCGGGTCGACGGTGTTGAGCTTGGATTTGCTCATCTTCTCGACTCGCCCGGGGATCACCCTGCGCCCGTCGCGGGTACGCCAGCCCCCGCTCTCGTCCTTCACGACCTCCTTGGGCTCCAGCCAGTTGCCCTGCTCGTCGCGGTAGGTCTGATGGGTGATCATGCCCTGGGTGAACAGACCCGCGAACGGCTCGTCCAGGTCGAGATAGCCGCAATCGCGCATCGCCCGCGTGAAGAAGCGGGAATAGAGCAGGTGCAAGACGGCATGCTCGATGCCGCCGATGTACTGGTCGACGGGTAGCCAGTAGGCGACCGCCTCCTTGTCGAACGGGCGATCCGGGTTGGTCGGATCGCAGAACCGCGCGAAGTACCAGGAGCTCTCGACGAAAGTGTCGAAGGTGTCGGTCTCGCGGGTGGCGGGGCCGCCGCAACGCGGGCAGCGGGTGTACTTCCAGGTGGGATGGCGGTCGAGCGGGTTGCCGCTGCCGGTGATGTCGACGTCCTCGGGCAGGGTCACGGGCAACTGCTCGACCGGTACCGGCACCACCCCGCAATCCGGGCAGTGGATCATCGGGATGGGGCAGCCCCAATAGCGCTGGCGCGACACACCCCAATCCCGCAGCCGCCAGGTGACCTCGCCTCGGCCGGCACCCAGCCGCTCCAGCTCTTCGACGATCCGCCGCTTGGCCGAGGCGACGTCGAGCCCGTTCAAGAAGTCGGAGTTGAACAGCCGGCCGTCGCCGACATAGGCGGTGTCCCCGATCGTGAAGCTCGCCGGATCGGCTCCCTCCGGCAGGACCACGGGCAGCACGGGCAAACCGTATTGGCGAGCGAACTCGAGGTCGCGCTGGTCGTGCGCGGGGCAGCCGAAGATGGCGCCGGTGCCGTACTCCGAGAGCACGAAATTGGCCACGTAGACCGGCAGCAGCTGATCCGGCTTGACCGGGTTGCGGCAGCGCAAGCCGGTATCGAAGCCGCGCTTCTCCATCGTCTCGAGCAGCGCTTCCGAGGTGCCGCCAACCAGGCAGTCGGCCACGAACGCGGCCAGGGCCGGATCGCTGCGGGCGAGCTCCTGGGTGAGCGGATGGTCGGGAGCGAGCGCGAGGAAGGAGGCGCCGAAGAGCGTGTCGGGCCGGGTCGAGAACACCTCGATCCGCTCGCCGCGGCCTTCGATCGGAAAGGCGATGCGGGCACCTTCCGAGCGGCCGAGCCAGTTGCGCTGCATGAGCCGGACCTTCTCGGGCCAGCGCTCCAGCCGATCGAGCGCGCAGAGGAGGTCGTCGGCGTAAGCCGTGATCTTGAAGAACCATTGGGCGAGCTTGCGCCGCTCGACCGGTGCGCCCGAGCGCCAGCCCTTGCCGTCGATCACCTGCTCGTTGGCGAGCACGGTCTGGTCGACCGGATCCCAGTTGACCCAGCTCTCCCGCCGATAGACCAGACCCTTTTCGTACATGGCCAGGAACATCGCCTGCTCGTGCTTGTAGTAGGCGGGATCGCAGGTCGCGAACTCGCGGGTCCAGTCGATCGACAGGCCCATCGAGCGGATCTGCCCGCGCATCTCGGCGATGTTGGCCCAGGTCCAGGTCTTGGGGTGGATGCCGCGCTTGATCGCGGCACCTTCGGCGGGCAGGCCGAACGCGTCCCAGCCCATGGGGTGCAAGACGTTGTAGCCCTGGGCGCGCTTGAGGCGGGCCACCACGTCGCCGAGCGTGTAGTTGCGCACGTGGCCCATGTGGATCCGGCCCGAAGGGTAGGGGAACATCTCGAGCACGTAATATTTGGGTCGGGTCGGATCGACGCGGACCTCGAAGATCCGCCGCTCCTCCCAGATGCGCTGCCACTTGGCCTCGCTCGCACGGAAATTGTAGCGGCTCATCGAAGCTCGACTTTCAGGTTCCGGTGTCCCGGCCGCCCACGGGGCGGCCGCAGGCGCGGCTCAGCCGCCGGCGGCGGCGATGCGGATCTGGCGGGCGCGCGTGAGGATCTTGTCCTCGAGCTCGCTCGCGGTGCGCGGGTCGGCCGGCACGTCGACCCAGCCCAGGCGGGGATCGCGACGCTGGCGCAGCACCGAGACCCGCACGGCATCGGCGCGCAGGGCCACGTCCTTGATGAGCACCTGGATCTTGAAGCGCTCGTCGCCGACCTCGGCGGGTTGGTACCAGTCGGTGATGACGAGCCCACCGAACGGGTCGGCCGAGAGCAGCGGGATGAAGTCCAAGGTCTCGAGGGTGGCGCGCCAGAGATAGGCGTTGACGCCGATCCCGCCGGCGCCGGAGGCGGCCTGTTCGGCGGCCCGGTCGGTGCCGCGGCGGCCGGTACCGAAGAGCGTGATGCCGTCCGTGCCGGTGATCGTTCCGTACCGCTCGCGGCGAGCCTGGTCACGCGGATCGTAAGGCGTCCATTCCGGCTGCTGCACGGAGGCCCCGCAGCCGGCCGCCAACCCCGAGAGCACAGCGATGGCCACGAGCCGGGCCGGGTGCGTCGTTCTCGTCATGCCGATGGCCGCTCATCCCATGGCGCCGTTCCCACCCGGCGCGGCGGGATCCTAGCACGCCGCGCGCGCAGCGCCAGCCACCGCTACCCGATCGAACGCGGGCGCGCGGGTCAGAATTTGAGCCGCAGCCCGATCCGGCCCGCGGTGGTCGGCTCGCGGTCGCCCTGGGTGGTGACCGCGAGGTCGCCCTCGAGGGTGAGCCAGGGCCAAGTGGCGAGGTCGGTGCCGAACAGCCAATGCTCGCGCTCGACCCGGCCGAGGGCCGCCTCCTGCCCGTAGCCCAGCCGAGCGGTCAGCGGCCCGTACCCGATCCGCCCGGTCCACACTTCGAGCTCGCCCCGGACCAGGGACGCGCTCGTCCAACTGCCGGCGATGGTCCAGCCCGACCAAGCCAGCGCCCCACCGATCGACAGCCCGGAGCCGGTCTCGCCGGCCGGTGCACCCAGCGGCACGGCGGGTTGCGTCACGCCCAGACCTTCGAGACGGTCCAGCCCGTCCGTCGCCGGAGCCAACCCCAGACGCAGATCGAGCGCCGGCGCCGTCTCGCCGCCGGGAGCGAGCAACACGCCGCTGCCGGCGCGGGGCGTGAAGCCCATACGGAGCTCCGGATCGAAGCGCCCGAGCCAACCTTCCAACGGGCGCGACGCCCCGGCCAGCGGGAGGGCCTCGCCGGACGCGACGAACGCGCCACCGGCGCGCAGCCCCGCCGCCTGCGCCGCGCCGAACACGGCTACGGCCCCCACGATGCCGGCGGTGATCGCGCGGACCCACATGCTCCACCTCTCTACCGGAGGGAGAGAATAGCATGCCGAGGCGGGGCTGACGAGAGGCCGACGGGTCACGCTGCTCGTCCGCGGCACAACAGCCGCCGAAATGCAACGGCGGGCCCGAAGGCCCGCCGTGCCGTCGTGCCGAGGCGCGCGACCGTCGCCGAGGATCAGAAGCTCACACCGAGACGGACCACACCGACGACACCGTCGTCGAAGTTGCCGCCGACGCCGGTCTCGTCGAAGAACAGGAGATCGCCATCAAGAGTGACACCCGGCAGAATTCCCACCGTGGCACTCAACACGACACCCTCGGTCTCGATCCCGTCGTCGGCGTCGAGCACCTTGCCCCCCGTGACCGAGAGGGTCACCGGTCCGAGGCTGGCCGCGGCGCCCGCGTTGTACCACTTGATCTCGTTGCCGAAGACGTCCTGCTTACCGTAACCGCCGCCGACCGAGAAGCCGGCGAAGCTCAGCGTGCCGCCGCCGTAGAGCTTCCAGAAGTCCTCCTCGTTGTCGCCGTCGGTGGAATCGCCGACATGGCCGATCACACCGGCCTTGATACCCACGTCGCCGAAGTTGCCGACGTAATTCAACCCGAACTCGATGGCGTCTTTCACGTTGTCGACGTTGGTGACCGCCAGATTGTCACCACCGCTGCCCGCGTTCGGCGTGTAGCTCACGCCGAGCTGGAAGCCGGCGATCCGCGGCGAGAAATACACGATCTTGGTGGCGTCGCCGGTGTTCACACCGGCCACGAGCCGCGGCAGGTCGACCGTGCCGTCGATGCCGCCCGTGCCGGCGGCGATCGTGAAGGCGCCGAGCTTCATGAGATCGGAAGCGCCGTCCTCGTCGCCGAGGCGGAACTCACCGAACTGCCCCTTGACGAAGACCCAGGTCTCGTCGGTGTTGTCGTTGCGGTTGGTGTCGGCTTCGAACTCGACGGTGGCGCCGTACTCGATACCCGTGCTCTCGTCCTTACCCCGAGCGATGATGTGAACCTCGGTGTCGTTGCGGAAGTCGGAGCCGCTCTGTTGACCGCCGAAGCGCTCCTTGACGTCACCGGCGATCCACAGGAATCGAGCGAAACCGCTCACCGAGACGTTGAGCTTCCCGCCCGGGCTGACCGTCGGCCCCTGCTGCGCCAGCGCCGGTGTGGTGGATGCGAGCATGCCCGCACCGAGCAGCGCGGACGTCCCCAACAAGATCTTCTTCAAGGTCATCGCCTGGTTTCTCCTCCGCACCTCGGTTCAGGTGCACGTTCGAAGCCCGACCGTCCGGTCGGCCGGCCGACGCCGGCCCCCCGTTCCGGTGACGCGGCCGGTGCCGCGCCACCCGCACCCGGCTCTTTATTCAGACGGCACCGCCACGCGGCAAGCGCTCGAGCCGAGCGCGCCGTCCGCGACGCGGACTTTGTGTCGACGGTGCAACAAGCCGAGCGCGTACCCTGATACCGTCGCGGCACGTGGGCGTCAGAAATCGACGCCCAACCGCACGACGCCGACCACGCCGTCGTCGCCGTTCTCGAAGTTGGTCTCGGCCCGGCCACCCACGACACCGGACCGGATGCCCTCACCGCCCAGCTCACCCGTGCAAATGAGACCGGCTTCGGTCCGATCCTCGAACCCGTCGACGTCGGTCGGCGCCAGATCGTCGCCGTTGCTGTCGGCGTCGGGCGTGTAGCTCGCCGAGCTGGAAGCCGTCGATCCGAGGATTTCAGGAGACGATCTCGGTGGCTTCGTCGCTGTCGGTGGGACCCACCAGGAGGCCGGTGTCGACTGCCGAGCCGTGGATGCCGCGCGTGCCGACCGCGACCGTGAAGCCAGCGATCCTCGTGGTGTCGGCGGCGCCGTGCTCGTCGCCGAAGCGGAACTCGCCGAACGAGCCCACCAGGATGTCCGGGTCTCGGCGGTGTCGTCGGTGCGGTCGGTGTCGGCTTCGAACGCGATCGTCGCCCGGTAGCGCAGCCCCCTCGCCGCATCTTCGTCACGCGCACCCTCGTGGACTTCGATGTCGGTGCGGAAGTCGGAGCTCGAGTCCCGACCACCGAGCTTCTCGGCGACGTCCCCTCCGGCCCACGGGAACCGGGCGAAACCGGTGACCGCGATGTCGAGCTTGCCAGCCCCCCGCACCGTCGATCCCTGCTGCGCCGCGACTTCCCCGGGCACGAGAGGCACGGCGGTCGCGAGGGCCGTGCCGGCCAACAGTCGCCGGACGAGAGAGCCTGCACGGTGATCGTCGAACCGCGTCACCGGCCTTCTCCGTTACGGGATCGTGACCGTCAGATTGCCATCACCCCAGCGAGTGCTCCGCGATCCCGCCGATGCGACGGCGCGGGACCGGACCGGTCGAGCGATGCGCCCTCCCGACGGGCCGGACGTGACGTCGCCACGTTTGCGGGCAGCCGCCGCTTGCGGGGTGAGCAAGAGCGGACGGGGCCGGGTCAGGCCGGCTCGATGACCCGCATCTTCTCCATCTGGGCGAGCAGCCCGTCGAGCTGCGCCGCCTCCATGGCCGGGAAGGCCCGGGCGATCTCGCAACGGGCGAAGCCCGGCCGAGCGATCACCCAGCCGACCGGCTCCTTGATCGGCGCCGGCACTTCCACGCCCTCGCGGGTGCTCTTGCGCACGAGGATCACTTTGCCGCCCCGCTCGATCAGCTCGAGGTCGGGCGTGCGCAGCCGCCAGCGGCTCTCCGCCTGCTCGATCAGTTCGGGCAGATCGTAATCCTCGCGCGGGTAGCGGAAGCCGGCCACGAAGCCCTGCATGTCGGCGAGCGTGCGCGGATCCGAGGCCACCGCGGCGAGCCGGTCGCCGAGCGCCGCGAGGCGGCGGGCCAAAGCGCCCGGCTCGCGCGGCAGATTGGCCCGTGCCAACGGCTCGGCCACCATCCGCTCGAACAGATAGCTCACGACGTCCAGCCCGATCGGGTAGGTGACGCCCATGGCGATGTGGCAGCACGGGCCCTCGTCGGCCAGGGCGTAATGGTATTGGCCACGCGGCAAGTAGAGGAGATCGCCGGGCTTGAGTCGTACCTCCTTCCACAAGGCCCCCTTTGCCTTCTCGTGGTGCTCCTGGGGCAGGGTCTTGAACATCGGATGGGCGATCGGGTCCTCGGCCCGTCCTTCGAAGACCATCCAGGTCTTCTCGCCCATGCAGTGCACGGCGAACACGTCGTGGGTGTCGAAGTGGACCGCGAAGCCCTGTCGCCGCTTGCTCGAGAGGTAGAGATTGGCCTGCACCTTCCCGCCCAGCGCCTCCTCCATCGCGCGAGCGAAGGCCCGCAGCTCGGGGGTGAGCTGGTCGATGTCGTTGGCCACGAGCGTCGCACCGCGGCGCAGATAGGCCTTGACCTTGGCCGGGTCGGGCCGCAGCACGGTGCCGCCGTCGCGGCCGGGCGCCGGGCTGCAGTAGGCGACGGCCGGGATCGGTTCCTTGTCGAGCACCAGCGGTAGCGAAGTCGAGGCCCAGATCGAGCTCGCGCCCAACAGACGGTTGAGCACGTCCCAGTTCATCACCGCGGCCCATTTGTCGGGCGGGCCCTCAAGATGGAGGGGCGCGCGCCCCAGATACTCTTCGAGGAAGCGGCGGCCGCCGAGCGGCGCCATGATCTCGTCGAAGGTCATGACTTGACACCCTGGCTCGCAGGCGCAGGCTCTCGGGCCCGGCGGCGGAGGATACATGGGCGACGTCGACGAGCAAGCCGACCAGGGGGCGCAGGTCCGCGCCCGGCTCGCCGAGGTGCGCGCGCGGCTCGCGCAGGCGGCGCGGGCCGCCGGCCGCGATCCGGCCGCCATCACGCTGGTGGCGGTGAGCAAGGGGCAGCCGCTCGAGCGCATCCACGCCGCGCTCGAGGCCGGCCAGCGGGTGTTCGGCGAGAACTACGTGCAGGAGGCGCAGGCCCACTGGCTGGCGCTGCGGCCCCGTCTTCCCGACCTCGAGCTGCATCTCGTCGGGGCCTTGCAGACCAACAAGGCGCGCGACGCGGTCCGCCTGTTCGACGTGATCCAGACCCTCGACCGACCGCGGCTCGCCCGGGTGCTGGCCGAGGAGCTGAAGCGGCCGGAGGCGCGCACCCGGCGGCTGTTGATCGAGGTCAACACCGGCGAGGAACCGCAGAAAGCGGGCGTCGCACCCACCGAGCTCGAAAGCTTCCTGCGCTCGTGCCGCGACGAGTTGGGCCTGCCGGTCACCGGCCTCATGGCCATCCCGCCGGCGGAGGAGGACGTGGCGCTGCACGCCGCCCTGCTCGTCGGTCTCGCCCGGCGCCACGGTCTGCGCGAGGTGTCGATCGGCATGAGCGCGGATTTCGAAACGGCGATCGCCTTCGGGGCCACGATCGTGCGGGTGGGCACGGCGATCTTCGGCGAGCGGGCGCCCAAGCCCTCCGCTCAGCCGTCGAGTGCCACGAGCTCGTAGAGCGCCGCCGCGTCGGCGGCAGCGCCGCGCCGCAGCCCCAGATCCTTGACGCGGACCACTCGGATCCGCTCGCGCTCGGTCAGCACGAGCACGTCGCCCGGCCGAACGAGTTGGTGAGCCTTGGCCACCGGCCGACCGTTGAGGCGCACCCGCCGCTCGGCCACCAACGCCGCGGCCAGCTCGCGCCGGCGCACGAAGCGGGCGTGCCAGAGCCATTTGTCGAGCCGCTGGCTTGCGGTGGAGTACTCAGGGGGGCCAGCAGCCAGCGGCGCAGTTGTTCGTCGGCACGGCCTTCGAGCCAGAGCTGCTGCAACCAATGCCGGGCAAGGGTTTCCCCGGCCAGGCGGATGGCCGTGATCCGCTCTTGCTCGATGCGCACCCGCTTGCCGATGGCCCGGCGTGGGTCGTCATAGGCCAGCACTGGGCCGGCATCCAGCCCCAGGTGCTGGTCGATGGCTGCAAGCAGCTGGGATTCCGGTGCCTGCAGGTGGGCGGCGCGAATCACCAAGGCCGGGCGCTCGCGACCGGTCAGGGCGAGGCTGACATAGGCCAGGGACTCACACAGCGGGCGCAGGGCCTGGAAGCGGGCCTGGACATCGCCTTCGACCAGCGCGAACAGTTGCCACGGCAAGTGCACCGGCTCCAGGCGCACGCCGCTGTGCTTGAGCTCCGGTTGCTTGGACAGCGGGTCGAAGGCCGGTTGGGTGACGGCATTGACCCCACCCTTGAGGAAGCGATCGCCCCAATGCATCGGCAAGAAAGCCTGGCCCGGGCGCACGCTGTCATCGCCGGTCACGGGCACTATCACGCTGCCGCGTCGGCTCTTGAGGCTCACCAGGTCGCCGTCTTGCAGGCGCTGGCGGCGCAGGTCATCCGGATGCAGGCTCAGCAGCGCCTCGCCGACATGGCCGAACGCCTGCGCTGCGGTGCCGGTACGGCTCATGCCGTGCCATTGGTCCCGCAGCCGGCCGGTGATCAGGGTCAGGGGAAAGCGCGCCTCGCGTTGTTCCCGGGCCGCCACGTAGGGGTCGCCGACAAAGCGTGCGCGCCCCGTGGGCGTGGGGAACATGCCGTCGCCATACAGACGTGGCGTGCCGTGGTCGG
>FWWM01011870.1_pt1 | contig 14730 bp, 8 predicted proteins | sample 2228351 | NCBI WGS metagenome assembly FWWM01 (sample SAMEA103939774, study PRJEB20133) | metagenome | reverse complement strand
TCACCGGCAGGATCGGTGACCTTGTCGACGATGATCGTCCCCCGCTTCGTGTTCGTGAAGGTGCAGGTGACGACTTCGCCGGGGGCGACGTGGAAGGTGGCCGTCGCCGTCCCCAGCTCCCCGAAGCTGTCGTCGTCGTCGCAGCTGATGTCGGTGAGGTCCCAGCCGGTCGGGACGGACTCCGTCGAGCTGTACTCGCCGGGGGCGACCGAGGCACTCGCCTGATCGCCGTCGCCGAGGACACCGGAGACGTCACCGCTGAAGGTGAAGGTGGCCTGGTCGCCGTCGGGCACGGTCTGCTTCTCGACGATGATCGTCCCCCGCTTCGTGTTCGTGAAGGTGCAGGTGACGGAGCCACCCCGGGTCAGGGTGATGTCGACGGAGTGGCCATCCCGGGTCACCGAAGAGCCGCCCGTCTTCGTGCAGCTGACGTCGGTGAGGTCCCAGCCGTCCACCTCTGCCTCGGTCACGGTGTAGGTGCCGGCGACGACGTGCTCGATGGTCTTCGTGTTCGATAGGGTCGAGTCGGCGTCGTCGTCGAGGGTGAAGCTGCCGAGGTCGCCGCTGAAGCCGAAGTCCTGGGGATCATCGGGAACGGCGTTCTTGATGATCGTGATCGTCCCCCGCTGGACGTTCGTGAAGGTGCAGGTCACGACCTCGCCAGCCTCGAGGTGGTAGGTCGCTGTTCGGGTAGCGACGTCGCCACTGCTGTTCTGATCGTCGCAGCTGATCGCGCCGAGATCGAAGGGCGGCGCGGGGTCGGCCTCGATGACCTGGTACGTCCCGGGGTCGAGGAAGTCCGACGTGATCGTCCCGCCGTCACCGATGGTGCCGCTGACGGCGCCGGAGAAGGAGAAGGTGCCCGAGGCTCCAGAGGGGCTCGTCACCTTCTTGACGACGAGCTTCGCCAGCTTTGTGTTCGTGAAGGTGCAGGTGACCTCCTCGTTCGCGGCAACCTTGATCGTCGCCGTCTGCGTCAACAGGTTCGTCGTCGAGTCGCCGTCGGAACAGGAGAGACCCGTGAGCTTCCAGCCCGCGACGCTGCCCTCGGTCACCGTGTAGGTGCCAGGGGGCACCTGGTTGAACGTCCGCGTGCTCGGCAGCGTCGAGTCGTTGTCGTCGTCGAGGGTGAAGCTGCCGAGGTCGCCGCTGAAGCCGAAGTCCTGGGGATCATCGGGGACGGCGTCCTTGACGATGGTGACTTTGCCGCAGTTGTTCAGGTCGATCGGGAAGGGCGCGACGGTGTCCTTCAACTGCGAGCTGTTGATGTCGCCACCCGCCCGGCTCCGGATGCTGCCCGAGGAAAGGCCAGGGCAGGAGGTCGTGATCCCGAGGCTGGCGAGATCGATCCCGGCCTCGGCGAAGAAGAACTCCTCCAGGGTGGTCGCCGTCGAGTCACCAGGCCAGGTGATTGCGGAGAGATCGTTGAAGTTGGTCGCCGAGTGGACGGCCGCCGTCGTGATGTCCTCGACGGTGACCTCCTGCCCGGCGACCTGACCGCCCTTCGTACAGTTCGTGACGCTCGTCACTCGCCAGACGGTGACCTCGGGGTTCGACCCGCCGTTCGAGAACTCGAGGGCGATGATGAGGTCACCGACGCTCCGGTTCGGCTTCGAGACACCTGGATCGCCGGGGAAGGTCGTGAAGGGGAGCTTGTTCAGCTCGAAGTCGATGTGGGTGTCGCCGTTGTTCACGATCCGCTCGGCGCCCATGAAGAAGAAGGCGCTGTCGCCGACGAACTTGGCGTAGGCCATGACGTGGCGGAAGTCGTCCTTTGGTGTGACCGGGCCGGTCGTGTAGCCCCAGGTGCACGTATCGAGCTCCTTGGCTCCGCCACTGAAGATGTTGTCGGAGCTCGAGTCCGAAGGATCGGCGATGAGGACGGAGTTCGGCGGGTTCGGGGGGTCGACGACTCCATTGCCGGAGCTGCCGTCGACCCAGTCGTCACCGTTGGCGAGGGGATTCGAGCTGTCGATGAGACTGGACGGAATGTTGCCCGGATTCGAGGCTCCATTGCCCGACGTCGGGTCGCCGTCGACCTCGAAGCCCTGGACGGTCCCGGCCTTCAGCCCCGAGGCGCCGAGGGCGCCCAGGGGAGACGAGAAGGTCGCGTATTGGAGCAGCAGCGAGAAAACGAAGAGCGCGCTCCACAGGAGCACGAAGCTCCGGCGAGCGCGCGTCGTCGGATACGACAGCGATCCCCGAGACACCATGGTCGTGTCCTCCCGCATTCCCCCGGATCCACGATATCGGGCGATGACAACTCCTGATGAGTCCGGTGATGGCCCCCTGGCCGGCCGTCCGGTGAAGCCGGCTTCAGTGGCCCTGACGGTACTACTCGGTTAGGCCACTTGCAAGGGGTGAGGTACTGGCCGCAACCCCCCTTCACCGCACAGAGATCACCGAAACGGCGGATTCTGGTGCTCGCACGCACCGCAGAGTCCTGGGCGGCGAATGGGACCGACGTCATCCCCCACCTGGAGCATCAGGCGCCGGTACCTTCGGGGAAGGAGGAGGCCGGCGGCTAGGCAGCGCGTCGACGCCGGGCCGCCGGATACGATCGACGTCGGCGGGCCCGAGTCGTCCTGCCCGGGCGGCTCTCCAGGCCACGCAGCCATCCGCCCATCCGACCACCGAAGAGCGAGGAACGTGTCCGGCCAGCCGATCGAGCCAACCCCTCCCGCGCCCACCACCCCCCCGGTGTCCGCCGACCCACGGCTCCTTCCCGTCCGAGCCGCCCTTCGTCGCCGGATCGAGACGGCCTGGGCGAACCTCCAGGCAGCAGGCGCCCTGCCCGAGGTTCCGGAAGCGGAGCGACCGCCCGTCGAGGTCGAGCGCCCGGCGAACAACGCCCACGGGGACTTCGCGACGAACCTCGCCCTTCGCCTCGCCCGCCCCTGCCGCCGGCCGCCCCTCGAGATCGCCCGCCTCCTGGCCGCGGAGCTCGAGCGGATGGAGCAGACGCCGGCCGACAGGGACGAACCGCCGCTCCTCGCCGCGGTCGAGGTTGCCCCACCCGGCTTCGTCAACCTCCGCCTCGCGCCCGAGGCCGTCGCCACCCGCCTCTCGGCGGTCCTCGAGGGGCCGACCCTCTGGGGCCGGGTACCTGCGGAACGGCCGCTCCGGATCAACGTCGAGTTCGTCTCGGCGAACCCCACCGGGCCGCTCCACATCGGGAACGCCCGGGGCGCCTTCGTCGGCGACCTCCTCTGCCGTGTCCTCGAGGCCGGAGGTCACGAGGTCACCCGCGAGTACTACTTCAACGACTTCGGAACCCAGGTCCGGAACCTCGGGGCATCGGTCATCGCCGTCCGTCTCGGCCAGCCGATCCCCGAGGACGGCTATCACGGCGAGTACGTCGTCGAGCTCGCCCGCGACCTTCCCGACGAGGTCTGGGCGGACGCCCAGGCTGGCGACGAGGACCCGGCCTGGGTCGTCGGCCGCTGGGCCTCGGAGCGGGTTCGGGCCGGGATCGAGGCCTCCCTCGCCGGGCTCGGCGTCCACTTCGACGTCTGGAAGACCGAGAGCTCGCTCCACGACGAGGGCTGGGTGGCGCGGGCGATCGAGCGGCTCCGCGAGCGGGGTCACCTCTACGAGCACGAGGGCGCCCTCTGGTTCCGCTCGACCGCCTTCGGTGACGACAAGGACCGGGTCGTCATCCGCTCGAACGGCGAACCGACCTACTTCGCCGCCGACATCGGCTACCTCCTCGAGAAGTTCAGCCGGGGCTTCGACCACCTCATCTACATCTGGGGTGCCGACCATCACGGGACGGTGGCTCGGGTGCGGAACGCCGCCGAGGCGATGGGCTTCGACCGGGCTCGGGTCGAGATGCTCCTCACGGGCTGGGTCCGCTTCGTCCGCGACGGCGTCGAGGTCTCGATGTCGAAGCGGGCCGGCACCTTTGTCACCCTCGACGAGCTCCTCGCCGAGGTCGGGGTCGACGCCGCCCGCTGGTTCTTTGGGTCGCGGGGGGCGAACGTCGACATCGACTTCGACATCGAGCTCGCGAAGCGCCAGTCGGCCGAGAACCCCGTCTACTACGTCCAGTACGCGCACGCCCGGATCGCCTCGATCCTCCGGAAGGCGGCCGAGGTGGGGCTCGAGGCGGCGCCCCGGATCGAGGGCTTGACCGCCGAGGGCCCGGAGATGGAGCTCGGCAAGATGCTCCTCCGCTTCCCGGAGGTCGTCGAGGACGCGGCGGCCGCCCATGAGACGCAGGGGATCACGACCTTCGCGACGGAGCTGGCAACGACCTTCCACGCCTTCTATCGGGACGCTCGGGTCGTCGACCCCGAGGAGCCGGAGCGGTCGGGCCGGAGGCTCGCCCTCTGTCTGGCGACGAAGACGACGCTGGCGAACGCCCTCGGTCTGCTGGGGATCTCGGCCCCGGAGTCGATGTAGTCCCCGGAGTCGATCTCGTACGCGGCCAGCCGGATCCGGCGAGGCCGCCATCCTCAACGACCCGGGGGTGTCTCCGTGCCCTCGTTGAGGATCCCGAGGTACTGGTCATGGGCCGAGGTTTCCATGGCCCTCTTCCCTTCGCACGACGGTGAGCACGAGACGAGCTACGACGAGAGGGGGTGGATCAGGGGATCTACCCGAGCTGACGAGGATTCGCGGCCCCTCCGCTGACCGGGCCGATGCTCCTCGGACTCAAGCCAGCCGCGGAGGCAGCCCGCGGGCGGTCCTCCTCAGACGCCCGTCGCCCCGAGGGCGCGGTCGAGGTCGACGAGGGTGGAGGCGTCGGCGGCGATGAGGACGGTGATCTGCCTCGAACCCGGCTGGTGGACGACGGACGCCGGGTGGTCGAGCCGTCCGACGAGCCCGTTCAGCGCGTCAGCGAACTCGGCCGCGTCCGCGGTCGAGTCCCAGGTCGTCGCGAGGACGATGGCGAAGCGGTCCCCGTCTTCGTAGAGGGCGACTCGATCGCCGGCCCAGCCGGCCGCCGCGGCCGTCGCCGCCGCCTCCTGGAGCCCACCGACCTCCTGGAGCCAGAGTCGGAGGAGGAACTCGCCGGCGGTGTCCTCGAGGGCCTCGTCCCAGCCGGAACCGAGCCGGGCCGGTAGCTCGTCGGGGATCGTCACGACCTCCGGCTCCTCGCGAGCCCCGCCGCCGAGCCCGAAGGCTGTGGGATGGAGGACCTGCTCCGTCGAGTCTGGCGGTCGGCGGAAGGCTGCGTCGACGCCGGCCCAGCCCTCTCGCGCCTGGATCGTCAGAACGAACTGGAGGCCGGCGCTGTACGGGAAGAGGAGGGATTCGCGGAGGACGGCAGGCATCCGCTGGAGGACGGCGAGGGCCTTCGGATCCTGAGACTCCTCGAGGAGCTGGATGAGTTCGGCCTGGCTGAGGTGCTGCTGGGCCCAGTAGGTCATGACGAGGGTCGCGTCGCCCTCGACGAGGGCGAGCCGAGCCAGACCCCGGTCGCCCTGGCCGACGGCATCGATCTCGAGACCTTCGAGGCCGAAGTGCTGGTCCTGCAGGGCGTGGGTGAGTTCGTGGGCGTAGGTCGTCCGCTCCGTCGGGCCCAGGGCCCCGCTCCGGGAGAGGACGACCATCTCCTTCTTGTCTGGGTCGTAGAAGCCGGCGACCTGGCTCGTCAGGAGCTCGTGGTAGAGGGCTCGCAAATCGGCCCCGGGCGGCAGGAGGCCGAGACCGACGAGGAGCCGCTGCTGGGGCTCGAGGAGCGCGGGTGGGTTGTCCCGATCGAACTGGGCGAGGATGCGCTCGGAGGCAGCGGCCTCGTCGAGGACGGTCGGCTCGAGGGGCCGTTCGAGCGACAGGCCTCGAATGGCGACGACCTGGTCGCTGATCTCGGCGTAGACGACGCTCGGGTCTGGGGCCGGGGTCGGGCTCGCCGGAGGCGTCGGTGTTGGAGCCAGGGTCGGGGTCGGGCTCGGGCTCGGCGAAGGCGACGGGCTCGGGGGTGTCGGCCCTCCGCAGGCGGCACCGAGCGAGGCGAGGAGGATGGTGAGGATGGCGAAGGCGGCGAGGGCGGTGAGAGAGGTGCGACAGGGGCGGGCCGAGGTCCGGGCGAGGTGGCCTGAGGTCGCGGTGGGACGGCCCTGGCTCGAGGGGCGTCGGCGGCGGTCGGTCGGGCTGGGGCGGCCTCGGCAGGGAGGTCGGGCGCTATCCATCGCGCCGGATTGTCGCACGATCGCGCGCCCTGACCAGCCGCGGGGCGGCGGCTGGCCCCTGGAGGCCGGCGGGGACCGCCGACAGCGGGGCCGGGACCGGCTGACCAGCGGCGGGGCCGCGGCTGGCCTCTGGAGGGGCTGGAGCCCTCTTGGGCGTCGTCGGCCTGGCCGCGGAGGCCGCGCGAGTCCTCGTGGGCGTGGGCGCGCCGGGCCCGAGGAACCGGCGACCCCATGGGCGAGGCATCAGACGAACCAGCGGCGCCGAGACCTCGACCGGCTACGACGTGGAACGACCGACCATGACGCTCTTCGGCGTCGAGGCCCCGCGTCGAGGCTCGGCATCGCCGGTTCACGGCCGGGTCTCCAGGCCGTTCTGTCGCTCGTGAACAGGGCCGCGGGCCCGTGTTGCATGGGATGCACGTGTCGGCAGCCGCCTTGGCCCGGGAGGCCCTCATGGGGTCAGTTCTTTGCACCGGATGAAACGAACCGATCGCTTCGCTCGGCCCCGAGCGCATCCTTTGCGCCCGGAGTAACAACTGATGGGTCGTTGGCCGTCGCGACGTCCGACACGTGCATTCAGTGCAACGCCCGTCCGGGAGATTGCACCCGGTGCAACGCGGGGAGGTCGGGGCGGCGTCGGGTACCAGTGCCGCGCCACGAGATTGCACCCGGTGCAACGCGGGGAGGTCGGGGCGGCGTCGGGAGGGCGAGGCCGGAGCGTCCCTGGGTGGGTCGAGCGCCACGCCCATCCGGGAGATTGCACCAGGTACAACGCGGGGTCAGGACGGCGTCCGGCCTCGGTCCAGCCAGCCACTCGAAGGTGTGGATTTCTTAATCGTCTCGCCCCCTGGCCCTGAACCTTGGCCGAGTAGGGTAGAGAGCGGAACGGACCCTCAGGTTCCATCCTCCCTCCCTCCGACCGGGGGCGCCAATTGGGCAGGCGCCCTCGGTCTCTTTCTTGGAGGATGGCGTCCGGGCAGGGGGGATCATGGCGTCGCGGGCGCGGCGCATCCGGACGACGGAGGCCGGGGGCGGCGCGGCCGAGTCCTGCGGTGGGCCGCCCGCCCTCGGCCGCCTGTGTCACAATCGCCGCCGTGGAACTGACCTGGTACGGACGGACCTGCGTCCGCCTCCGCGGCAAGGATGCCGTCGTCGTCTGCGATCCCTACCCCTCCGTCGTCGGTCCGACCGGACGCGGCATCAGCGGCGACATCGTCACCTTCAGCCATCCCGACGACGAGCCACCGGCGAAGGCCAAGGGCCGACTAACGCGCGACGGGCAGACCGCCATCCCCACCAGCCTCGAGCGCGCCTTTGACCTCGTCGGTCCCGGAGAGTACGAGGTCAAGGGCGTCCTCATCTCCGGCGTGCGAACGTACCGTGACGACCGACGGGGCGCCGAACGAGGCCGCCAGACCGCTTTCGCCATCGAGCTCGACGGCGTCCACACCGTCCACCTCGGCGACATCGGCCACCTCCTCTCCGAGGACGCCCTGGCCGACATCGGAAGCGTCGACGTCGCCTGCATCCCAATCGGCGGGGCGCTCACGGCGACGAAGGCCGCCGAGCTCGTCGCCCAGCTCGACCCAAAGATCGTCGTTCCCCTCCCGGTCTGCCCCGATGAAGACGCCTGCGCCGAGGCACTCCGCCGATTCCTCCACGAGATGGGCGCCGAGCCCACTCCCCAGGCGAGACTCTCGGTGACCCCAACGAGCCTCCCGGCCGAGACGACGACGGTCCTCCTCGAGGCGCGCGGGAAGTCCGCATAGGGTGGCGCCCGGCGGGAGCAGTGACGGACGGCGGGGCCTCTGAACGCCAGCCACGGCCTGGCACCTCCCGATCCCACCAGCCTCGCTCCGGGAGCGGCGCTCAGCCCGCCGGTGTGCCTCGGCCGAAGACGACCCGGCCCCCCTTGACAACGGTGACGACGAGGTCCGCTCCGACCCAGTAGGGGAGCTCCTCCACCGAGGCCACCCGCCAGAGGACGAAATCGGCCGCCCGCCCGGGCTCGAGGCTCCCGATCCGGTCGCCGAGACCGAGGGCATGGGCCGCGTTCACCGTCGTCGCCGCGAGGGCCTCGGCCGGCGTGAGTCGGAGCTCGAGGACGGCAAGGCTCATGACGAGCGGGAGGTTCGCCGTCGGCGACGTCCCGGGGTTGAAGTCCGTGCCGAGGGCGACCGGCACCCCCCGTTCGATGAGGCGGCGGGCGGGTGCCCGGTGCTCGGCCCTGAGGAACCAGCTCGTGGCCGGCAGCAGGACGGCGACGACCGGTCGGCCCCCCTCGGCCGCCGCCGCGAGGGCCTCGAGTCCCGCCTCCGAGACCGCCGCCAGATGGTCGGCCGAGGCCACCCCAAGCTCCGCCGCCAGCTCCGCGCCGCCCGAGGGAGCGAGCTCGTCGGCATGGAGGCGGAGACCGAGACCGAGTGCCTGGGCCGCGGCGAGGATGGCCCGGGCCTCGTCGACCCCGAAGACGCCCTCCTCGCAGAAGACGTCGCAGAAGCGAGCGACCCCCTGGGCGCCGACGGCCGGCAGCTGCTCCTCGATGACGTGCTGGACGTACCGCTCCCGACCGATCGCCGGCCGGTCGGGGGTCCGGAACTCCGGGGCGACGGCGTGAGCACCGAGGAAGGTCGGGACGACCTCGACCGGACCCTCAGCACCGAGGTCGCCCATGACCTCGAGGAGCCGGAGTTCCGTCGGGGTGTCGAGGCCGTAGCCGGACTTCGCCTCGACCGTCGTCGTTCCATGGCGGAGCATCTCGCCGAGCCAGCGCCGGCCATGGTCGAGAAGCGCCGGGGTCGAGGCGGCCCGGGTCGCCCGGACGGTGGCGAGGATCCCACCGCCGGCGGCGAGGATGTCGAGGTAGCCGGCGCCGCGGAGCCGGAGGAGGAGCTCGCCCTCTCGAGATCCGGCGAAGAGAAGGTGGGTGTGGGGGTCGACGAGGCCCGGCGTGACGAGCCCGCCCGCGGCGTCGAAGACCTCGAAGGCTGCCCGCGGCAGGCCGGCCGCCTCGATCGCAGCCTCGACCGACGACCGCGCTCCGACGGCGAGGATCGTCCCCTGCCAGGCGGCGAGGGTGGGCGGATCCCGGTCGTCTGGCCCGCGCCGGCTGAGGAGGCCGACGTCACCCTGGGCCTCCCCGCGCCGGAGCCCGCCGGCAAGGGTGGCGATCGCCGCAGCGCCGGTGACGAGGAGGCCGCCCGAGGCGCCGGCCCGCGGGGCGGGCGCACGGGCAGCGTCCGAAGACGAAGGTCGGCTAGAAAGGTGATGAGGAGCACCGGGCTTCGGGAGGTCGTCCGACCCGCTCGAGAGCCGACCGAAATCGGGTGTCATCCCCGCGGGTCCGGAGGGCGTGGGGCTCCCGCTGCCAGCGCGCTCGAGAGCCGATCGAGATCGGGTGTCGTCACCGCCCTGCCCAGCCGTCGGCACCGGGCTCGCCGGCACTCGAGCCGCCCTCGACCGGACCCCGGCTGCCTCGATCCGAGGCGGGGTCGCCTGCGCCGGCGGCCGCCATCGCCGCCTCGAGCCGCAGTTCGAGGGCCATCTCCGGCCGGAAATCGCGGAGGCGGATCGCCCGGGCCGCCGCCGCAAGACGCTCCTCGACCGGAACATCGGGCGGGACCCCGGCCCGATGGGCAACGTCGAGGAGGGCGGCGAGGGGAGCGAGCCCGATGAGCTCCGACTCGGCCGGGGCGACGCCCTCTTCGGCTGCCAGCTCGGCGACGGCCTCCCAGACCCGCCAGATCGGAGTGACCCGGAAGTCGAGGAGGTTCATCGAGACCTGGGCCCGACCCCGCTCGGCGATCCAGAAGCCGTTCGCCTGGACCTTCGGCAGTCCGCCACCCGACTCCCGCACCCGACGCGCGACGCGACGGGCGACGTCCAGGTCGGTCGTCTCGAGGTCGACGTTCCAGGCGATGAGGAAGGGTCGCGCCCCGACGGCGGTCGCGCCAGCCCGAGGATGGAGCCGTGCGGGACCGAAGTCCGGCTCGCGACCTCGCTGGCCGATCTCGCGCTTCAGCCCCTCGTACTGCCCCCGGCGGATGTCGGCGAGCCGGATCCGGTCGGGCCGGAGGGCCGCTTCGCCATAGAGGTAGACGGGCAGTTCGAAGCGCTCCGCGAGGCGCCGACCGAAGTCACGGGCGACGGCGACAGCCTCGGCCATCGAGGTCGAACCGAGGGGGACGAAGGGGACGACATCGACGGCCCCGATCCGGGGATGTTCGCCCTGGTGCTCCTCCATGTCGATGAGCTCGATGGCCGCGGCGACGAGCCGCTCCAGGGCCCGGCAGAGAGGCTCGGCCTCGCCAGCCAGGGTGAAGACGCTGCGGTTGTGGTCGGGGTCGCTCGAGCGGTCGAGGAGGTAGGCGCCCGGCTCGGAGGCAACGGCCGCGGCGAGGGCGTCGATGACGGGCGCTCGCCGGCCCTCGGAGACGTTCGGGACCGACTCGAGGAGCGGGTTCATGGCACCATCCTGACATGCCGGGCGGCGCGGCGTCCCGCCTCGGGAGCGATCCGCTGCGCCGGCCGAGCACGACCGAGGAATCAGCATGGAGGATGTCATGGAGTCTGCAACGCCAGAGGTGACGATCCAGGTCCGCGACAACGGGAACTACAAGATCAGCGGCCCCATCCGGATCGTCGACGCCGAGGGAAACGAGCTCGTCCTGCCGCCCGGGACAGCCGTCACCCTCTGTCGCTGCGGCCACTCCGAAACGAAGCCCTTCTGCGACGGCTCGCATCGGCGGGTCGGCTTCCAGAGTGTCGTCCGGGCCCCGGGTCCCTTCGGCTCGGCGTAGACTTCGGCACCAGACCGCCGCCAGGACCACTAGCCCGGCCTTCGCCCGTGATCCGCGCCTTCGTCCGGCGCCGGGATTGCCGAGATAGGAGCACGCCCTGAGCCCCGAGCAGTCGCGAGCCGACCCCGGCAGCCCCGAGCAGTCGCGACCCGACGCCAGCGGGCCCGAGCAGTCGCGAGCCGACCCCGGCAGCCCGGCCCCCGCGAGCCCCACGCCCGACGGGGGTCTCACCCCCGAAGCCGCCGGCCGGCCCCTCTCCAGCGCCTTCGCCCCACCCTCTCGGAGCCTCCTTCGCCACCCCGACTTCCTGAAGCTCTGGGCGGCCGAGACGATCAGCCAGCTCGGGACCCAGATCAGCCTTCTCGCTGTCCCCCTCGTCGCCATCGTCCTCCTCGACGCGACTCCCCTCGAAGTCGGGCTGCTCGGGACGGTCGAATTCCTTCCCTTCGTCCTCTTCTCCCTCCCGGTCGGCGCTTGGGTCGACCGGCTCCAGCGTCGACCGATCCTCATCGCCGGGGACATCGGTCGGGCGATCAGCCTCGCCTCGATCCCGGTCACCTACCAGCTCGGAGTCCTGACGATCTGGCAGCTCTACCTCGTCGGCTTCGTGAACGGCGTCCTGACCGTCTTCTTCGACGTCGCCTATCAGGCCTACCTGCCCTCCCTCGTCGACCGCGACCAGATCGTCGAGGGCAACTCGAAGCTCGAGGTCAGTCGCTCGGCCGCGCAGATCGCCGGTCCGGGCCTCGGCGGCCTCCTCATCGGGCTCCTCACCGCCCCCGTCGCCATCGTCCTCGACGCCGTCAGCTACCTCGGCTCGGCCCTCTTCGTCGGCTGGATCCGGCGACGCGAGTCCGAACCATCCGTCGCGCGGGGAGCCGACGCGCCGCGTCCCTCGATGCGGGCCGAGGTCGCCGAGGGGCTCCGCTACGTCCTCAGCCAGCCGCTCCTCCGCTCCATCGCGGCCTGCACGGCCCTCTCGAACTTCTTCGGGACGATCGCCTTCGCCATCTACCTCGTCTTCGTCGTCAGAGTCGTCGGTCTGACGGCCGAGCAGATCGGCCTCGTCGCCTCCCTCGGCAACGTGAGCACCCTCGTCGGTGCGGTGACCGCGGCGGCGATCGCCCGTCAGCTGGGCGTCGGGCCGACGATCATCGTCGCGGCGGTCCTCTTCGGCCCCAGCGTCCTCCTCATCGCCCTCGCTCCGCCGGGGCCGGCGGCGATCCCCGTCCTCGTCGTGGCCGGGCTCCTGGCCGGCCTCTCGACGATCGTCTACAACGTGAATCAGGTCAGCCTCCGTCAGGCGATCACCCCGACCCGCCTCCAGGGTCGGATGAACGCGACGATGCGGTTCATCGTCTGGGGGACGATCCCGCTCGGCCAGGTCGTGGGCGGTGGCCTGGGGACGCTCATCGGCCTCCGGGAGACGATCTGGGTCGGAGCGATCGGGAGCCTTTTCGCCTTCCTCCCGCTCCTCGTCGGCCCGCTCCGGCGGCTCCGAGAGGTGCCGCCACCGGCCGTCGAGGAGGCCATGCCTGAGCTGGGCGAGGTGCCGCCGCTCCCCGCCAGGGAAGAAGGCGTCGGGGGCGTCTAGCGCAGTCGCTCGGCCGCATCGGCGTCCCTGGGGCCGGCTTCCACCTTCAAGCGGGGCGCCGCTCGGCGCCGACCGCGCCAGCGGCGACGCACTTGCCGGCCGCGACGCATTCGCCGGCTTGCCTCCTTCTCGGCGCTCAGCCCTCCTCGGCCATCGGGATCCGGAGACCCGCCCGGCGGGCCGCGTCGAGGGCCGCCTCGTAGCCGGCATCGGCGTGGCGGAGGACGCCCGTCGCCGGGTCCGTCGTCAGGACCCGCTCGAGCTTCTCGGCCGCCAGGTCGGTCCCGTCGGCGACGACGACCATCCCGGCGTGCTGGCTGTAGCCGATCCCCGTCCCGCCGCCGTGGTGGATGCTCACCCAGGTCGCCCCAGCGGCGGTGTTGACGAGGGCGTTCAAGAACGGCCAGTCGGCGATCGCGTCGGACCCGTCCCGCATCCCCTCGGTCTCGCGGTTCGGCGAGGCGACGGATCCTGCGTCGAGATGGTCGCGGCCGATGACGATCGGAGCCGAGACCTCCCCGCGCGCGACGAGCCGGTTGAAGGCGAGTCCCGCCGCCGCCCGCTCGCCGAGCCCGAGCCAGCAGATCCGGGCCGGCAGGCCCTGGAAGGGGACCTTTGCCTCGGCCATCTCGATCCAGCGCCGAAGGCTCTCGTCCTCGGGGAAGAGCTCGAGGACGGCCCGGTCCGTCCGGAGGATGTCGGCGGGATCCCCGGACAGGGCAACCCAGCGGAAGGGGCCCTTGCCCGCGCAGAAGAGGGGCCGGATGAAGGCTGGCACGAAGCCGGGGAAGGCGAAGGCATCGCTCACGCCCGCCTCGGCAGCCTGGGCCCGGATGTTGTTCCCATAGTCGAAGACGACGGCCCCCGCGGCCTGGAAGTCGAGCATCGCCCGGACGTGGACGGCGATCGACTCGAGGGCCCGGGCGACGTATCCGGCCGGGTCGTCGCGGCGGAGGGCCGCTGCCTCGGCCAGAGAGAGGCCGGCCGGGATGTAGCCGTTCAGCGTGTCGTGGGCCGAGGTCTGGTCGGTCACGGCGTCGAACCGAACCCCGCGGCGGACGAACTCGGGGTGGGTCTCGGCGGCGTTGCCGACGAGGGCGATGCTGAGGGGCCGACCTTCGGCAACGGCCGCCCGCGCCAAGTCGAGGGCCTCGTCGAGGGAGTCGGTCAGCCGGTCGACGTAGCCGATGGCGTGCCGGCGCCGGGCCCGCTCGGGGTCGACCTCGACACAGATGGCGACGCCCTCGTTCATCGCGATCGCCAGCGGCTGGGCGCCGCCCATCCCGCCGAGACCGGCAGTGAGGACGAGGCGACCGCGCAGGGTCCCCCCGAAGTGGCGGCGGGCGAGTTCGGCGAAGGTCTCGTAGGTCCCCTGGAGGATGCCCTGGGTTCCGATGTAGATCCAGGAGCCAGCGGTCATCTGGCCGAACATCGTCAGACCGGCCCGTTCGAGCTCGCGGAAGACCTCCCACGTCGCCCAGCGACCGACGAGGTTGCTGTTCGCGATGAGGACCCGTGGCGCCCACTCGTGGGTGCGAAGGACGCCGACGGGTTTCCCTGATTGGACGAGGAGGGTCTCGTCGTCAGCGAGGCGCCGGAGCTCGCGGACGATGGCGTCGAAGGCAGCCCACGAGCGAGCCGCGCGCCCCGTCCCGCCGTAGACGACGAGGGCGTCGGGGTTCTCGGCGACCTCGGGGTCGAGGTTGTTCATGAGCATCCGCAGGGCGGCCTCCTGGGGCCAGCCGCGGCAGGAGATCTCGCGGCCGCGAGGCGCCCGGACGGGGCGGGCGCCGGGCAGGGGCGGGAGGCGACCGGCCATGGACGGGGCGGACTCGAGGGTGGTCCCCGGCATGGCTGCGGGCGTCGATGGAGGTGGTTCGGTGCGGGTCGACATCTCGCTGACCTCCCTCGCTCGGGTGAGGGGTGCGTCCTCGGCGCCGGTGGCGACTCCCGGCGGGAGCAGGTGGTGTCCCCGCTGGCTGGGTCGCCATCGACGTCCCCTAGTCTGCGCCTCGCGGCCGCCCTTGTCATGGGCCGTCGGTCGTTGCCTGCCTGGGGCCGGGGTGGCCGGCAAGCCTCACCTCGCTCCAGGATCGCTCGGGGCGCCCCTCGCCCCTGCGGCCCGTGGTCGCCCGGGTGCGCGCCGCGCCCCAGCGGCCCATGGTCGCCCGGGTGCGCGCCGCGGCCCGCCGCGCCCCGC
>FWWM01011868.1_pt1 | contig 14732 bp, 16 predicted proteins | sample 2228351 | NCBI WGS metagenome assembly FWWM01 (sample SAMEA103939774, study PRJEB20133) | metagenome | reverse complement strand
TTCCCGCTCCGGAGCCTATCGTCCCTCGCTCCTCGCTCCCCCCCCTCCAACCTCCCTTCGCCCTCTCCCCGACCATCAAAGAACGATCCCCGCCTTGCTTGACGCCACCGTGGGTGTTTCCTCCTTAAGGACAAAAGAAAGGGTTGCGTATTTCTGCCCAATGGATACTGTCCTCGGCAACGCGTTCCCCGTCTCGTGATTTTCGGGAAACCCGTACGGATCGTTGTACCATGAAAGAGACCAATCACATACCGACACTGCGTATTCCTTTTGACGCCCCGCTGCGTGATGTGATAAACGAAAAACATCCGTTGCTTCTTTCGGCGGACGGCTCCTCCCTTGAAGCCCGTCTGCTGAACGCTTGGCGCCGGACTCCAGGATACCGGTATTTTTTCGATCGCTCTGCTCTGCCGCGCCTTATCCGACGCGTTCCAGATGATGAATGGAGTCGGTACCATTGTGCGTTCCGCGAAATCACCCGCCGCCTGGTCCCTCCCTCCGAACGCCCTGTTCTGCCACGCGATTCCAACGGCCGCATCGTATGGGATTGCTACCTCACCAAGGACCCAGAATATGTATGTCGGGTGAACCGGTTTGCCTGGTTCCCAGGTCTGGCTCTTGTGGCGCGAACCGGTCACGCCTCCGATGCAGAACGCGTGTTCGAAATCTGGGACGATTGGATCGAACAGAATCCTATCTTGACCGACCAAATCCAAGGCCGAGGAGACACTTTTCTGTACAAGCCATGGGGACCGCTTCAGGCGGGTCTTCGCTTGAAACATTGGATGCTGGCGCTGCATATCCTCTGGAACAGTCCTGGCCTCACGCCAGACCGTTTTGCCCGCTACGTATTGGCGATTCGTCGGCACGCAGTCTGGCTTTCGCACGTGTCCCCGCGGTTGTGGCCTGAGGCGCATCACAACCATTTCGTCATGGAGATGGAGGGACTGCTGCATGGAAGTTGGCTGCCGTGGCTTCGCGAATCGCAGGAACTGCGGAACACCGCCGTCCACAACCTGTTTCGATGTGTTCGGCGGCAGGTACTGGCGGATGGCGTCCACGTGGAACGGGCGCCCGCCTATCACGCCAGCGTGATGCAGTGGGTTAGCCTGCCGTTGCTACTCTGCCAGTGGAACGGAATACGCATTCCGCATGACATTTGGCGGAAAGTGGAAGCCATGCTCGATTTCTGCCTCTTTATGCGTACGCCGGAAGGATGGATTCAACGATTTGCGGATAGTTTTGTGCCGGTTGATGGCTATCAGTCCGAGAGGCTTTTGGCACAGTTGTTTGGCCGGCGATTGCCGGTTCGCGTTGGACGGCAGAGGCACGTTTTCTGGTTTCTCCAACATCCGAGGTGTTTTTCAGCCGGCCGCACCCGGCGTTGGGGGAAAAACCGCCATTTTGCACATGGCGGCTTTGCCGTGGCCCGAAGCGGATGGGGGCGACGGGCTTCCATGCTGGCGGTCAAGCTCGACGGGTATGGAGGCGGCCATTCTCATGCGGACTATCTGAGTTTCTGTTTCTCATGGAACGGCCGCACGATAGTGGACGAACGAGGTTGCCTCGGGTATTTCAACACACGTGCGGCAGTGGCCTGCAAGCTCGCCCCTGCCCACAACGTCGTTCTGTTAGGCCAACGGGACATGCACACCATCGGAAACCCCTCCCGATATTGGGACCACCGACCGCCCATCGTGGAGGTGCGTGACGTTTTCTTCCGTTCCTTCAAAGGGGGGAAGGTGATCACCGGCGGCCGGGTTGTATGGCCTGATGGCGCTTGGTGGAACCGAGAAATAACGTTCTCTCCGGCTTGCGGGTTACAGATTCGTGACCGGGTTTATACTCCTCGTGCCGAAAGGATCCGTATCCAGTTCCATCTGGCTAGCGAAAACGTGCGTCGAGACGGTCGAACGACTCTACATACAGCCGATATGGGCCAGCCCAATGTGCAACTCATCTTTTGGGGAACAACATCCGTTTGCATACGGCTACAGCGGATCATGATCCATGGAGGAGGAAAGGACCAGCCCGCAACGCGTGTCGGCGTGGACATTCCACCCACCCAGTCCGGAACGTGGGAAACTCGGATCAAGGGCCTTAGAGGAGGGACCTAGGACGAACAAACTGGCCGAGCGTGATCGTTCTAGCGTGGTGTGACGAACGGGGGAGATCGTGGCTTCGCGGACATCCACCATGCCGGCGGGCGTGTCCCTTATCTCCATGACGTTGCCTCCCGTTGGGAGGCTAGCGAAAAGGAAGATTGGGCTGACGAGACAGCGCGAGCCTGTACCCACCTAAGGAGGGATTCCGAATATCCTGACGGGAGAAGCGATGCGTCGAGCGGAAGTCTTCTTAGGCTTCCCTTGACGTAGGATGTCATGTTACTGTATGGCACGTTAGTTTGTCCTTCGAGGCAATTGCTTCGGAAATTATGGAGAGAAAGACTTCCTCGATAGACATCCACTGTCCCGCTTGCGGGCAGGATACTTTCCTGCGACGCGAGCCTCGCTACGAGGATTTCCGCAAGGTAGGGGAACGCCTGTTCTGCGCGTCGTGCGGCCATGCGTTTGACCGGGAACAGGACGTTCCATTCCGTGTGTGTTCACAGCCAGCCCTTTTTAGCCCAGACGATAGGAGCGCGAGTCCGGATCTCTTGGGAGAGGAGAAGAAGGTCCGCAACTGTCGCCGTTGCCTCCACTACGTGGTGAACCCGTTTGTTCAACGCTGCGGCATCACGCAACAGGTTGTTCAGGCTACGGACGTTTGCGCACGGTTTGTTCCGCGCGCGGAAAAGCCAAACAGCGTATCAGACTGAACGGCTGTTCCTGGCCTCTGTTTATCCGGCCTTGATTCCATCTGGCGGCGGCTTGTGGGATGGCGCCTGTCCGGCACCCCGCTGGCGGACGGCTTCGTAGAGAAGGAGGGTGGCTGCCGCCGCAACGTTCAAGGAATCTCCCTGCCCCAACATGGGAATCCGTACACACCAGGTAGCCCGATGCAACCAATTGGGGCTCAAGCCATACTGTTCGGTTCCCAGGACAATGGCCGTTGAACCCCGCATGTCGGCTTCTGTGTACAACAGGTCAGCATGTGGGCTAGCGGCCACAATCTGGAAGTTGTGTTGTCTGAGCCATGCTTCCACTTCTGAGCTCGTTGCCTCTACCACGGGAAGCGAAAAAAGCGTACCGATGCTGGCCCGCACCACGTTTGGGTTGTTGATATCGGTGCAGCGGTCACAGACGATGACGGCATGGGCACCGGCAGCATCCGCGCTGCGCAGAATCGTACCCAGGTTGCCCGGCTTTTCTAGGGCTTCAGCCACAACAAGCAGCGCGTTCTGCAAAACCGTCAGCTCTTGGAGCGTGCGTCTCACGTGTGGGGCCACGGCCAGTAGTCCTTCCGGGCGGTCGCGATAGGCCATTTTTTGGAAAACCCTGGAGGAACAGGCATACGTCCGCGCGCCGGCCTCGATGCAGCGGGCTATCAGCGCCTCCTCGTTGGTTCCTTGGAACAATTCGCGGCAATAGAACAATTGGGTTGGGTAATGCCGGTTATCAAGCGCCCGCTTGATTTCCCGATATCCCTCAATCAGCATCAGGCCGGACGCGTCACGATGAGACCGTCTCCGAAGACGGACAGCTTCTTTGACATGGGGGTTCGCTGGACTGGTCAGTCGCGTCGGCTCACACTGTCTCATGCCGTTTCCCAGAGATCATTCCTTCGCGGATCACGGGCTGGCACCGGGTAATCCAAGCGCGGCCTTTCCGTTGCCGTGTGCCCGGTCCATGCTGCAAAACTCCTGCGGGTTTCCTCCGGGTCCCTGTCGCCCTGTGCACAAGGTTGCGCCCCGTACACCGAGCAAACTCCGAGAAGAGATGGTCGGAACCGCAGTCGCAAACGGCGGGGAGACTCCTTGCAACGAGAGGCGTGTTCCCAACAGCTCGAAGGTCGAGCGGCTGTCCGCTTCGTGGACAAACCAGACGTACATCTGTTCCGGTCTTTGATCCTATTGTTCGCGCATCATGAATCGTGGAAACCGTCTCGAGAGTAGACTGAACCTAGCCTCCCCATCCATTTCTGCCTCTGAAGGTCTCCCCTTGGAGACATGGCTGGCGGTGGAACAAAGCGCATACTGTGCCTGCCGGGGAAGCTTCTCCTGCGGTACTCGTCGCGCATGGGGCTAATGGTGCTCGATAATCGCCACGGCGCTGGCCGGTGACACGCTGTTGGTTTCCGTGACCGGTGCGGCACAGGTGAGAATCTGTATGCCGTTGGTCGAGACAATCGCCGTATAAACCGTACGCGCGCCTCGGGTGCGGCTCAGTATACCCCAGTCGGTATGCTCAACAGTCCAGATATAGGCATGCCAACCGGAAGCCGTGAATTCTGCCGATTCCCCTTTCCTCAGGCGCACCTGCTGAGGCGCCACCACGATCTCCGCCTCGCTCGGCGAGCCTACCTCTGTCTCGCACCCCAGCTCCGTCACTAAAGACGCCATGGCCAGGATAACCAGCGAGGCTTGCTTGGCGTCCCACCATGCCATCTGTTTCCCCATGCGATCCTTCCTCCACGGGGTTCGTCGTGTATTCTTTTTGGAGGATTATCCGGTTCTCGTGGGGTTGTCAACGGAATTCCCATCCGATAAAGTAATACGCATGTCGATGACGCGGCGAAAAGTTCCTGGTCTGCGCACGCGCCGGTTGCGGCTTGGGGTTACGCGACACAGTCTGACCGCGTTTCTGGCCCTGGCTCTGACCCATGGGGCCGAGCCGGTTTTCATTGACGGCGTCATTGCCTACGTGAACCGCCATCCGATCACGTTGGGAGACGTCCAGCTCATGACCGCCCATCGCCAGCACGCTCTGATGGCCCGACACAAGGGCCTGGTCCCGTCCTCCGAGCTTAAACGGCTTTATGAGGAAGGACTCAACGCCTTGATCGAACGTTACCTCATCCTTGATGCCTTCGCGGATGAAGCGACCCGGATGCCGGAATGGCCTGTGGAGTTGGAAATCGAATCGGCGATCCGAGAAAACTTCAAAGGGGATCGCTCGGCCTTGATCGCCGCGCTCTCCAAGGATCGGTTGACCTTTGAGGAATGGCGGCAGCAAATCCGTAATCACTTGCTTGTGGCCCTATTCCGAAATCGCCACGTCACCCAACGCGCACACGTGACGCCCGCTCAGGTCGAACAGTATTATGCCGAACATGCCGATCGGTATCGGCGGCCGGACCGTGTGCGCATCGGTATGATCGTGCTTCAGAAAGAGCGTTCCTCCTACGCGACGGATTTGGAAAACGCGCGCCAACGGCTGCAGAAAGGAGAGGATTTCTCCCTTGTCGCGCGCGCCCTTTCCCATGACGCCACAGCAGAACTCGGCGGTGACTGGGGGTGGATACCTCTGCGCGACCTGCGGGCGGAACTCCAGACCGCTATCGGATCCCTACAGCCGGGCGCCGTCAGCGATCCGGTGGAGACCCCAGAGGAGACGTATTTGGTCAAACTCCACGAACGCCAAGCCGAAGGGATAATCCCCCTCAGCGAAGTCTACGAACAGATCGAGCAGGAACTTCGGCGACAGGAAGCGGAACGGCTCTACAAGGCCTGGATAGAGCAACTTCGAAGCAAGGCCTACGTCAAAATTTTTGAACGAAAGGACTGACAGCCGCTGCGGAATCGATTCAGAGCAGGACGCTGCATAGGGTCAGCGGCTGTCCAGGGTGAAGCTTTCCATGTCTCCGCTCGCCTGCCTGGGAGAAGTCCGCCGTCTTGTGAGGGAATTGGGGGTGCGCCCCTCGCGGTATACCGGACAGAACTTCCTGGTTGACCGTAATATCCTGAACGTTTTGATTCGCGCCGCGGATTTATCTTCGGCCGATTGTGTATTGGAAGTCGGCCCCGGGCTTGGAGGGGTGACCGAGCGTCTTCTGGAAAGCGGTGCCCATGTCGTGGCCGTCGAAAAGGACGCGCGACTGCTCCACCATCTTCGGCAACGATTCGGCCGAGATCCAAGGCTGGACATCATCGGCGCCGATATTCTCTCCCTCGATCTTTCCGCCCTGCTTCAGGCGCATCGCGTCAACCGGGTGGTCTCTACGCTGCCTTACTCCATCGCGACCCGGTTTTTGGCCGAGCTTGCTCTGATCCATCAGCCGCCAGAACGCCTGACCATAACAGTCCAGAAAGAAGTGGCGGACCGGCTGGCCGCCGAACCGGCTTCCCGCGACTACGGGATGATCACCGTCTGGAGTCGGCTCGTGTATGGCGTAACGCCGGTTCGCCGCATCCCACCCAGCTGCTTTTGGCCGAAACCCAAGGTCGAATCCGTGATTCTCAACATGAACCGGTATCCCGATGGGCAAATCCCTCCCCTCGCACAACGCTGTGCCGTTCACGCGCTGACCAAGGTTGCTTTCGCACATCGCCGAAAGCAACTGGCGGTGACGTTGACGCGGGCATCGCCGTTGCGCATCCCGGGCGGCCGTGGCAATGTTCGTGTCCTTCTGTCGGCCTGTGGCCTGCCGGAGGACGTCCGGCCTGAAGCGCTCGCTCCGGCGGACTGGCTCGCGCTGGTGGGATCTCTTCCGGAGACCGCGCGACGCACTTCCTACACGACGCGAAACTGAAACCTCTGCGGACGGCGGAAAATCGATTGGTCCGACTCCGAAAAGAAGGCTCTTTTTTCAAAAGAAGCAGGACTTTCTCTGGAAAGGCGCAAACGGTTCGCTAACAAACCAGGGAAAAGCCGAGGGCCACATGTCCCGCCTTTTCTTCGGCGTCGCGATACGCGCCGGCCTTGATTCCGGCCAGACGGCAGAGAAAACCTCACGCATCAGTTTGGCCCAAAAGTCAAAAGTCCTGCGAACAGAGGTTGCACCGTATCGCGACATGCAGTAGGGTATAGGTCCGCAAGAAAGGAACGGGCGGGCTATGGCGTTTGTCAATTTTTCCAAACGGGAAATTAACTTCAAAATCGTCTACTACGGCCCCGCTTTGTGCGGTAAGACGACGAATCTCGAAAAACTGCACGAGGTCATGCCGGAGGACGTGAAGGGCGAAATAACGATGCTCTCAACCCGCCAAGATCGAACTCTGTATTTCGACTTTCTCCCTCTGAAGTCCGACGCCATCACGGGTTTCACGTCGCGTTTTCAGCTTTATACTGTGCCCGGACAGCCCATTTACAATGAAACCCGGCGGCTTGTGCTCACGTCGGTTGATGGAATTGTTTTTGTGGCCGCTTCTCAGTGGGAGGAGATGGAGAATAACGCGGAAAGTTTTGAGAATCTCGAGGAGAACCTGCGGCTTCACAACCGGCGGCTTGACGATATTCCCTATATTCTCCAATTCAACAAACGCGACCTTCCGAACGTAGCCCCTGTCGAGTACATGAATTTTATGCTTAACCAACGGGAGACAAAAGCGTTGTGGTTCGAAGCGGTTGCTCGCGAGGGCATTGGGATTTACGAATGTCTGAACACGATTTGCCGCATGGTGATCTGCCAGTTTATCCAGGAGCACCAGATGAACGTCGTGGCTCCCGAAGCAAAGGACTTCGCGGTTAGGGGTTCGTGAACATGGCGATTCGCGCCGTGAGCGAAGAACAAAGTCGGGTCCTTGAAGCGATTCTGTCGGATTTCCTGGTGTTGTCCGAGGCGAGCGCCGTGTTTCTCAGCGACAACGGGGGCAACCTGATTGCCTATACGACGGCCACAGAACCTGAAGACGAAAGGATTTACGCGATTGCCGCACTGGCGGCTGGTTCCTTCTGCGCGACGCGTGAACTGGCTTCCCTTGTGAAGGAGCCGGCTTTCCATTCCATTTATCACCAGGGAGAACAGACCAGCATCTACATGCACAGCGTCGGCGCCCACTATCTGATCTTGGCTATCTTTGGGAAAACTACCCCGGTCGGTCTCGTCAAACTGTATGCCGAACGCGCCGTCCAGGAGCTGACACCGTTGATGGAACGGATTGACTCTCAGGGCGGTGAAATTCCCGGCATCGGGAAGAACATCTTTGAGATGACAGGCAAAGAGGCGTTCCGCAGACCTCCTGGCGCGTGAGCCCCCGACGATCGGAACAGCGGCGTGGTCCTTGGGATGGAGCACGATGCCGGCGGCCTTTGGCCCTCACAGCCGAAAAAGCGCAGGGGGTCGCCAAACTTGTGGGCGCAGCCCCACTCTTCCTGACGGATGCGGATTTCGTGCCGAGGAATTTTTTCGGCGAATCCCGAGGAGGGCGAGGATGTACGGATGCGAATCGCTCAGGACACGCCGGATGGAGCGGTATATCCCTGGGTCACGTCCTTGAAGAGAAAAACGTTCTCCTGCAGCAGGAAGACTTCCACGCGCCTGCCTGTCGCGGTCGGCAGGACCACACGGCGCAGACTCTCGATCTGTTGGCGAAGCGAAGACGGCACATGACTGGGGCGCGTGAAAACGCGAAGCCCCCAGAACGAATGCGCCTCGCCGCAAGAGTAAAGGCTTACGTATCCGTGGCCCGCTCCCCATACCGGCAGCGGATCGAAGTACCGGTACACTTCCGTCCCGTCCACTGAAAAACGGAGGATACCACCGACCCGTTCCGCAAGGCACCGATGATTCCGGCCGGGGAGTACCCGCACCGTTTCGTTGATAGCCACCGGCAGAAACAGGCGCTGCAATTCGGTGACGGAGTTATTGACCGCTCCAAACGCGAAGCAATATCCCCGCTCTTCGGGACGAATAAATGCTTCTTTCGGCGTTTCGGCCGGCTCCAGCTTTCCCCCCACGATGAGCGACAAATCCCGGGGTACGCTGGCCGTGCAGGCCATGTATTCTACACGAAAGTCGTCGTCTGGCCCGACCAGTTCGTCGGGGTATCCCAGATAGCGTTCTATGGCCTCCGGGGCGACCTGCGTCAACGCCAGTGCAGGACTCCGTTGCCAGTGCTCCTTCGGTCTCTCAAGCCACTGCTCAAAACCCGCCTGACGTTGAGCGGGGTAAACCTCCTGCCATCCCGTGTCAGGGTCCTCCTCACTCAGGTCGTGCAGAACTTGCCGGACATAACGGAACTGTTCGAAATAGTCCGTGGCCTCATCGGTCTCAAAAAGGCTTTCAATTGGCACATTCAGGCCCGTCTTGCCCAAAACGCCTATGGGGTTTGTCAACTGTAACGTATTCAACTCTCCATCCACCAACACGTTGCAAAGCCCAATGGTACTGCGTAGGTGCAGGCGAGCCAAGGCCGTATGATGAGAAGCCACAACCGCCTGACGACAGCGATCCTGCTCGGCTTTGAGAGCTTCTTGCAAAGCCGCGATCTCCTCACGAAGCCCGGTCATAGCGAGGTCAGCATCGGAATGCATTTCTTGTTTAGTAGCAAAAATTCTATCCGCTGTCACCTATCAAACGGTTCAATTTTTTTGCCCTGTCGTACTCGGCTCATCGGTGGAATCGCACCGCGCGTTGGGACCTTGAAAAAGGGGTCTGCAGAATATTCTTCGGACCTTGCGGAGACGAAGTCCCGCGAATAGGATGTGACGGACATCTCACCGCAAGGGCGCGAGCATGGGATACGCAGAAGGAAGCGTCGATCGGGAAGGAGAAAGCGGCGTGGTCGATAGGCCAATGGAACCCCTTCGGATGGAACTGGAGCGGATCGCCTTCCGGGCCGGTGCGAAAGCGTTTGGCGTGGCCGATCTGGACGGCCTCCGAAGAAGCCATCCGAGGCCCCTGGATGCGGTGGCAGAAGACTGTTCGCGCGCCCTTGTGTGTGGTATCCGCCTGCAACGGGCTGTCCTGGATAGGCTTCAGGATCGGCCGACACCTCTCTACATGCATCATTACCGGCAGGTCAACTACCAGCTAGACACGTTGGCGTTGGAGATTGCGGACCGGCTTCAGGATGCCGGCTATCAGGCTATCCCCGTCCCTGCATCCCAGATCATTTCCCGTGATCCCATGGCCGGTTGGGTTTCGCATCGCCTATTGGGCTGGGCGGCGGGTCTCGGATATCGCGGAAGGAATAACCTCCTCGTTCACCCCCACTTCGGGGCGCACATGCGCTATGTCAGCGTCCTGACGGACGCTCCGTTCCCTCCCGGCCGCCCCCTCGAGCAAGACTGCGGTTCCTGCCGGGCGTGCATCGAGGTCTGTCCGGTCAGCGCCATACGGGACACTCCGGAGGAGTTTGATCGGAGTGCGTGTACGGCCAAGCTAACGGAATTCGCCCGGTTGCCTTTTATTGGGCAGCATATCTGCGGGCTGTGCGTGCGCGTGTGCGCCGGGCGCGAATGCCGTTCGCCCGGACAGGATTAGGCCTAAAACCCGAGGCCTGTGCGAGGGGTCAACCGTAGCGGGAGCAGAAGCGATACAGGGGACAACGTGGGCCAAATCAAACCCGTCGAACCGGTCAAGCTTATCTGCGGAATAATTGCCACGAACGCGGATGGCCTTCGCTGCGCTCGTCGGGAGATGGAGGCGTTCTGTGGGCCAGCGGACGGACAAAGTGCGGTTGTTCCCTTTTCCTTCACGGACTACTACCGGGAGGAAATGGGGGAAGGTTTGTTACGCACCTTTCTCTCGTTTGAAACGCTGATAGATCCCGGACAGCTGGTTGCGATCAAAAGGACCACCCAAATCCTGGAAGAGCGCCTGGGCGAAAGGTGCGCGGGTGTTTTGCGCCGCCGCGTCAATCTTGATCCGGGATACGTAACGCCTTCCCGGCTTGTGTTGGCAACGACGAAAGACTATGCGCATCGCATCTATCTGGGCGAGGGCATTTACGGCGAAGTGACGCTTCTGTTCCGTCGAAGCAGGTGCACGTTTTTTCCGTGGACGTATCCGGACTATCGCTCCGAGATCTTTATCCCCTTCTTTCTGGACATGCGGCGACGACTCCTCCAGACGCGTCGGTCTTCCAGGCGGGGAAAAGGTGCCGGATCCACACACGCATGGCACGGATCGTTCCCCGATTTCGGCGCCTGTCGTCGGGCGAAATCTGAACCCGGGGAAGGATGGCCTTTCTCATGAAAGAACGCGCGGAAGTCAGCGGTGCGCGTGACGGCCTTCCGCGCTCGTTGTGAGCCGCCAGGGCACGGTCATGCCCTGCCGGAGCGGTCATGGCTGGCGGTGCGGCACCGCTCAGCCACAGGATAATGCAGGGTGGCTCTTATTACAACGAGCTGAGGAGACGGGTGCGAGGCCGGCCACGAATGGCTTTGCGGAAACGGATCAGACGCTCCGCTTCCTGAAGACCCGCCGCGCGACAAACGACTTGCGCCCGGCTGTCTTCGAGAGGGCACTCGCTGACAATCTCCCTGAGACCTCGCTCGGCCGCCCAGTGTTCCGCCGTTTCCAGGAGACGCCGACCGATGCCGATCCCCTGCAGGTCAGGGTCAACGTACCATGCGAGGATCCTGCCGACAGGTCGGCTCAGCGATCCCTCTAATCCGTCGGTTACCAAAAGTTCCACGAACCCGCCAAGTTTGCCTATTTCGTGTCGGCGCGGATAGACGAACACACGAGAAGAACCGGACTGTTCCACCAACAGGCGCATGCCCCATGCGTGCCAGTCATCGTTCCGCTCGGGCCAGAGCGCCTTCCGCATGCGGAGCCATTCGGCGTGGTCGCCCGGCGCAAGAGGACGAATGACGCAACAACCGGCCAACGTCCGATGCAGGGCACGCGAAGACCGCCTGCCTGGCCGGGCGAGAGCAAGTTCCACAAGAGAACAATCCGTCGCCGTGTGCATCCGGGCCGGCTTTTTGACCGTTTTCTTGCCCATGGTGTTTTCTAAAAGGTTAGTGGTGCGACATCGCTTTTGACAAGGGGGGGGAAGCGGAAGAAACTGCCCCTGTGTCCCCCGAGCGGGTCGTGCCCCCAACCGGTCCTGCCGCCGTTATCCGGCGGAAGGAGCAGGAGAGTCGGTTGTGGTGTGGCCATTGTTTTCAAGTTGGACACGCATGACAAAAAAAAACGAATGGACATCCGCATGCAGACATCTGAGGAAGTCCGTCAACGGTTTTTCTGCCTCCTGGGGCCATTGCGCGATCAGGTTAACGCGTTCTGCCCCGCGTTGTGTGAGCGTTTGCCGATAGAATGCCTCGTCGTAGGGCTTGCGGTCGTGCCAGCCACGATGAAGAACCCGAATCTCCTTGAAGGCCCGAGAACGGACGGCGGTGTTGTGGCCCTTGCCTCGTTTCCTTTGCCGTGCGTAGTACGCCTGGTCCCAGGCCGAGTGCGGGAGGAGGTTTTGGCGACCTTGTGGAACATCTGGCGCAGGAACTTTGGATAGTTCCCCCGCCAGGGCGTCCAGCACGGCGTGCCGCTACTGCGCCCGTGCGCAGATCCGTGAGGATCTCCTGGGGTAAGGCGGAACAATGTCCTGCCGCTCCCGCCGTCTCTACCAACTCCCGGCACAACCGAATATCGGGCTTCGCGTTGGTGAGGACGCTGACCCAAGCCGGGTAGAGCCTATAGACGGTTCACTGTTCGTTCGGTGCGGCAACTTTCCTCCGGCTTCCATCTCACCCGGCCTCTTGGCCGCGCAGTTGCTTTCTGGCCGCGGTTGCCTTCGGTAGGCCCCGCAGAGGACTCCCGCGCCTCGTAGGTTCCGGCTTGGCTGTGTCCGCCGTTCCCATCTTCGTGTCCGTTTAGCCGTCTCCGTAAGGCTCGTCTTGTTCACTTCCTATCGTTCAGTCATGCCCAGCGAACGCACGGAAGTTGCGGGACAACTTCCGTGACATAGCCTTTCGGGGACGTATTTTTACATTTGACAATGCGGTTGACGATAGAGAGCGGATGAGGTAGGCGCCGGCATGTTATGGCAAGACAGGTCATGTAAGGATCAGGGTGAGGGGGGTAGGTATCATGTGTTCACGAGGGGGGCACAATCGGGAGGCACTATTCTGCCACGGCGTGGAGGGGGAGCGTTTTCTGGAGCCGCTGCAGGATATGCGGGAGCACTTCCGGATGCAGCTGTATGCGTATTGCCTGATGGCGAATCACTACCACGTATTGATTGGGACGCCTGATAGGAACATAAGCCAGGGGATGCAATGGCTGAATGGGAGTTACGGGAATTGGTTCAATAAGAGTCATAACCGGAGCGGGCATTTGTTCGGGGAGAGGTTCAAAGCGGTGTTGATAGAGAACGGGAGCGGGTTGCGGGAAGCGAGTGTGTACGTGCATATGAACGGTGTGGCGACGCAGGGGTTAGGGGAGCGTGAGAAGGCTGCGCAGGGCAAGGGGATGTGGCGGCCTGCGACGAAAGAGGAAGAGGATGGTGCGCTGGGTTATAGGCGGCTGGTGGAGGATCGGATACGGCAAAGGGAGAGAGAAGAACGTCTCAAAGATAAACATGGCGCTGTCGGGCGCGATTTTGTGCTGTGGGCCGGGTGCAGGTTTGTCGGTCTGACGCTGAGGGAGCTGGACATGGCCGCATGACAATCTCCGTGGCGTCCTTCCCGAACCCGCACCCATACATTCGATGTATTCTGGGGACAAAGGCAAACACTACCGCCTGAAGAGGCTTTTTGTTCAGGCGTTGTTTCCACGCAGACAGTAGTCGGCAGGCTAGCGACGCTTATTTCCGGATTGCCTCAACGGCTTGCTTCGCGTGGCTACGCATCGCTTGCAGTTCCTCTGCCGTCGCGGCTCTTCCATAGCGCTGGACATACGAATTGATCTGCGTGAACCGTTCGACTGTTTTCAACGCGTTTGTGGCTGCCGGGCCGATAGCCCGCAGAGCTTTAAGGGTCTGAATCACTTGTGGCGGAGTCAGTCTGCCTTCTCGCAGAAACCGATCCAGAAGATCAACCGCCGGAGCCGCGTGGGGTCCAAATTTTTCGAATACTTCATAGGGAGCCATCTGCCAGGCAATGGATTGGTCGGAAGCCTCCATTTTATCCAGAATGTTGGGGATGATGTTGTCGTGGATGGGTCCGATGGCGCCTAGAGCCTTCACATACGCGGGAGTTTTGTAGCTAGCGTAACGGTGCATAAGGGCAATTAGAAGATCCACGTGCTCGCGAGCCAATGGACCCATACGTTCGCACACCCATGCGGCCGCAATGCTGATCTCATTGGGGTCAGCACCCGGTGGTTCCTTCAGAAGCGAAACCAAGTAGGGAATACAGGCCTTTGATGCTGGGCCGATCATGCCGCAGGCTATGGCGGCCTCACGTCGGACATCCTGGCACGGATCTTTGAAGGCGCCGATAAGAGCCGTTGTGACCCGGTCCACTTCCGGACTCGGGGAGGCATCTTTCAGGATCTGGCCAAGGGCTTTTGCGGCTGCCGCGCGGTTGCGTTCGTATTGCATCGCTGTCAACAACGGTAGAAGGTCCGGTACGGCCTGGACAGACAACGGACCATATTCACCGAGTACCTGCGCCGCCACGAACCGGTCGTTTTCCCGCTTCGAGCGGAGCACAGGAATCAATAGGGGAACGATATCCGATCGCATCTCGTGCGGGGCTTCTCCCAGAACACGCGCGGCCCGAATCTGCAACCCGCGATTTTCACCGCGCAGTTGTTTCAGCCATTCACCCACTGTTTTGCCGTGTAGAACCAACGCCTCGACAGAACCAGCAACGCCTTCTGTTCCGCGTCCACTCACCCACACAACCAGAAACAGGCGAAAGAATAGCGCCATAAGGGTCCTCCTGACACAACTGGGTTGGAAAGGGGGAGTTTACCCTGATGTGCGAATTGCGCGCGAACGGTAGTTCGCGCGGACGGCA
>FWWM01011863.1_pt1 | contig 14735 bp, 11 predicted proteins | sample 2228351 | NCBI WGS metagenome assembly FWWM01 (sample SAMEA103939774, study PRJEB20133) | metagenome | reverse complement strand
TTGGTCGAGTCCACCGGGGGCTTACGCCCCCGGCTCTTGTACAAGGGACCCTGCTGCGGCAGAGGTGCACCGGTCGCAAAACGAGCGCCAAATCTCGCAAGGCAAGTCGAGGCGTTCCAATGGCCGACCTGTGCCGATTGCCCCCGGTTTTCAGCCATCAAGTATGCCGGCTTTGCTGCGGAATCTGCCGACTGAAGCGCGTGTTGTGGAATTGAGGCCCTAATTTTGGGTTCCGCCGCACGGGCCGGGCCATCCCCACAAGCCGCTGTGGTCGGATGTAGCCCAGCCACGGCGTTCGGGCCCGGCAGGCCGGTGTGTCAAGCCCGCGGAGACAAGGCTCGGCGCCCCCCCTTCTGCGGAGGGATGTACTACGCAACCTTATGGCATCCAATGGGTTACGTCACCTGACCCGCGCTGGCCAACTGCCTTGCACCCCAGCCGGGGCAGGGCCTGGAGGGGGGAGGGCCGGCGTTGGGCCCGTGCGGGATATCGCCCCGATTAGGCCAATCCCCCTAAAAGTTCTTGACTGCGAACCTCGGCTGGCGTATGCTGAATTAAAGGTAGTGGCGCTCCGTTCCGCGTGTACAGGGTCCGGGCCCACTCGGCCGCGGCTCCTGGACCGATGGCGAAGGAACTCAGGATGCTAGTACTGTCCCGCAAGAAGAACGAAAGTATTGTCATCAATGATGACATTACGATCGTCGTCGTCGAGATCCGGGGAGACAAGGTCCGCCTTGGGGTCGAGGCCCCCAAGGAGGTGCCCGTGCACCGGCGCGAGGTCTTCGAGGCCATTCGCCGTGGAGAAGCCAAGGAGAAAGACAAGGGGGACAAGGGCAAAGACCCTCCGGCTTCGCCCGCCAAGCCTTCCTCCGGCGAGACTCCTGACCATCCCTCCTAGCGGTTCGCCTGGGGCCTTGCATCTCGATTAGCCGCTCGTCCAGGTCGTCTGCACCGCGCCGTTTGTCCTTCTGCCCGTGGTCTAAGCGATTCGTCAGGTGCCCAGAGTTGTACCGCGGAGCGTGCTGCGTGGCAGGACGCTCGGAGGTTTTGGGCATCGCGGGGGTTGCTAGTCGCTGGAGGCTGCGGGCCGGCTTGGCTTGGTCCGCCACGGCATGAACTTCTCCCAATCGGCCTTGCGAAGGATCGACTCGTGCTCGTGCACGTCGAGACCTTCGATGGGCAGCTTCACGCGGATGCGATACTCGGCTGCCTCGTCCGCTGGTACTCGCCACGAGTACCGGCAGGTGAAGCCTCAGCCATACTCGAACGAGCCTTGCTGGACCACGTTGCCTTGGGGATCGCGAATGGTGAATTCCGGTTTCCTGCTCGGGCGGGTCCCGTCAACCAGCAGGTTCGTGCAGCTCTCGCCCGCCGAGCCGACCAGGGTCATGCCCAGGTGGATTTGATTGTCGGTGGCGTAATCGACGCGGACGATGGGCGTAAAGGGCGGGCCGAAGGGGAGTTCGACCCGCTGGCCGGGCCGCACCGTAATCGGCGAAGGCTCCTTGCTCATGGTTGCCGAGAGGATGGTGGGCCCGCCGCGGCCGGTGGGCAAGCGCGGGGTAGCCAGGCCCACCAGGCTGCGGGCCAGGCCCGATAGCAGCCCACCTTCGGCGGTCTTTTGTGCCGCGCTGGCGCCCTTCGGCTCCTTGCCCGCTGCCGACTTCTCCGAAGGCTTGGCTGGGGCCTTGGGTGCGGCCAGGGCCTTTTGCCGTTCCGCGGTCAAGTCGAGCGTGTAGCTGGCGATGCGCCATTGCCCGGCCGGGATAGGAATCTCTTGGTCGCTCCCCACGACTTTTACGAACCCCAGCTCGCCATACAGCAGGGCCTGGAACCGGCGATGGGGCGAGCGAAGCGAACCCATGGGCAACCGGGTGGGGGTCAAGGTGAGTTGCTCGCCAGATGGCGGAACCTGCACCTCGTAGAACCGGCCCTTCAGGCAGAGCAGTTTCGAGAGCGGGTGCCGGCCCTCGACGGTGGTCACGTCGTAGGGCGAAACCATGCCCCCCAGCGACAGCGTCGGGGAGCCGAACATCAAGATGTCGCCCTGGGTGAGGAAAACCCGGCCGTCGGACGGCTCGGACAACTGGACCCGAGCCATTTGCGGGGCATCGTCGAACCGCCCGTTGGCGTTGAAGTCGGTCAAGAACACCTCGTGCGACTGGCCGTCGAGGGTGATCGTGCCGTGGCGATAGACCGCCGGCTCGAGCGAGACTTGCACGTAGCGGTAGTCGCGCGCGGCATAACTCATCGATCGCACGAAGAATGCATAGTCGTACGTCGTGCCCTGGGCCTGGAGCTTGAGTTCCACCACGGGGAACACGGTAACGGCGTAATTGCTCGAAAGCCCAAAGGCGCCGGACGGTTTGCCGTCCACCGGCGGATCGTCGGTCAGGTCACCGTTGCGATTGCGGTCGAAGTACAGGCGGTTGTATCGCGTTGCTCGCGGGGCAGGGGGTGACCGCTTGTTTGCCCTCGAGGACTGCCCGGCCTTTGCGTCGCCAGGCTTGTTCGAAGCGGGCGGGCTGTCATCGGCCTTTTGGCCTGTCAATGGCTGGGCGGTCGCATCCAGGGCGAATCCGAACGTCTGACCGCCGAGCTGGAATACCCCCCGCACCGGCTCGCCGGCCTCGTACTTCGGCTCCTTGTGGACTGCTTGGGAGAAGTCTTTGCTGCGGGGGTGGCGCCCTTTGAGCCCAAGCTGAGAGAAATGCGTCTGGGCGTTCGAGATGCGGAGGAACAAGTCGGGGCCCACGATGAGGCGATCCCGGGGGTCCAGTCGCTTCAGTTCGAGCCTGGCCGTCTCGGCCGTCGCCGTCCCGGAGAGGAAGCACATGGCAGCCGCCACCACCGCGAGCCACCACCATCGACCAGCCCGCCGGCACATACGCCCCTCCTTTCTGCGAAAAGGGTTCGGCACTGGTCCAACGTTCGGGCCGCTGGGCGGCCGGCTCAGGCCGCCACGGCCAACTGCCCCTGTTTTTAGCACGTCCGGAAGGCCAAGGCAACAAGGGCGCTGGGAGCACGGAGAAAAAATCGTTGCGTCGTCTTGGCCGGCCTGACCCCGGAAAGCCCACCCAGCCGCGGCTTGGCCGCGGCGGCACGGGCTTGCGATGTGCGGCCGGCAGGCAGCAGAAAACGCGACCGGCCAGCGCAGCCGGCCATCTCGCGGTGCGGCGTTGCCGCCAGCTACGCCGGCCCCCATAGGCCGGTGCGGGCGGCCCCCTCGGACCGGGGTTAGGCAGGGCGGTTGGGCTGGAACGCGGCGCCTATTCCTCCGTTTTCGGTTTGAGCGGCACGGTGTAAAGATACAACACGTGCTTCTCGTTGGTCTCGTTGGAGATGACGGTAACCCGTTTTTCTTCCTGGGCGGTGGTGATCGGATAATCGTGCGCCACGATCCGCGCGCCGGCGGGCAGTTTGTCGAGTTGGGGGCGGAGTTTGACCATCATGCCAGGCAGGATGTACAGGCACAGCACGGTGGTTTGGCTCAGGTCGACGGTGAACATGTCTTCCTGGCGGATTTCGACCAGGTGTTCCACCTTGTTTTTCTTGACGTTGGCCAGGGCCTCGCGGACCCGGTTGGGCTCGATCTCGACGCCCACGGCCTTGCAGCCGGCCTTCTTGGCGGCTTCGACGACGATCCGTCCGTCGCCGCAGCCCAGGTCATACACCACGTCGGTCTTCTTGACCTTGGCCATCTCCAGCATCTTTTCGACCACATCGTACGGGGTGGGGACGTAGACGCAGTCCGGGCCGCGCAAGGGTTTTTTGGGGGCCGCCGCTTCCAGGCTCGCCGCAGGCGAGCCGAAGGTGATTGCGGCCAGTACCGCCGGGATCCAAAAGCTCCGATGCATTGTCCGATTCCTCTCCACGTCGCCAAAGACCATTTCAGGAAGTAACGCTTTCGTCCGATTTCTGCGCAGGGCCGTCCAAGCGGCGCCGGCCGCCGGCCTGCTTCAGTAAAAGACCGCCAGGCTAGTCATCTTGTCCTTGAACTTCTCGATATTCTCGTCCGTGACGTTGCAGTCGCGCAGGTACAGCATGCGCAATTCATCCAGACCGACAAGGTGGTACAGGTCGGGGTCGTTGACCTTGCAGCGGTTGAGGTTCAAGACCCGCAGCCGGGCCAGGCGGTTGAGGTGGCGCAGGCCGTCGCCGGTGACCAGGGTCGCTTCGACCGCGATGGTATCGAGGTTGGGGATGTGCTTCATGGCGGCCAGGGCCGTGTCGTCGGCCTTAGTGAAGCTCAGATTGATGACGTTGAGATTCTTGTGTCCTTTGAAGTGGACGAGCCCCTTGCCAGTTACCCGCGTCCGCTGGAGCGACAGCACCCGCAGGTTCGGGAGCCTGGCCAGGTGGCGGAGGGCGGCGTCTGTGAGGGGCAGGTCGTGCAGATAGAGTTTTTGGAGTTGGACCAGGCCTTCGAGGTGCACGGTGCCTGCGTCGGTCACTTTGCCCCCGCCGATCTCCAGGATTTCCAGGCTCGGTAAGCGAGCCAGGCACTTCAGGTCGTCATCGGTGATCTTGGACTTGATCAGCTCGACCGCGCGGATCCGGCCTTGGTCGTTGTAATCGAAGCGGGCGCCGGCCGCCTGCAACACGGCGACAGCTTGGGCGTCGTCGGCGGGGGCGGCCTGGGCGGCCACCGGCTCGGCGGTCGCCTGGTTGACTACGGTCTGGCCCGAACACGAGACCCCGCCGGCCATCAGGCCGCTGGCCACCCAAACACACCAGAAACCTCTCATGGCGCTAACCCTCGGGATGCAAACCGAAAGGGAACCGGACCCCCGATTCCCCCATGCGTTGGAACTTACCATCCCTGCCGGCCGCCGTATAGAGGGGGCAGCCGGGCCAGGCCGGGGGACCCAAGGCCGCGTCGGCCAACACGGGGGCGGGATGCGTCGTTGCGGCATGAGCCGGTGGCAGCCTTGCGTGGTCCGCCGGCTCCGTCCCACCGCGCGTGCGGACTACCGGCAGCGGACCAACGCCATCAGGGCAAAAGCGGTCCCGTAGGGCTGGTGGTAATCGTACAGCGGAAAGTCCCACCACGACCCGTCCTTCTCCTGGAGCGCAAGCAGCACGTGGGCCAGATGGGCCTGGTAGCGGGGCCGCTCGGCGGTGGGCAACTCCTCGATACACCGGGCCGCGTAGTAATGGCCGAAGTAAAAGAAGTACCCCGCCACCATGAACCACGACTCGTGGGGGATGGGGCGTTTGCGCCCCATATCCAGCCACAGGTTGCGGGCCAGGAGCCGGTCGAGCCAGGCGGCCAGCACCTCGTCGGTGACGCTGCGGTCGCCCCACAGGCGCATGGCCAGGTTGCAGCATTGGGAGCGGCCCAGGCTGCCTCCCGGCCGGTTGACGGGGTGCATAGGCCGGTACTTGAGATACTCGCCGTAGGCGTAACTGAAGTCCGGCTTGCGTTGTCGGCGCATCGATTCCAGAGCCCGTTGGATGAGCTGGGGCGGGATTTCTACTTCCACCCCTCGCACATCATGGAGCGCGGCCAGCACGGCGCCGGTCACAAAGCTGATGCTCGATCCGCTGGGGCGCTGCGTGTGGGCATTGAAATCGTAATAGCACCACCCGCCGTCCACGCATTCGTAGCGGCGCAACATGTCGATCTGCTGCCGCAGGTGGCGGCGGATCTCCTCCTGACGCCGGATGTGCCCCGCATGGCGGCGGTGCAGGTGGGCCAGGGCCTGGATGGCGTAGCAGTGCGCCCAGTTGTTGTAGATGGTATCGGGCGTAGCGCGGCGGACGTGGGGGAGGTTTTCCAGAAGCCAGTTTTCCGCACGGTCGAGGGCCTCTTGCACCTCAGGGGTATCCAAGCGGGTTTCCACCAGCGCGGAGATGCACAACGAGGTGACCGCCGCCCGGAAGGCCTGATGGGCTCCAGGAACCGGCGCATAGATGTTCAGCCCCTTGGTGCGCCGGGGCGAGCCCCAGGAGCCATCCTTGTTCTGACGGGCCACGAGGAACGCCACGCCGCGGCGGATGGCTGCTTCGATCTCGGCCGCCTTGGGCGCCGGCACCGGCCTGGGTCGTGGCACCGAGGCGATCCACTCGCTGGTGCGAGAGGTGGCGGGCCGGGCCGCCGCCCCCTCGTCGGCGCCGAGCGCAAGCCGGGCCGCCACCAAGCCCCCGACCATCACTATCCCGATCATGAGCTGCCGGATCATGCGGAACCCCACTTGCACGAGCAAGCACTGGTCTTCCAGTCGCCCATCGAAAGACCGCTGGCCGACGCGCGACACATCACTGGCCGGAAGGCTGCCTGCCGGGCTTTTTGTCCTGTGGTTTACGTTGGGTTGCCTTTGGTTTGCGGGGCTTTGGTTCGCCAGGCTCCTTGGCCTTCTTGCCCAGCTTTTGCTTGGCGGCCTTAAGGGCCGGGCTTTCTTCGGGCCTGGGCCGCTCCGGCAGGATGCGATCGCCCTGGCGCAGGCCGGCGAGGATTTCCACGCGGTCGTCGGCGGTTTGTCCCACGCGGACCGGCTGTTTGCGGGGCGGGCCCTCCTTGGGGACCAGGAACACGTAGGGTTGGGCCTCGTCCGGCTCGGAGAACACGGCCCGGGCCGGCACCACCAGGGCCTTATCCTGGCGGTACACCACGAACCGGGCTGTGCCATTCATCCCCGGCATGATCGGGGGCGAGGTTCCCTTGAAGTTGACCGACACGCGGACTTCAAAGCTATCGGGCGCCGAGGGGACGGCAGCCACCTGCTCGACCACAGCCGGCAGCTTGACGAAGGGAAAGGCCGCGGGCTCGACCATGCCGGCCAGCCCCTTGCGGACCTTGCGGAGGTCGGCTTCGGAAACCGTGCCCCGCAGCACCAGCGGCCGCGGCTGGACCACCGTCATAAATACGGTGTTCCTGGTGACGGTGCTGCCGGGGCGGAGGCTTTCGGCCAGTGTTTCGGCGCCGGACCAGCGGCCGCGCGTGAACCGGCCATAGTACACCACCCCGTCGATCGGCGCTTTGACAGTTAGGGCTTGCCGATCCGCCTCGAGCTTTTTGAGCCGCTCGGCCTCGCGGGACCGCTCGATCTTCAGCCGCTCCAGCTCCCGGCGGGCCTGGTCCAAAGCCAGGGGCAGAAGGACCCGGGCCTTGGCCGCCGAGATGTCGGCCCGGACCGCCGCCTGCTGGACCGCCTCGGCCCGACGGGGCAGATCGAACTTCATGGTATCGTGGTAGTTGGCCTTGGCGACCTCGAGGCGGAACTCGGCCGCCTTCACCGCGTTCCGCTGCCGCTTCAGCACGATCTCCTCGGTCTCCTCGGTCAAATCGTCGGCCTTGTACATCTTCTCCAATTGCCGCAGCTCCTCCCGTTCGTATTCCAGCATCTGCTCGGCCTGACGCAAGCTGAACTCGGCGGAGCGCTCGGCTAGCGCCCGATCCGTTCGCACAAACTTCTCGAGATCCTCCTTGGCGATCTGGAGCGAGCGTTCGGCCTGTTTGAGGTCCAACGGCGTCGATGCCTCCAAGGCTTTGAGATTCTCGACAGCCTGTTTGAGGGCCAGCTCGCCCAGGGCCTGCTTGAGCTTCAAATCGGCAATTTCGTCGTCGAGCTTCTTGCAGTCGAACTGCACGATGACCTGGCCCTTCTTGACGGCCGCGCCATGTTCGACGGCCGATTGGACCTCCAGGGTCTGCCACACCTGGGGGCGAACGGCCACTTCGGCCGCTGCGCGGGCCTCGAATACCCCCCGGATGGTCAGCTCCACTCGGAGCGGCTCGCGTTTTACGGTAAGAGGCTCCGCAGGCTGCGCCGGGGCAGCGGGCCCCTGGGGTTTGGCTTCGGCAGGCGGGGCTCTGTCCGATTTCGGCACGGGCTTTGCCGACGGCTTGTCCTCGGACTTCGCGCCGGGCTTTTCCGCTGGCGACTTCTCGCCGGCCGGGTTTTCGGTCTTGGAAGCGACCGGGTTTTCGGTCTTGGGAGCGGCCGGGTTTTCAGTCTTGGGAGCGGCCGGGTTTTCAATCTTAGGAGCGGCCGGGTTTTCAATCTTAGGAGCGGCCGGGTTTTCGGTCTTAGGAGCGGCCGGCTGAGCGGGCTTTTGGCCTGGGTGGTCAGCATGAATCGAAAAGGCCCCTTTGGCGGCATCAGCGGCCGCGGCCGGCGGCACCGATCCCGCGCCGCTTGCCAAGGCCGCCGAAAGCCATAGCGGGCCCAAGGTGCCAAGACCAGGTACGATCCACACCAGCAGGACAATCACAAAGGTGACATAGCGCATGGGGTCAATCCTCGAAGGGGGTTTGCAATATGCAGGCTACGCAATTGTCCCTTGCGTTTGCCAGAGAAGCAAGTTGCCGCCTCCCCCCTGGAATGGGTAAACTCCCGACTGGCCGCCGGTTCGGTTCAACTTCGGAACGCTTCGATGGCCCGCGTATGGAACGAATCGATTCGTGGGACGATCCGCGTCTTGGGGCCTACCGAAACCTTCGCGACCGGACGCTCCGGGGGGAAAGCCTGTTCGTGGCCGAAGGGCGGATGGTCGCCCGCCGGCTCCTGGAAAGCCGTTTCGAGGTGGAGTCGGTGCTGGTCTCCGAGAAAGATGCCGCCGAGTTCAGCTTGCTGGCTGCCGGCCGCGGGGTGCCCCTGTACGTGGCCCCCGAGGCGGTGCTGAGCCGGATCGTAGGATTTCCGTTTCACCTGGGGGTGCTGGCCGCGGGCCGGCGCCGTCCGTTGCCTTCGCTGGCCGACCTGCTGCCGCCACCGCCGCTGGAGGTGTTGCGCATGCTGGTGTTGCCCGAGGTCACCAAGCCGGAGAATCTGGGCCTGGCCGTCCGCAGCGCGGCGGCGTTCGGACTGCACGCCGTGCTGTTAGGCCCGCAATGCTGCGATCCCCTTTCGCGCCGGGCGCTGCGCGTGTCGATGGGAACCGTGCTTGAGCTTCCCCTTGGCCGTTGCGAGAACCTGGCGGCCGATCTGAAAGCCCTCAAAGAGCAGTGGGATGTGCGGTTGTTTGCCGCAGTGCTGGATACCCGGGCCCGGTGCCTGGCCGAGGTGCGCTGGCCTTCCCGGGCAGCGGTACTGGTTGGCAACGAGTGGTCGGGACTTCGTGAAGGCTGGTTAGAGGCGTGCGACCAGCGGGTGACCATCCCCATGCACCCGGGCGTCGATTCGTTGAATCTGGGCGTGGCCGCCAGCATCTTCTTGTACGAAATGACCCGCAGGACCTGAAAGGCCGGAATACGGGTTCGGTATGGGGGCCGAGGCTCCGGCGCGGCCACCTCCAAGCGAGGCTTAAGGCGCTGCCGGGGCTGCCTGCAACGGCGGGCGAGGCTCTGGCAAGGCCAGGGGGAATCGCGGGTCGCCCACCGCCACCGAGGCGGCCAGGGCATCGTGGCAAGAGCCCGGGCTTCAGCGCGTGGTCAGCGTGTGCCGAGGACCTCGCCCCCATTGATCGACCCCAGGGCCCGCCACGCCTCGATGTCGAGGGTGTCGCTCACGAAGCGGACCGAACCGTCCACCTGGGCCATATTCACCCCGCCAGGATGTCGGCTGCGGGCCATCTGCCAGAGCGAGCGCAACGGGGCCCACTTAGAACAATCGGGGATCGGCGAGTTCGGCCCCCACCAGTGATAATACGCCGTGAACAACACGAAACCGTCGACCCAGCGGGTTCCCCGAGAAGGCCGCGAAGCCACCGGCTGGCCGAACCGGCTGCACCACTCGACGGTCAGCGTGGGCCCTCCGCCACTGCGAGCGCCCACGATGACCAGATCCTTGTTTTCCGGGGTGAGCGTTATTCCCCCCGAAAAGGGCATGGTCGGGTCCGGCAGCAGGCTTTCCGAAAACGCCGCGGTGTTGCTGGTGCCATCCGTCACATCGGCGAATCGGATGGCCCGACTCTGGTTGAACAGCCCATCGGTATCGAAGACCGCCGTTCCCGTGGCGGTCGGCGCACCCCGCCCCCAACAGGCCATGTAGTTGGTGGAGGCGAACGGCAGTTCCGCATCGGGCGGGACCACCTTTTGCTGCCGGTCGCTGGGGCAATAGAAGAACGAGATTTCCTGGGTCACCGGCACGCGGTTGCTAGGGTGCACACCGACCCCCGGTCCGTTGTAAACGCCGGTGTGTCCGTAGAGCGGAACATCGAGGTTCAACGATTTGTACACGTTGAACTGCTCCATGTACGGTGTGAGCATTGCCATCGGCCCCCAGCGGTATTGCCAGGCGGGGATGCTTTCGTAGCCGGGACAGGTCTTGCTGGGCGAACCCACCGGAAAGGCCAGATGGCTGTCGTGGAAATTGTGCAGCGCCAGGACGATCTGCTTGAGGTTGTTCGTGCAGCTCATGCGGCGGGCGGCCTCGCGGGCGGCCTGGACCGCCGGCAACAACAGTGCGATCAACAGGCCGATGATCGCGATGACTACCAAGAGTTCCACCAGGGTGAAGCCGTGGCGCTGGTTGGGGCAGTGCATGATGGGACCTCGGCTGCGGTCAGGGTGGGGTGCGTATTACGAATTGGCATATTGTATTACCATCCTCTTGCCCGGTCAACCCCCGGCCCGCGACCGTCGGGCGGCTTCTCCCACGGCCTTGCTTCCATTAAGGATTTTTGCAGTTGCTTTTGGCATTCAACGCCCCCGGCCTGTTGTCGCCGGCACTAGTCCAGGCTAGACTCTCGTGTTACAATATGCATCTACGTAATACTCCCTTTGACCCTTTGGAGTACCCCCATGCACCAACTTCCTGATCGCCGGCACCTGTTGCGATGTTCGGTGTTGCTCGTGTGGACCCTGGGCGCTTTGGCCTGGGCTTGCCTGGGCGTTGCCGACACGCCGGCCCCCACACGCCTTTATCTGGTCGGCGTGGGGCCGGGCGACCCCGACCTTATCACCCTGCGGGCCCTGGACGTGATCCGCAAGGCCCAGGTCGTCTTCTGCACCGTAGGAATCCGCGAGAAGTTCGGCCCGCAACTCGAGGGCAAGGAGGTGCTCGACGGCTACTGGCGGCTGTTTCCGTATTACGGGCAGGACCCGGCCACGCTTCCGGCCGACCAGCGCGCCGAGGCCGAACGGTTGGCCCAGCGCCGCAAGGAGTTCACCGCACGCGTCCGCCAGGCCGTGGCCGAGGGAAAGACCGTCGCCATTCTCGATCACGGCGACCCATTGATTTACGGCCCCTGGGAATGGTGCCTGGAAGAGTTCGAGGACTTGCACCCCCTGGTCGTGCCGGGACTGAGCGCCTTCAACGCCGCCAACGCCGCCCTGCGCAAGGGGGTCACCTCGGCCGAGTTGACTAAGGCGGTGATCCTCACCTCGACCGACTGGCCGGGCAAGACCGATACGATCGACAAGCTGGCGGCCCACCGCAGCACGATGGTGCTTTTCACCATGCGGGCGGAGCTGCCAGAGTTGGTCAAGAAGCTCTCGGCCGGCTATCCCCCCGAGACGCCGGTGGCCATCGTCAAATACGCCGGCTACGCGAAGAAGGAGGAGGTTGTTCGGGGCAAGCTGGGGACGATCCTCGAGCAATTGCGCGGCCAGCCATTGCCCTTCGAGTACCTCTTGTACGTGGGCGACTTTTTGGAGCACCGCTACAAGAAAGCGCGATAGCTCGTAGCACCGAAAGCCGCTGGAAAACAACAAAACGGTGGTTTCGCGCGGCTCGGCCGGTGTGCTATGATAGGGGCGTTTTTGGGAGCCCCCTATGGTCCGCGACCACCGACCCGCTGCTTCGTCCTCTTCGGCTGCCGAGCCGGCGGCCGCTGTGCCGACTCCGCCTCCCGATTCTGGCCGCCCCACCCGCGTCCGCTACGTGGTGCTGGCGTTTGCCGCCGTGCTCTCGATGATTACCTATCTGGACCGGGTGTGCATTTCCTCGGCCCAGTCGTCGATCATCGAGGACCTCGGGCTGCAAAGCGAGGCCGATCTGAAATGGGTCTTCTGGGCGTTTGCGCTGGCCTACTCGCTGTTCGAGATGCCGACCGGCTGGCTGGGGGATGTTTACGGGCCCAAGCGGGTGCTGATCCGCATTGTGCTGTGGTGGTCGGCGTTTACGGCCATTACCGGCGTGATCGGCATGCACGTGGGGGGGTATGTCATTGGCAGCCTGACGGTGCTGGTGGTCGTGCGATTCTTGTTCGGCATGGGCGAAGCGGGGGCGTATCCCAACATCACGCGGGCGCTGCACAACTGGTTCCCGTTCCACGAGCGCGGCTTTGCGCAGGGGACGGTGTGGATGTCGGCCCGCCTGATGGGCGGATTGACGCCCGCAGTGTGGATGGTCCTCGTCCACGGGGTGAGCGTGCTGGGCACCCCGCCGTTGTTGCACTGGCGGGCAACGTTCTGGCTGTTCGGCGCGTTGGGAGTGGTATGGTGTTTGCTGTTCGCCTGGTGGTTCAAGGACCGGCCGGAGCAGAAGCCCTCGGTCAACCAGGCCGAACTGGCGCTGATCCGCACCAGCGCGGCGGAGACGGCCGCCGGCCACCGCCACGTCCCCTGGGGCCGCGTGTTCGGAAACGCCAACCTCTGGATTCTGGGAACGATGTACTTCTGCCAGGCCTACGGCTGGTACTTCTATATCACGTACCTGCCGCGGTTCCTGGAAACGCAATATGGGGTGAAGCCCGATAGTCTGGCAGGCTCGATCTACAAAGGGGGGCCCTTGTGGATGGGGGCCATCGGCTGCCTATTGGGCGGATGGCTGACCGACTGGTACATCCGCCGCACGGGGAACCGCCGGGTGGGGAGGAAACTGTTCGGCGTGTTCGGCCATGCGATGTGCGTGGTGTGCTTCCTCTTGTGCCCGTTTGCCCCCACGGCATTCTGGTTCTTTCTGGCGATTTCGCTGGCGGGCTTTTTCGCGGACATCACGATGGGTTCCTCCTGGGCCGTGTGCCAGGACGTGGGCCGGCGCCATGCGGCCATCGTGGCCGGGTTCATGAACATGGTGGGCAACTTCGGCGGCTCGGTGGCCATTCTGGTGACGGGCTTTGTGCTGGACGTATCGCTGGCCCGGCACGCGCTGGAGCTGGGCATTCCCAAAGACGCACTCACCGAGGCCCAGACCACCGCGGGACTGTTGATGGGTTACCACGTGAACTTCGTGATATACGCTTTGGTGTTCGTGGTAGGAACGATCTGCTGGACCTTGATCGACGCCACCAAACCCGTCCTCCCGGACGAGCCGACCCGCACAGCCGCCTGAGGCGACCAACCCGCCCCGGCCAGAAAGCGGCGCCGGAAAGGGCCAACGCATTGACAGCCCTGGGAAGGCCAGACACAATGCGCATGCCCATTGAGGCCCACCCTGGCCGGCCCCGGGGCATGGGAAGGCTTATGGCCGGCCCACACCTGCCCGCATATCCCACCTCGTGTCACGAAAGGATCCTGTGTTATGCAAGGCTTCCGGACCACGCGCAGCACCTCGCGCCGGCATTTCCTTCAAGGGTTGGGCAGTCTGACCGCAGCGGCCGTGCTGGCTGCCCGCTCGCCACGCGCCTGGGCCGCCGAGCAGAATACCATTCAGGTGGCCCTGGTGGGGTGCGGCGGCCGGGGAACCGGGGCGGCGGCCAATGCCCTTTCCACGGCCGGCCCCACCCGCCTGGTCGCGCTGGCCGATGTCTTCCCCCACCGCCTCCAAAGCAGCCTCAAGTCGCTGAGCGCCCAGTTCGGCCAGAAAGTCGATGTGCCGCCCGACCGGCAGTTCGTGGGCTTCGATGCCTTCAAGAAAGCCATCGACCTGATCGCCCCCGGCGGCGTGGTGTTGCTGTGCACGCCCCCGGCGTTCCGGCCGATCCACCTCGAATACGCCGTAGCCAAAGGGTGCCACGTCTTCATGGAGAAATCCTTTGCGGTCGATGCCCCCGGCATCCGCCGGGTGCTCAAAGCCGGCGAAGAGGCCACCCGCAAGAATTTGAAGATCGCCGGCGGCCTGATGTCGCGGCACTACAAGCCGCTGGAAGAGGCAGTGGCACGCCTCCACGAGGGGATCATCGGCCAACGGATCACGTGCTGGGCCTACCGCGTGCATGGCCCGGTGGGGTTCCACGACTTCCGCAAGCAAGGCCTGAGCGAACTGGCCCACCAGATCGCCAACTACTCGTGCTATACCTGGCTCAACGGCAGCTTCATTTTGGATTGGCTGATCCATAACCTGGACGTGTGCTGCTGGTGCAAGGATGCCTGGCCGGTGTCGGCCCAGGGCCAGGGGGGGCGGCAGGTTCGCACCGATCCCGACCAGTTGTTCGACCACTATGCGGTGGAGTACTCGTTTGCCGACGGCACCCGTTTGTTCGCCCAGGGCCGGCATCAGGCCAACACCTGGGGGTTCTTCGGCGACGTGATCCACGGGAGCACCGGGTGCGCCGTGCTGGGCGAAGGCGTGCCCCAGCCCCGGATCTATAAAGGCCACAAACCCACCCCGGAAAACCTGATCTGGGAATACAAGGGGCCCCCCTGCAACCAGTACCAGGTGGAGCACGACCTGTTGTTCGAGGCCATCCGCCAGGACAAGCCGTACAACGAGACCGAGCGGAGCGCCAAAGCGGCCATGGTGGGCATCCTCGGCCGCATGGCCGCCGAGTCGGGCCAGGAAATCACTTGGGAGGCGGCCTTGGCCTCGAACCTGGAGCTGGCCCCCGGCCTGGAAAAAATCGCCAGCCTGGACGACCCGGCACCGGTTCGGGCCGATGCCCGCGGCCACTACCCGGTCGCCAAACCGGGGTTCACCAAGGCCCTGTGAGCGGCTGGGCCGCGTCCGATCACAAGCCGAACCCCCGAG
>FWWM01011861.1_pt1 | contig 14736 bp, 10 predicted proteins | sample 2228351 | NCBI WGS metagenome assembly FWWM01 (sample SAMEA103939774, study PRJEB20133) | metagenome | reverse complement strand
CTTCTTCAGGCGCGTCACGCGCTCGGTCGAGAGCTTGCGGCCCGCCTTGGTCACGGACTCGGGGTCCGCGTCCGCCGGGGACTTCGTCTCCTCGCCCTTGGCCGCCGGCGTTGGGTAGGGGTAGGTGCCCCCGCGCATCCGGTCCAGCATCGCCTTGGCCTGCTGGAGCAGTCGCAGCGTCTCCTCGTCCTCCTCGGCCCCGATGAGCTGATCCAGGATCGAGATGACCTGGTCCACCCCCTTGTTGGGCCACGGGTTCGAATACGGGTACGGATAGGGCGACGGGTAGCCGTGCAGCTTGCAGAACTGGAGCCACGGCTCCCACGTGTCGGCGCCCTCCGCGACGCCCTTCTCCTTCAGGAACCCCGTCCACTCGTCATGCAGCTGTCCGGGGGACGGGAATCCCTTGGGCTCGGCCTCCTTTCCCTTGTCCGGCTCGGCGTCGCCCGAGCCCTCGAGGATCTCCTCCTCGACGACCTGCGTTTTTCCGCTCATGGCGGTACCTCCTTTTTGAATGACGTCCGCGAGCTCCGCGGGCGAGATCTCCTCGAGCTCCCCGCCCTTGGCCTCGAAGTCCTCCAGCGCCTTCTCGACGTACCAGCGGATCGCGCGCGCCTTCGGGTTGGCGGGCACCGAGACGAGCGAGACCTCCACGAGCTGCATCTTGAAGATGAGCCGCGCGTAACGGGCCAGGCGCGCGATCCACTGCTTGCGGGCCTCGAGGATGCGCCCGCGGATCGAGAACTTGTTGAGCACGCCCTCCTTGATCCGCTGCCAGATCTCCGGGACCGTCTTCGAGATGAGGATCTTGAGGTAGAGCCCCCCGCGCCGCGCCTCGGAGCGCTCCACCTTGCCGATGGCGAGCGCGGGGTCGTGGTTAAGGAGCACCGTCGAGTTCTCCAGGAGGTCGCGCGCCGAGGCCTCGATGGCCTCCTGGGTGATCACGTCCTCCTGGAGGTCGAAGTCGGTCGTGGCGGCGTAGCCCTCCACGATCCACTTGCCCTCCTCCTCGTGGGCCTTGACGATGTCTAAACGGCAGCGAAAGCCAACTGCTCGCATGCAGCCTCCTTCCTGCCGACTTGTGGCGCGGCCTCGGCGCGCTTCACCAGCCAGTGGTCGTTCTTCTTCTCCAGGAGCACCACGCCGGCGAGCGCGCGGCCCTTGAACTCGACCTTCTTCAGGCCGGGCTCGTCGTTGAGCAGCGCGCAGGGCCCGCGGTCCAGGACTTCCACGAACGCGGCCGTGTCCTTCGTGGGGTTGAGCGGTGTCCCGGGCGGATAGAAGCCCTCGGCCTCCAAGAGCTCGCGGCCGCCCGGCTCGGTGTTCGCGTACCCGACCGTCTCCGGCGCCTGGGCGATGTTGTGGTCCAACCGCCACTGGAGGAGCGCGGGCCCACCGGCGTCGATCCGGAGATCGAAGTGCCACTGGCTCGGGCCCTCGCGGATCGGTTTCTCGCCGCGCTTGGTGAAGTAGTGGTACTGGAGGACGAACTCGGCGTCGGTGGGCGAGCGCTTCCGGGCCTCCGGGACGGCCAGCCACTCGAGGTCGTCCGACTTCTTGATGTCGAAGGACGCGACGAAGAGCCGGTTGCGCTTGGCCCAGAGCCCCTTGTTCCTGGCCTCCAGCAGCTTGAACCGAAAGATCCGACCGAGCTTGGAGAGCGCCCGCCGCGCGCGGGCCGAGTCGGTGTACGCGATCACGTACCGGCCGCGGAGACGCGAGACATGCTCGGCGATATCCTCGGGCGTCACCTCGCCTCCGAGCGCCCACTCCTCCACATAGGGCGGGTCGAGGAAGAAAAGCGTCTCCTTGCCGTCGTGGTCGGCGAGGGTCTTCTTCCAGTCCTGCCGGAGGATGCGCACGCCCTTCAGGCGCTCGTGGAACTTCCAGAGGTCCTCGAGGTCGTAGGTCTGCCCGTCGTGGATGGTGGAGTAGCCGGACATGTTGGCCCGGCCGCCCCAGGCGCACAGGCGCCCGTAAACGAGCTTCCAGAACCGCTCGGCGTCCGAGCGCGGCTCGCAGCGCTTGACCCGCTCGAAGCCCGCGCGCGACACGGTCCACGGCAGGCGCTTGAGCGCCGCGAACGCCTGCGGGGTCAGGCGCTGGATGTACTTGAGCGCGAAGACGATCTCCGAGTCGAGGTCGCCGAGCACCTCCTCCTCGGCGCGCGCCTTGGCGAAGAGCACGGCCGCGCTCCCGGCGAAGGGCTCGACGTAGCGGCGGTGCTCGGGGAACTTCTCCGCGAGGCGTCTGGCGTACTTGGCCGACCCGCCCCACTGGTTGAAGGGGACGAGCTTGCGCTTCTCGAACTCCTCGGGCCCGGCGCCTGCCTGCCACGCCGCTTCGCTCTGTGGCGCAGGCAGGGGCGCCGCCTTCTCGACCTCCGGGAGCGTCAGTTCCCCCTTCTCCAGGGCCGCGACCAGCGCGTCGCGCATCTCCCGCCGCTCGCGCTCGTTCCCCATCCGCCAGTAGCGGTAGGCGGGCGGCACCTTCTCCCGGATGCGCTTGGGGAGCGCCGAGACGCCCTTGGGCGGGACCCAGCCGTCGGCCACGGCGCGCTTCGAGATCGCGTAGGGCGTCTGGTCCAGCGGTTTGATGAGGAGCCACGCCGCCTCGTCGCGGAACTCGCTTTCGGCCGCGGGGAGGGGCTTCACGTCCTCGGCCTTGATCAGACCCTTCTCGATGGCGGCGCGTGCGGCTTCAAGGTCCCAGTCCGGGACTTCGGGGTCGAGCCCCATCTCTTCCGCGGCCGCGAGAAGAGCCTCATGAAGGTCGAGCGACTTCCCCTGGATCGCCTCCACCCGCAGCTGCCGGAAGAGGAGCCGGTAGCGGAAGCCGCCCTCGTCCCGATCCGACCGCGGGAAGTACTCGTGGAACCAGGGCTTTTGCGCGCCGTACTCGCAGACGCCCTTGTCCACGATCTGAAAGACCCCCGGGAAGTTGCGCGTGGCCCCGACCGGCGGCGGCTGGCCGGGCTCGGGCTCGGCCGTCTCGCCCTCGACCGTGAGCCAGGCCTTGGGCTCGATGGCCTTGCGCTCGGCCACGATCTCCACGTCCACGAGCGCCTCGGCGCCGCGCTTCCTGCGCTTGGCGAACTCGCCCGTGTCCCAGTCGATCTTCGAGTACTCGGCGATGGCGAGCTTGCGCGCGTCGTCGAGCGACAGCACCGGCTCCTTCACCTTGCCCGCGACGAGGACGTTCAGCGTCCAGCCGATCAGGAACTCGTTGTCCACGCTCTCGATCCGGAAGTCGGCGTGGACGGACCGGCCGCGCCAGTGGTGCTGGACCACGTAGCGGTGGGTCTGGTCCTCGTCCGGGATGAGCATGTAGGGGTCGGCCTGCTTGGCGAGGGCCTTGGCGACGTAAAGGTGCTCGCGCTGGTGGTCGTCGCGGGAGCCGAAGCCGCTCGTCTGGGTGTAGGCCACGCGGTAGCGCTTCATGCTCCGCTTGTGCCGCGCGAGCTCCCGCGCGTAGGGCACGGCCTCGTTCGAACTCGTCGAGATGAAGATGTGCTTGCACGCCTTGCAGAGCCGCTCGAGGATCGGCGGGATGTCCTCGGGCCCGAGGTTCTCCTCCTCCCAGGCGCGGCCCAGGAGGATCGAGTTCATGATCTTGTAGGTCTCGAAGTAGTGGACGTATCCCTTGTCGCGCTTGAAGAAGGGCGGGTCGAAGTAGACGACGTCCGCGCGGGGGAAGCGCATGTGCTTGGCGTTCTCGTTCGTGATCTCGCCCTTGCCCGAGACCTCGGCGGCGTGGCCGTTTACCTCCTTGGCCGCGCGCCGGACCACGTCGCGCACCTTGGCGAGCGATTCGTAGCGCCTGGTCGAGTAGCCGGAGATCGAGTCGGAGTAGAGGGTCTGGAGGACGCGGCTTGCGACCGCCTTCGCGGCCCAGCCCTTGGGGCCGGACCACTCCCGCGCCAGCTTGGCCAGGCCGTCGAGATAGCGGCGCAGCTGCCACGGGCGCGGGTAGACGCCCTTCCACTCGCGGGAGAGCCAGCCCTCGTGGGGAGGCGCCTCTACCAGCTCGTCTACGTCCTCCTCGGAGAGCGGCTTCCCCTCGAAGACGCCCTTCGAGTACCAGTAGGGCACGATGGAGAGGTCGTTCCCCTTGACCCGGTAGCCGCGCCGAGCGGCCTCGATGAGGACCGCGGAAACACCGCACATCGGGTCAAAGAGGGTCCTACCGTCCTCGGGGAACTTGTCGACGATGTACTTGGCGAGGCGCCTCTTGTTGCCGACGTAGTTCGCCTTCTCGACGTCGGGGTCTGCGTCCGAAGATGCGGCAAGATCCTTGAAGATCGTCTCGCCCGCGGCGGTGACGACCTTCTCGACGAGGAGTCGCGCCGCGCGGGCCTTGGCCACGGCCTCCTCGAGCGTGTCCGGCTCCTTGCGCTCGGGGAGGCGCCGCATGAACCGCGGCGCCCAAGCCGAGAGCGAGACCGTCCCTTCCTCCTCGTCGCGGGTGAGGTTCAACGTCTCGTACTCGACCTCGACGACCTCGCCGGGCTCGGCCCGCTGGTTGGTGCTGAAGGTCTTTCCGACGATGAGGTAGGTCCGGCCGTCGAGTTCGGCCGTCTCGGAGTCCTTGACCGGCTCGTCCCCGGGGAGGACGCCGTAGAGGTAGTTGTAGATGCCCTTGACCTTGGTCTCGATCCGTTCGAGCACCACGCCGGCCAGGACCTCGGAGACGTGGAACTTGATCTGCGCCTCGTCGCGCCCGGTGAGGCTATAGGGTCCGGCGTGCTTCTTGGCGACGTTCCCCTCGGAGCCCGGGCGCTCCGCGAGGAACCGCGTGTGCTCCGCGAGCTCGTCTCGGGTCTTCGAGAGCAGGAACGGCGCGCGGTTGAGCTTGAGCGCGGGGTCGGGCACCTCGAACGTCGCCTGCGGCAGCCCCAGCGCCTCAAGCGCCTTCACCCGACGCTCGAACGGCCAGGCGTGGATGTCGCCGGCGTTGAGGTCCAGGTCGTCGGCCCTCCCGCCGCCGTCGACGTAGACCACGTCGTACACGTTGGCCACGAACCCGGCGTCGTCGGGCTCTCCCGTCCCGTGCGCATACCCGGCCACGGCCTCGCGCGGCAGGTGCTTCCCGTCGCGCCAGAGCTCGATCTCGGCCAGGACCACGAGGTCGCGCGCCTTGAGCTTCTTGACCGCCTCGACGATCCCGGGGAACCGCGCGGTGTTGTCCTCGCCGTCCTCGGAGAAGACCACGACCTTCTCGCCGCCCTTGTGGACCTCGACGTTCATGCCGTCGTACTTCTTGGTGGAGTAGACCGGGAAGTCGGCATCCTCGAAGAGCGAGAGGAAGGCTTCCAGCGTCTGGCGCTGCTCCGGGAACGTGCCCTTGACCGGCTTCATGGGCACGAAGAAGCGGAAGAGCTTGACTGCGTTCTCCCTCCGCGAGGCCTCGGCCTGGCGCTCGATCTCGGGACTGCCGGCCCGGAGGAGCTGCTTCTCGAACCGTCCGCGGGCCCACTCCTGGTACGAGGCGACCTCTCCCTTCTCGAAGAGGTGGGCCAGGTGCCCGTTCAGGCCCATGCGGAAGACCTTGTTCTCCGGGTTCACCCGCTCGAAGGTGAGGTCGTAGAGTGGGATGTTGTCCGTGAAGGGCCCGTGGAAGTTGTCGTAGTGGAACTGGACCCGCCCCCAGAACCTCTCCGGGAGGCTCCGCAGGATCCGCCACTCCAGGACGTGCCGGAACGCGGGCGGGAGCGCCGGTGAGTCCTTCACCAGGATGTCGATGTCCCCCTCGGTCGCGCCGTGGATCACGAGGCCGCCGACCAAGTACACGTAGGGCTGGCGGAGCTTGAACGGCTGGAAGTGGGGCAGCACCTCCTTGAGCTCGATCCGCTCGCCGAGCTTCACGCCCGAGGGATGCACCTCTGCGTACCGCTTGAGGAACGGCTCGGTTTCGCGGTCCAGCTCGTCGCCGCGGTCGAAGTGCGGGAGGTTGCGAGCCTTGAGCTCGTTGAGGAGGAGCGCGTGGTAGTTGACGAAGTCCTCGCGCGTCCAGCCCACGTACCGCTGTCCCTCGCGGACCACCTTGGCGTAGCGGTAGTGGAGGATCGCGTCGTCGTACCAGAGCGCCTCCGCGTCCATCTCCGCGGGGTTCCGGTTCTTGTCGAGCTTCTCGATCCCGTCCATCACGACCTCGGCACGATGACGCTCCGGCAGTTGCCGTGGAGCGGCGGCACGGCCACGCCGTTGGCCTCCAGCCACTCGGTGGACTTGCCCGCGAAGTACGAGCGCCGGCCGCCGCGCTCGATGAAGAAGTCGCCGCGCGCCTCGTCGAAGGTGGGCCATGGGGCGATCCGCTCGATGGCACTCGGGGGGCTCGCGAGCGCCTCCCGCACCACCTCCATCACCCGCGGGACGGAGAAGACGCGGCCGTTCAGCTCCCGGCAGATGCGGGAGGTGCGCTGGTCCATGACGGCGCGGAAGACGTACTCGTCGAAGCCCGCCTCCTCGAGCGAGAACATCCCGCCCCAGTTGCGGGCACGGTTCACCGACGAGCCCGCGACGCGGTTGTAGAGCTCGAGCTTGCCGGGGACCTCCTCGGTCCCGAACGCCACGTCGCGCAGCCGCTTCCCGATGGCCTTGCGGCCGAGGCCCTCCTCGAGGCCTCGGGCGATGGTGTCGCGGAACGGTTCGCGCAGGTGCTCGGGGAAGACCTTCCCGATCCAGAAGCGGTCGTGGTCCACCAGCCACTCGACCGCGCGCTCGTGGACCTGGCCGAACGCGGTGCCCACCGCGCGCGGCACGCCGCGCAGCGCCTTGCCGGTCGTGAACGCCTGGCGCAGGTAGCGCTCGGTTTCCGGGGCCAGCTTCGCGGCGAGATCCTTCCCGAGGATCTCCTCGGCCGCGCGCAGCACCTCGTCCAGGTCCGCGCGAAGGTCGAGCTCCTCGAACGTCTCGTACTGGCTCGTGAAGACCTTCTTGAGCGCCTGGGTGTAGAGCTGCTGGAACCGCTCGATCTGGGTTTCCGCGGCCTTCTCGAGGAAGAGCCCGGAGAGGATCGCGCCCACCGTCCGCTCTGCCTCGGCCAGCCGCGCCGTGGGGACGCTAGGAAACAAACCGACCGTTGCGATTTCCACGCGCGGTCACCTCCTCCTCGGGTTCGAGCGGGAGCTTGCGCTAAAGCTCCGCGCGCAGGCACTTCTGGAGCGAGACGAGCGAGTCCACCAGCTCCTTGCCGCCGTCCTGCGGGACCATCGGAAGCGGCACCCCGCCCTCGGCCAGCGTCGAGAGCGAAAGCGGCCCCATGCTCGTCATGATGAAGGGCACGTTCGCCCCGGCCTCCTTGAGCGGCCGGAGCAGCAGCATCTTGCGGGCCTCGTTTATCGTGAGGACGCCAACCCGCACGAGCTTCTGCACGTTCTCGGAGACCTTGCTCTCGTCGGTGACATCGATCTCCTTGAAGCGCAGCTCCCAGTCCTGGATGCCGAAGCCCTGCTTGATCAGGAAGTTGTTGATGCGGTACTCGAGGCGGCTCTGCTTGGGCTCGATGACGTGGTACTTGAAGATCTCCTGCTGCGTCTCGCCCTCGCCGGCGCCGCCGAGGCCCCCTTTCTCGGTGAGGCCGATCAGCCGCCCGGGCACGCCGTGCGCGACGCGGATCTCCTCGGCGTTGTCGGCGCGGAACGTCTGGAACGAGGCGTCCTTGATCTCGACCGAGAGCGGCTTGATCTCGATGTCGACCTTCTCGCCTCCCTCCTCCTGGACCACCTCGAGGATGAGCGTCTTGTGGGCCTGGCCCTTGATATGGGTGCGGAAGTACTCCTCGATCCGCTTGCGCGCGCCGCGGGCGAGCTCGCCGCCCTTGACGAGGATCGCGTACTGGGGGACGGCGTTGTTCTCGAAGAACTGGATGTTGAAGTCGCCCGCCTTTTTGTTCCCCACGAGCGCCCGCAGCGCCGGCAGGAAGTCGGGCAGACCGTAGTAGGACGAGCGCGGGTGGTAGTTCTTGAGGTGGATGACCTCGTTCAGGAGCCGCCGCTTCTCCAGCGGCTTGTCCTTGTCGCGCGGGTCGAAGGAGTCCGGGCTCTTGGGGTCGCTCCCGAAGTTTCGGAAGTAGACCATCTTGTTGTCGCGCTGCTGGATGAAGCCCTTCCGGTCCTTGCGCACGCGCATGGTGACCGCGGGGATGTGGTAGAGCCGCTGCGGGGGGCCGGAGCCGAAGCGGTTCCGCAGGACCTCGAAGTAGCCGTTGCCCAGCGCCTCGAAGTCGGTGAGGACGTTCTCGAGGATCTCCCCCCAGGTCTGCTCCTCGTTGGGGCACTCGAAGAACCGCTGCAGGACCTTTTTGTGCTCCTCGTTCGGCTTCTCGACCCCTTCGGGGACCACGAGCTCGTAGCCCAGGCCCGCGGTCGAGATCGCCTTGGCCTTGACGCAGTTGTGGACGAGGAAGCCGTTGGCGAGATAGGACGGGTCGCCTTCGATCTCGAGGTTGTAGACGGGGCCACGGTACGCCACTCGAGTCACAGCCTGGACCCGGCGGAAGACTTTTCCATCGCGATAGAGGAGATCCTTCCCTGTTGCATCTTGCGCCCCAGGTTCGCCGCGCAGGAAGCGCTCGGCGTCGCGCACATCGCGGTCGCCGCGCTCACGGCGCTCCTCGTCTTCGCGCAGGAAGAGCTCGGCGTCGCTCCCCGTGAGGTAGACCACGTATCGAGTGCGGCGAGCAGGATTGGGCGGACGGGAAGCGCGGTAGAGCGGTGCGTAATCGAGGTCCTCGAGGAGCGCACGCGCCTGTCGCGCCAGCACGGGCGAGGTGGTGACAAAGGAAAGCACATGCCCGCCCTTGGGGCTTGGAGGCCTGGCATGGCCGTCGCCCTCGAAATACGCGCGGAGAAGGTCAAGGGCCAGGGGCTTCGTAAGTGCCTTCATGAGGTCGGGGTGAATCCGCTTTTCGTCGCACCCGACCCCGCCCATCTCCACGAGGAAGCGCGCGACGCGGGGGCTCATGACGACGAGCTGGAGGGTGTGCTTACGTTCCTCCGCCGAGATACTTCCGCCAAGTTCGAAGCACCGCTCCAGGGACCGTCGAACCCGCTCGACGAGCGCCGCCTCATGCGAGCTGAAACAGAAAGAAACCCTCACGTTCCTGGAGCGCCGGCCGGAACGTGGGCACACGGTCACGGAGCCTTCGGCGAGATACCAACCCAGGAGGCGCGCCATGTCCGCGTCGATGGTCCAGCCATTGACGGTGACGGTGGCTTTCGAGCCGCGGGTCCGGAGGGGCGTCGCCACCCAGTCCCCTTTCTGAATCTCGCCAGCAGGGACGTAGTCGGGAGGCGCGGCTTCTCCCGCTCCAGGAGCGGGAGCATGTCGGAGACAGTAGATCGGATGCTCCGGAGTCGCCGCGAGCGGCAGGCTGCTGCCCTCCACCCGCAGCTCGACCACGTGGCCAGAGTGGGGACGGCTCATCGTCCGGAAGACCGTGTGGGGGCATCCGTCCGACGCGATGGCGCGGTCACCCTCCCGAACGTCCTCGACGGGTTTCTCGATTCCCCCCTCGAGCATCACCAGCGTCCCGGGCGGGACGCACCTGTAATGCCACGTGTTGATCTCGAGGAAGAGCGCGAGGGCGTCCAGGTTGTAGGGCGGCTCCTTCGCGCCGGTCTTGTCGTAGTTCCAGGTGTCCTCGGGCAGCTGCGTCGAGCGGCCGACGGCGTCCATGCCGCCTGCGGGTTCGTCGCCCAGCACGTCTGCTTTCACGAACCCGGCCATGTCGTCCCGTTCACCTCCGAAAGCAGAAAGGACCAGGCACGCACGTCGACGTCTCGCGTGAACGGAGGTCGAACGTGCGGGCCTGGGCCCGTCTGGATTCGTGAGGTCCCGCCGGAAGGGCGGGTCAGGTCAGTTCGTGCGGCTCGTCAAGCGCGCGTGCGAGCGACTGCGCTTTCTTCTCGCATGGATTGTACCCCGCTGGCGGTGCCGTTCTGACCAAGAAGTGTGTCGCACTCCGTGTCCGCGCGCAGGAGTCGCCGGACGTGACGGGCGCTCAGTCCGAACCGCGCCGCCAGGCTCTTCACTTCTTCGCCTCGGGCTCGCCGCTCCCGGATCGCGCGGTTCCGGTCGGCCAGGAGCGGCCCCCGCCCAACCCAGAGGTAGCCCCCGGAGAACCATCGCTGAACTTCGCGCAAGACGGTCCGGGGCAGCACCCGTGCGGCATTGACGTGGCGCATCGCGTCCCTCCACGGGGATAGCGCCCCTGGGAGGTGCGTTTGATGCAGGGGCGTCCCCACAAGGGAAAGGCCCGTCTCCGGCGGGAAGGGGGGACACGCCATCGGTGGCCGCGCATTCGATCCGTCGGCGTTCAGCCCCCGTGGATCCAGCGCCCCGGACGCAGAGAGGGAGGGATACCGGTCAGCAGGGCAGGTGCATCTCGTTGGAAGAGACCACCTTTCATGATAGAATTTTCGCTCATGACGCTGCTCCGCACCATTCAAGACGCCGCCGTCGGCGGGACAGAGTCAATTACGGCCCTGTTACGTCGATGCAAGGTCCTCGCGGCTCGGCTTGGCAGTGTTGAGCTTGGCGAATGGGTAGATCGAGAGTTGAACGGCTATGAAACCGTAGAGGGGTTGCCGAAGTATCGTGTTGTCAGCGTACGGTCCCTCGGTCACTTCTCTGGGCCATTCGGTAGCGGGTTACGAAACGCGGAGATCCCGGCCTCCTGCATCCCAGAGAAGTTTCGTGAGTGGGTGGACACGGCGAATCTTACCCAGCCCATAGGGGCATACGAGGATCTGGTCGCAAGTGGTGAAAAATCGTTTGAGATACCATGGCCAGCAGACCTCGTTGCTCTTGTGGGGCGGAACATCTACCAGCGAATGAACTGCATGGCTGCTTGGCAAGAGGTTCCTCGCGGCTCGATCATCGCCATTCTGGACACGGTCAGAAACAAAGTTCTCAATTTCGCACTTGACATCGAACGGATCTGCCCTGACGCCGGTGAAGCGCCGCCAAGTGCACCTGTCATCGCTTCTGAAAAAGTCCAGCAGGTATTCCAAACAAACATCTACGGCAGCGTTGGCAATCTCGCACCGGGAGCACTTGGTCCGCAGCAGATAGTTGGCCCGATGGTGGCTCAAGGTGATTTCGCATCCCTGTCAACTCACCTAAAGGCGCTGGGGATCAACGAGTCGGATATCGATGAGCTCAAGGCCGCAATCGAAAGTGATCGAGCCGGCGGAAAGCCGAGCCTGGGCCGAAAGGTTGGCGAATGGCTGGGGAAGATGCTGGGGAAAGCAGGCGAGGGGGCCCTCAAAGTTGCTGTAGATACAGCCGCTGCCCTGTTGCCCAAGCTCATTTCCGGATATTTGGGACTGCCCAAGTAGCTCCATTTCCCGAGGGCGAGTCCAGGAGCCGAGGACCTTTACGACCTAATGGCAGGCCTCGAAGAGGACGTCGGAGACGATGGCGTCGTGCTGGGCACGGATGTATGTGCCTTCGAACTCAACCCGTCCCGTGTAGAAGCGGTTGGCCAGCATTCCGCGCAACGTCGACGGGTTCCACGAGCCGCCCTTCTGGGTCTTCACGTTCTGCTCGTTGAGGCGCCAGGCGATCCACCGCAGCGACCGGCCCTCTGCCCGCCAGCGAAAGACGCGCTCGACCACCATGGCCTCCTTGGGCTCGACGGTGATCCGCTCGCCGTCGCCGTTTCGGTAGCCGTAGGGGAGCCACCCGCCGATGTAGCCGCCCGCGGCGGCCTTCTGCCGCTTGCCCTTGGAGAGCCGCTCGTAGATCACCCGACCCTCAAACTCGGCCAGCGACGCCATAATGTTGCGGAAGAGCTCGCCCGTGGGCGTCGAGGTGTCCACGCCCTCGCGCAGGAAGACGGTTTCCACCCCGTGCTTGCGTAGCGTCCGGTCGATCTCGATCACGTCCTTGACCGACCGGCCGGCGCGGTCGATAGAAGGGAAGACCACCACGTCGAAGCGACCCGCCTTCAAGTCCGCGAGGAGCCGCTCCAGGGCGGGTCGGTCCTTCCGGTAGCCCGAGACGCCCTCTTCGCGGTAGAGCTCGACGAGCCGCCAGCCCTTGTACTCGATGAACCTCTTGAGGTCGGCCTCCTGCGCAGAAAGGCCGTAGCCGTTGCGGGCCGAACGCTCCTGGGAGACCCGAACGTACCCGGCGGCCCGGACCGGGGCCTCCGTCTGCTTCGTCGTCATCGGTTCACCTCCTCACGTCGGCCTCGAAGAGGACCTCGCCGTCCCCGTCGATCAGCCGGACCAGCTTCGCATTGAGGAGCGAAACCCCGCCCGTGGCCCGCCGGAAGGCCTGCGTGACGTTCCGGTCGATCAGCCGGGCCTGGGCCTCTCGCTCGGCCTCCTCCTTCTCCGTGAAGAGCGTCGGATGCTGGTCCATCGTCAGCCCACCCTTGAACTGGAGCTCCAGATCCTTGAGCGAGGCCTGGAACAGGATGTCCCCCAGCTCGCTCTCCGGCGCCGGGTCGGTCACGACCCAGAACTTGTCCTCCGGTCCGAACCGCATCGTCTTCACCTCCTTCACCGCACGTCCACGTAGTCGAAGCAGAGCGCCAGGACCTCGTCATACGACTTGGCCCGGAACGCCTTCTGCACGAACTCGCTCGCGCGCTCGTTCTGGCCGGCCTTCTTCAGGGCCTTCTGGACCCGCCCGATGACCGAGAACACGTTTCCTTCGGTCCCGACCAGCTTGCAGGCAGGCTTGGGGCGTCCGGATCCGGTCTGCCCTGGCCCCGCGGCCTCGTTCATCTGTTCGTTCGGCTGCGTCATGTGCGCGTCCTCCTCTCAGGACACATGAGGGCGTTGTGGGCGCGGGAAAGCAAGTCGGTTCGACGCGGACCGGGCCGAATACCACGAACGGCCCGTTTGGAACGGGCCTCGCCTTATTTCGGGGGAAGCCGGCCGGGCGCGCGCCGGATTTTTCTAACGGATTTTCAGGGAAGGGGTAGGCCGGTCCCCGGCGCGGCCAGCCCCGGGGCGCCCCAGGCGCAAAAGGGCGCGCCAGGGCGCGGATTACGCGATGTCCGCTGGGCGTGGTGTGTTTGACTGTTCGCCCACCGGCGTCCTGAAAGCTCGAAGTTGGAGCGGCACGCGGCCGAGGCCAGGCGCTGCTGTATCGCGGACACCGCGCCCACCCGGCTCGGCCTCCGAATCTTCGTGTAGAGGAGAAGGGATCCGTGCCGGCATCGCTCCGCTTCCCTCGGCGCAGACGAAGTAAACGGACATGAGTCGATGCGCGATGGTACGGGTGCAAGAGCCTCCTGTAGGCCCGCCGGCGGGGCTTGACAGTCGTTGCTGAATATGCAACGATTGTACTCATATGAGCAACAAAGCACCGCTTGCCCCCCATGTCCCCATCAGCCTCAAGGCGCTCTTCTCCTCCAAGCTCCGCGTGGAGGTCCTCTCCCATCTCTTCTTTCATCCCGGCCAAACCTTTCACGTGCGCCGGCTGGCCTCCGAGCTGAACCAGTCTGCCGGGACCGTGGCGAGGGAGCTGGCGCGCCTCGAGAAGGCGGGGCTGCTGACGTCCGAGCCGGTCGGCAACCAGAAGCACTACTCGCTCCGTAAGGATCTTCCCATCCTGGAGGATCTACGGAATGTCTTCCTCAAGACATCGGGCGCGAGTCTCGACCTGCGAGCGGCGCTCGAAAAGATGCCGGGAATCGAGGTCGCGTTCATCTACGGCTCCTACGCCTCCGGCGAGGCGCACGCCGCCAGCGACATCGATCTCATGATTATCGGCGAGGTGGCCGACCGCGATATCGCTCCGACCGTTTCCCGAGTCGAACGCCGCCTGAAGCGCGCCATCAACTACACGATCTTCACACGCTCCGAGGCGGAGAAGCGTCTGGGGAAGAAGGGCGACTTTGTTCACGAGGTCCTGACCGGTCCGAAGATCCTGCTGATAGGAAGCTCTGATGATCGACTATTCCGAACTGGTCCGTGACGGCCGAGTGAAAGCGGGGCGATTCGCCCGACGGCAGGTTGAGGACTGTCTTGGGCTTGCCGAGCGCGACGCCGAAATGGCGCAGGCCGTCATCGACAAGAGCCCCGAATGGGCTTTCAACATCGCCTATAATGCCATGCATCAGGCGGGACGGGCCTTCATGTTCCACGCTGGCTACCGAACTCTCGGCGAGGGGCACCATGCCACGGTCGTTCGGTTCCTGGAAATCGGCCTCGGTTCCAAGTTCGAGGCCGTCCTGGCCATCATGGACCGGATGAGGCGGAAGAGGAATCGCGCCACCTACGACGCCGTGGGGACAATCTCGGAGAAAGAGGCCAAGGAAGCGATATCGACCGCCAAAGAGTTTGTGGCCGAGATCTCGCGCCGTATTCGGGGTCCGAAGTAGTTCAGGCAGAATCCCCACTTCCTCCGTCGAGACGAAGTAATCCGACATGACTCGACGCACGATGGTGGTGGTGGAAGAGCCCCCTGTATGCGCCGCACGGGAATTCCGAGCTTCCGGGCCTCCACGATCTCGCCGTGCATGCCCGGGCTGACGTGATCCGAGATCACCCACACCTCATCGGCCAGGCGGAGAAGCGCGAGACCGTGCCGCAGGGCGAGGTCCCGCTCCGTGACCTCGTCGATGTACTGGGGCAGCAGGAGGTGCGGAGCGAGGGGGACGACCTCGTGCTTGACGGCCAAGCAGAACCGCCTCACCCGCTCGCAGTTGGCGGCCACGTCGCCGCTGAACGGATGGCAGAGGTAGACGACCTTCATACGATGCTCGCCGTGATGC
>FWWM01011857.1_pt1 | contig 14738 bp, 10 predicted proteins | sample 2228351 | NCBI WGS metagenome assembly FWWM01 (sample SAMEA103939774, study PRJEB20133) | metagenome | reverse complement strand
TATCCAGATAGGCGGTACGGTGCTGAAACTCGCGCAGGGCGCGCCAGTGCTCGCGGAGGGGGAGTCGCCCCGCGAAGAAGGCGTAATCCTCCTTCTCGAGGGCATCGATGGAGCGCTCCGCGCCCTGCAGTACCGCCGTGCGGTACGGCTCGCTCAACTCCCAGCGATGGGGCGTTTCGAGCAGGGTGTGCCAGTCGAGCGCGCCCTGCTGCCAGAGCTTGCGCTCGATCTGCTCTGTAATGCCCGCTAAATGGATATAGGTGCTGGTCAGCATATTGTGAATGATTCTTTTCAGCGTTCAGGATGCCTGCTGAATTGGCGATGGTGGCGGCAGTTCAAGGGTTTTGGCTGTATGGGCGGGACGCCCAAGCCACGCCGCGCGATGGGTATAATGGCTTATAGCGAGGTGAGAGTGATGGTGACGATGACCCCAGTAAAGCGGCTATCGCTGAATGAGATGGCGCATTTGAGCACGGGCAAGCGCACGCGCCTTTATCGCATGCTGTACCAGTACGGACCCGCGAACGGCACATTGATGGTTCTGCCCTACGATCAGGGGCTGGAACATGGACCGCGCGACTTCTTCCCCTACCCACCTTCGGCAGACCCCGAATATATCTGCCAGCTGGCGATTGAGGGTGGTTTCTCTGCCGTGGCTTTCCAGTACGGCATCGCCGAGAAGTATCTCGCGAAGTTCGCGGGCAGAATCCCGCTGATTCTGAAGCTGAACGGCAAGACGGAGATTCCCTCGGATGCGCACGCCCTCTCCCCCCTGAACTCCCGTGTGGAGGATGCGGTGCGACTGGGCGCGGACGCGGTGGGCTATACCCTGTATGTCGGGTCGCCCCGCCAAGACGACGACTTCCGCCAGTTTATGGAGGTGCGCGAATCAGCGGAGCGCTACGGCATGCCGTTGATTGTCTGGTCGTACCCGCGGGGCGAGGCGGTGGAAGCCAAAGGGGGGCGCGACAGCCTCTGGGCGGTGGACTACGCTGCGCGCGTCGCGGCGGAGCTGGGCGCCGATGTGGTCAAAATCAACTTCCCGAAGCTGGCACCGCCCGAAAAGCGCGCCCTGCACCCGAAGCCCTACAACGAGCTGGAAGAGAGCGATGAGGAGCGTATCCGCCGCGTGATTGCCTCCGCCCCGAACACTTTCGTGATTATCTCCGGCGGTGAAAAAGGCAACGACGAGGATGTGCTGAACAAGGTGCGCCTCTCGATGGAAGCGGGCGCCACCGGGCTTATCTTCGGACGCAACATCTGGCAACGACCCTACGAGGACGCGATGCGCATCATCGCCCAGATTCGCGAGATACTGCTCCAATATCCGCGCTGAAAGGCGAAGTAGCTTGGGCATCCTGCCCATTCAGCGTAGCCCGGGCGTCTCGCCCGTGCAAAGCGTGGCTTGGGCATCCTGCCCATCAAGCTGAATGCGCCAGAGGCTCAAGCCACAGTAGCACGGGCGTCTCGCCCGTGAAGTGCAACAGAGCAGATGGGAAATAGCGAAGCGGTGAACATGGAGAGAATCGCGCCGTCGGCGGTGGTTCTGCTCTCTGGTGGGCAGGACAGCACCATCTGCCTCTATTGGGCGAAGGGGCGTTTCGACCGCCTCTACGCCCTTACCTTCGATTACGGTCAGCGCCACCGCATCGAGCTGGACTCGGCACGCACTATTGCGCGCATGGCGGGCGTCGTGGAGCACCGTATCTTGCCCGTGCCCACCCTGGCGGAACTAGGCGGCTCCGCCCTATTGAGCCAAGAGCCGATTCAGGAGGCAGGCGGACGCGGAAACTTGCCCAACACTTTCGTGCCCGGGCGCAACCTGCTCTTCCTCACGCTGGCGGCGGCGTGGGCGTATCAGCTGGAGTGCCACGATGTGGTCGGTGGGATGTGCCAGACCGATTATTCGGGCTATCCCGACTGCCGACGCGCCACCCTCGACGCGCTGGAGGAAGCCATCCGACTGGGCATGGAGTGGGAGGTGCGCATCCATACGCCGTTGATGTTTCTCACCAAAGCGCAGAGCGTGCGGTTGGCTCTGGAGGTAGGCGCGATGGAGGCGCTGGCGTACTCTCACACCTGCTATGAGGGGCGCTTCCCGCCGTGTGGCGTCTGCCCCGCTTGTCGCCTGCGTGCCAAAGGCTTCGAGGAGGCAGGAATAGAAGATCCCCTGCTTGTTCGTGCGCGTAGGGAGTGCCACCGCGCAGGCGGGCACAAGGAGCTTGGATGAGGATTTTAGCCCTCACCCTCCCCCGCCCTCCCTCTCCCACAAGGAGAGGGAGGAAGCCAACCCCCCTTAAGTAATCGATCCCTTGGAAATCTCTTCGAACAGCGGTTTCAGTGCGGGATAGAGTTGGCGATAGAGGGCATAGGCGCGTTCGTATATCTGCTGATGGCGCGGGTTCGGCTTGGTGCGCGTGGCGAGGCGCACGACCGCTTCGCATGCCTTGGGCACGCTCTCCCACACGCCCGTGCCCACGCCTGCCAGCAGCGCCACGCCGAACGCGGGTCCCTCCTCCGCCTGCAGGGTGGATAGTGGCGAGCCAATCACATCCGCAAGAATCTGTCGCCAGAGCGGACTGCGTGCCCCGCCGCCCGTCATGCGCACCTCGCCCACCTGAATGCCCATCGCTTGCAGGATTTCGAACGAGTCGCGCAGTCCGAAGGCGACGCCCTCCAGCACGGCGCGGGTGAAATGGGCACGCTTGTGCGCGAGCGTTGCCCCCACGAACGCCCCACGCGCCTTCGGGTCGGGATAGGGTGTGCGCTCGCCCGATAGATAGGGCAGAAAGAGCAGTCCTTCCGCGCCGGGCGGTATCGGTTCCGCCTCGCTCAGCAGGCGGTCATACGGGTCTTCGCCCGCTGCACGCGCCGAATACAAATCGGCTTGTGCGAAGGTATCGCGATACCAGCGCAGGGCGCCCCCCGCCATCAGCATCACGCCCATCACATGCCAGCTATCGGGCACAGCGTGGCAGAAGGTGTGGGTGCGATAGAGCGGGTCGACGCGCGGCTGATCTAAATGTGCGAACACCACTCCGCTCGTTCCGACCGACACGGAGACGCGCCCTGCCTGCACGATGCCCGTGCCTACCGCGCCCGCCGCCTGATCACCTGCGCCCCCCACCACAGGCGTGCCCTCCGCCAAACCGGTTGCGCTCGCCGCCGACGCGCTGATCCGCCCCGTGATTTCGGGCGATTCGTACACGCGGGGAAACCATTCGCGTGGCAATTCCAGCAGGTCAAGCATCTCGTATGCCCAATCGCGTTTCGGCACCTCAAACAGCGCCGTGCCCGAAGCGTCCGAGACCTCCGTCGCGTATTCGCCCGTGAGCATGAAGCGAATATAGTCTTTGGGCAGGAGCACATGGCGCACACGCGCGTAGTTCTCTGGCTCGTGGCGGCGCAACCAGATGATTTTGCCTGCCTGAAAGCCCGTCAGCACCGGGTTGAGCGTTGTTTGGAGCACCTTCTCTTGCCCCACGCGCTCGGTAATCCAGGCGCACTCGTCAGCGGTGCGCTGGTCGCACCAGAGCAGGGCGGGGCGTATTATGCGGTTCGTCTCGTCCAAAAACACGGAGCCGTGCATCTGCCCGCTCAGCCCGACGCCCCGAATTTGGCTCGGTGGAACCCCACTTTCGCTCAGCACCTGCTGAATCGCATTACAGGTCGCCCGCCACCAGTCGAGCGGGTTCTGTTCTGCCCACAGCGGCTGAGGCGTGTGCAACGGATAGGTATCGACGCCACTGGCGAGCACACGCCCATGCAGGTCAATCAACACTGCCTTCACGCCCGTCGTGCCAATATCGATGCCCAGCAGATACATGGCTACTCTCTGAGGTTCGGCTCGGTCATTTTGTAGGGGTCGAACAGTTCGCGGATTTGTTCCTCGGTCAGTAGCCCGCGTTCGCGCACCACATCGATAATGGAGCGGTTCTCGCGCAAGGCTTGCTTGAACACCTCTGCAGCGGTCGCGTAGCCCACATAGGGGTTCAGCGCAGTGGCGAGGCTGGGGCTGGTCTCGGCATACCAGCGACACTTCTGCTCGTTCGCCACAATCCCGCGTACGCACTTCTCGTCGAACACGCGCAGAGCGTTCGTGGTAATCGCCAACGCGAACAGGGCGTTGTATGCCATTATTGGCATCATCACATTCAGCTCCAGTTGACCTGCCTGCACCGCGTAGTCGATGGTGGTCGCGCACCCAATCACTTGGAAGCAGACCATGTTGACCATTTCGGGGATGCTGGGGTTCACCTTGCCGGGCATGATGCTACTGCCGGGCTGGACGGCGGGCAGGATAATCTCGGCGAAGCCCGTGAGCGGTCCTGAGGTGAGGAGGCGCAGGTCGTTCGCGATGCGGGTGATTTCCAGCGCGAGCAGTCGAAGCGCGGCGCCCACATATGCCATCGGCATCTGGCTCTGCATCGCCTCGCGCAGGTCGTCCGCCGGGCGGAAGGGCAGACCTGTCCATTCGCGCAACAGCTCCACGACGCGGAATCGATAGTTCGGGTGTGTGTTCAGCCCTGTGCCGACCGCGCTCCCACCGATGCCCAGCTCCTCCACCTCATGGGCAGCGTGTTCCAGAATGTGTCGGCATTTGCGCACCGTCGCCGAGTAGGCGGTAAACTCCTGCCCCAGCCGAATGGGGACGGCGTCTTGCAGATGGGTACGCCCCGCCTTCAGCACATGGTCGAACTCGCGCCCCTTGAGAGCGAACCCCTCCGCCAGTCCATCCAGCACGGGGAACAGCCGCTGGAGCGCCATCCGCGTGGCGATGCGCATCGCGGTGGGGAAGGTGTCGTTGGTCGACTGCCCGAAGTTCACATGGTCGTTCGGGTGAACCAGCGTGTAGTCGCCCTTTTGCCCGCCGAGAATTTCAATCGCGCGGTTCGCCAGCACCTCATTCACATTCATATGGAACGAAGTGCCCGCGCCCTGATGGAAAATGTCGGTGGGGAACTGGTCGCGCAGGTTGCCCGCGAGGATTTCGTCGGCGGCTTGCATAATTGCACGCCCAATTGGTTCGGGGATTAGCCCCAGCTCCATATTCGCCTGCGCACAGGCTTTTTTGAGCAGGACATAGGCGTCGATCATCAGGGGTGGCTCGGTGATACCGCTGATGGGAAAGTTCTCCTGTGCGCGTAGGGTCTGCAGACCCCAGTAGACCTCGGCGGGTAGCTCCCGCTCGCCCAGAGCGTCCTTTTCAATTCGTTGCGCCATCGCTTCCTCCCTCAAAGGGGATTATACCCTGCTTCTTCTGCGCGTGCAGGGTAAACTTTTTACTTTGATGGAGGGGGCACGACTGCACAACCCGTGCAGGAAGACCCTCAAAAGCGTCTAATGCAGAGGTGAGAGGACGATGATGTACGGTGGAATGCGCGGTTCTGGCAGAATGTTCCGATTGCTGATGCGCCATGCGGGCGTGACGCGCGAGATGGGCGGCGAGGAGCTCTCGCTCGCTGTCCAACGGGTCGACCGCATGTTCATCGAGGCGCTGGAAGCGGGTGCATCTGACATTCATATGCACCCCGAACGCAACATGCTGAGAATACGCATCCGCATCGATGGCATCCTCCATGAGCACGAGACCATCACCGAGCCAGACCTGTGGCAGGCGATGATTGCGCGGGTGAAACTCGCTGCGAACATGCACCTCGATGAGAAGCGCGACACGCAAGACGGGCGCATCGATATGGAGTATATGGATCGGCGGCTCAGCGCGCGCGTCTCCTGCATCCCCTCACTGAACGGGGAGCGCATCGTGTTGCGAATCCTGGACCCCGCCAAGATGCAGGTCAAACTCGACACGCTGGGCATGCCGCAGGATGTGCTGGCGAACTGGCGGCGTGCCCTACAGGTCGCCTACGGCATGCTGGTCGTCACGGGTCCCACCGGCTCTGGGAAAACCTCCACGCTCTACGCCTCGCTCCACACGCTGGATCGGGTCCATCGCAACATCGTGACGGTGGAAGACCCGGTGGAGTATGAGTTCCCCGATAATGTGATGCAGGTGCAGGTGAGCGATAAGATTACCTTCCCGCGTGCGCTGAGGGCGATGCTACGCCACGACCCCGATGTGATTATGATTGGCGAGATACGCGACCGCGAATCGCTTCAGATTGGCATTCAGGCGGCGCTCACAGGGCACTTGGTGCTGACCACCCTGCACACGAACAACGCTATCGAGACCATCAGCCGTATGATCGATATGGGCGCGGAGGATTATCTGATTGCAGCGACCCTGCAGTGCGCGATGGCACAGCGACTGGTGCGCCTCATCTGTCCCGATTGCCGTGTGCCATATCAGCCGACGGCGGATGAGCTGGCAGCGTTGCGAATTCCCGCAGAGTCTGCCTCACAGTTCACCTTCTATGTGGGCAAAGGCTGTCAGAACTGTCGCGGCACAGGCTTTCGCGGGCGCACGGGCATATTCGAACTGTTGCGCATCAGCCCTGCCATTCGTGAAGCGATTGTGAATCGCGCCACGGGCGACCAGATTATGCAAATCGCCCAGAAAGAGGGCTTCCGCACCATGCTGGACGATGGGCGCGATAAGGTTCTGCGCGGTATGACCACCCCCCACGAGGTGATTCAGGCGGTGTATGCGGGTGTATATGAGTGAGAGGGTAAACTTTCTCAGGAGGTTATGAGAGGATGGAAATACGGCATCCAGTCTTTGATCGGATTACGCTGGACCCAGAAAAGTGTTTTGGCAAGCCCTGCATTCGAGGCATGCGGATTCCAGTGGCTTCGATTCTCAGCTACCTGAGTGCGGGCATGACTATCGAGGACATCTTGCATGAGTGGCCCGAACTCGATCGCGAGGACATCTATCAGGCGCTTGCCTATGCTACATGTTTGAGATAGTTGCGCGGTCTGGACATAGCCAGGCGCGGGTGGGACGACTGTATACCTCGCATGGGGTCATCGAGACCCCTGTTTTTATGCCCATCGGCTCGCAAGGAAGCATTAAGACGCTCAGCCAGGAGGAGTTAGAGTCGCTGGGCTACAGGCTGATTCTGGCGAACACCTATCATCTCTATCTGCGTCCGGGCGCGGAGCGGATTGCGCGTCTGGGCGGACTGCACGCCTTCATGAGTTGGCGTGGCGCGATTCTGACCGATAGTGGAGGCTATCAGGTGTTCAGTTTGGCGCCGCTGCGCCAAATCGATGAGGAAGGGGTCACTTTCCGTTCACATATCGATGGTTCGCTCCACCGCCTCACACCTGAACGCGCCGTCGAGGTGCAGATCCTGCTGGGAAGCGACATCATGATGGCGCTGGACGAGTGCCCGCCCTACCCTGCCGAGTACGATACGGTTGCCCAGGCGACTGAGCGCACCTATCGCTGGGCAATTCGATCTAAGCAGGCATGGGAATCGGCAAACATCGCTTCCCGTGGGCAAGAAGAGAGGGGGAAAGGGATATTGTTCGGCATCGTGCAAGGTGGGGTGTACGAAAGCCTGCGTCAGATGAGCATCGAGCAGATAACCTCTTTAGACCTGCCCGGTTATGCGATTGGGGGTGTGTCGGTGGGCGAGCCAGTGGAGTTGATACGCGCAGTGGTGGAGTTCACCGCCCCGCGCCTGCCTGCTGACCGCCCACGCTATCTGATGGGCGTTGGCATGCCCGACGACATCCGCCACGCCGTTGCCTGCGGAGTGGATATGTTTGACTGCGTTCTGCCGACGCGCTTAGGCAGGCATGGCGCGGTATTCACCTCGCGAGGCAGACTCAACCTGCGCAACGCCCGCTTTGCCGAATGCATGGAACCCATCGACCCCGAATGCGACTGCGCGGTCTGCCAGCGCTATAGCCTTGCCTATCTGCACCACCTGTTCCGCGCAGGCGAGATGCTGGGCTACCGCTTGGCTTCCTACCACAATCTGGCATATTACGCCCGCTGGATGCGCACCCTGCGCGAGCAAATCTTGTCTGGCGATCTGTAAAAAACACCCCCTCTCCCAGCGGGAGAGGGGGCAAGGGAGTGAGGGCTAAACCCCCCTCTCCCAACGGGAGAGGGGGCAAGAGGGTGAGGGCGTTAGCCTCCGCACCCGAAGTTGAACAGCACAATCAACAGGTCGGCGTCGTCCACCACACCGTCGCCGTTCACATCCTCCGGACCGCATTCGAAACTGCAGCCGAAGGCGAACAGCACCGCCAACAGGTCGGCATCATCCACAACGCCATCCCCGTTCACATCCCCTTCGCAGGCTGGGGCGCACCCCTGTGGGCTGACAAAGTAAGCACCTTCCAGCGTGATGAGGTAGCTACCACCCGCTGTCGTGCTACCTGTCCAACCTGCAATCGGGTTCGGGTTATCTGCGCAGGAGAGCTCTCCCGAACTCCACAGAAGAGCACCGTTGGCATCAACCGCATCCCGATTGAAGCGGCTAATCGCCAGCAGGTAAGTGCCAGCCTCCGTGATACAACCCAGCGAGTTGTCAATTCTGGATTGCAGACCACTAGTATCATCATTGGCGACAACTCCTGTGCCATCGCATCGGAACAGCCAGAGCTGGGTGTCCCAAGTAGCTCCCCCGACGGTGCTTGCCACGAAGGCGTTCGGGTCGGTGATGCAGATAATATACATATCCACATCACTATCTCCGTTGTCGCCGCGGATGCGGGTCACGGGGTCTTGGCAGGGTTGTTGGTCAGGCAGAGTGACTATCTGGGCGGTTGCAGGCAAGTCGCCAGCGTCGCCACCGCCGTGGTACTGCTCATTCCAAGGAGGAGGTGGTGGACAATCGTCGGGGTCGCCAGCGCTCGCGCCTTCCGCACCCTGCAGTACGATGGTATAGGTTCCTCCTGCCCCGGTGCTACCAGCCCATCCGTTCACCCGCGAACCCGCTTCAGGTCCATCGGGGCAACGAATCGCACCAAACGGGCTGTTGTTCCAGATAAGACCACCGTCACACCCAATCGGGTCGCGGTTGTACCTGCTCACGGCGAGGTAGTACACTCCGGAGGCGGGAATACACCCCGTGGAGTTGTCAATACGCGACTGCAGGGTGCCTCCCGAGTCATCGTTATGTACCACACCTCTGCCGTTCGCATCGAACAACCAGAGCTGAGTGTCGAAGGTTGCCCCGCCTACAGTGGTCGCGGAGAAGCTCGCTGGGTCGGCGATATAGATGGCGTACATGTCCACATCATCGGCATCCAGTGTGCCCTGAATGTCACTGATGGGACCGCTTCCCGTGCCTTGAGCGGTTTCAGGCGTGTCGCCCGCATCACCCTGTTCATACCAAGTCTGAGCGGATGCGACAAACCCGAAAGTGAGCAGCGCTATGCTCAGCGCTATCGTGATAGTTCGTTGTACCTGCATCATCATCTGACCTCCTTTCGCGGCTGTTGCCGCACGGCTATATTATACCCCAAAAGCCCTTCGAAAGGTCAAGGGTTGCCCAGGTCGGCGGGCGGTTTCATCCTGCCGAAGGAGCCAGCCAGCGCAATCACCGTCAGCAAGTAGGGCAACATCAACAGCAGGTCGGTCGGCAGCTGCACGCCAAACAGGGGCTGACCCTGCAGGCGCATCTGCAGCGCCTCGAAGAAGCCGAAGCCGAACGCGGCGCCCGCCGCGCCCAGCGGATGCCACCGCCCGAAAATCAGCGCCGCCAGCGCGATAAAACCGCGCCCCGCGCTCATATTCTCACGAAACTGGTCTGCCGAGGCAAGCGTCAGGAACGCGCCCGCCATGCCCGCCAAGATGCCCGACAACAACACGCCCAGATAGCGAGTCTGTTTGACAGGCACGCCCATCGTGCGTGCCTTGAGCGCGTCGTTGCCCACCGCATAGACGCGCAGACCCCAGCGCGTGTGGTTCAGCAACCAAAACAGCACGAACGGGAGCAAAACTGCGAAGAGCACCAGCCATGTCTGGTCCTTCAGCAGGGCGCCCACAATCGGCACATGGGTCAGCCAATCCGCCTGAAAGGGGGCGAACCCGCGCACCACTGACGACAAACCCCGCTCCTCACGCGGCAAGATGAGCTGGCGAAACAGATAGGTGGACAGCCCCAACGCCAGCAGATTAATCGCCACCCCGCTGACCACATGGTCGGTCTTGAACTCCTGCGTGGCGACGGCATGCAAGAGCGCAAAGAGCAAACCGATTAAGATGGCACCGCCCAGCCCGACCCACGGCGAGCCAGTGAGCAGAGCGCCATACGCCCCTGCAAACGCGCCCATCAGAATCTTGCCTTCAAGCCCGATATTAATTACACCAGTGCGCTCGCTCATCAGCCCGCCCAGCGCCGCCAGAATCAGCGGGGTCGCCTGACGCAACGCCGTATTGATGAGTTGCACATCGAACACCTCGCCCATCGCTCAGCCCTCCAGTCGCCCTCGACGCAGGCGCAACGCTGCCACATAGAGAATCAAGACCGCCTGCACAATGATTGCAATCTCCTTCGGTGCCCCCGTCACCACATGCAGGTTGTAGGTTCCGTTGTGTAGCGCGCCCAGCACGAACGCTGTGAGAACCGTCCATGCGGGGTGATTCGCGCCCATCAGCGCGACGGCAATCCCGTCGAAGCCGTATTCGCTGGGGAAGCCCTCAAAAAATCGGTACTGCGAACCGCAGACCTCCACCACACCTGCAAGCCCCGCCAGCGCGCCCGACAACAGCATCGCCTCGATGATGCGTCGTCGGGTGGGCACGCCCGCAGCGTCGCTTGCGTCGCGATTGGCGCCCGTGGCGCGCGTCTCATAGCCCCACACGGTGCGGTAGAGCAACGCCCAGAGCAACAGCGCCATCGCGATGGTCATGACCAGTCCCCAGCTGGTGGTCGTGAAGCTGCCCAACGGGGGCAGCTGCGCGCTCGTTAGCACCGGCGCGGTCTGAGGCGCGTCGCCCGCAGGATCCTTCAGATAGTCCACCACCAGCCAGTGCGTCAGGTAGAGCGCGATATAGTTGAACATGATAGTAGTGATGACCTCGTGCGCACCGCGCCAGACCTTCAGAAGCGCGGGGAGTAGCGCCCACAGCGCGCCTGCCAGTGCACCAGCAAGCAGGGTTAGAGGTAGATGAAGGCTGGGCGGAATCCCCGACTGCGTGCCGATCCATGCGGCGACCAGCGCGCCCATCAGCAGTTGACCCGCAGCACCAATATTGAACAGCCCTGCTTGCAACGCGATGCCCACCGATAGTCCCGTCAGCAGGAGCAGGGTCATATCGTGCAGGGTGTTGTCCCACGCATCGAGCGGGGTCAGCCCCTCGCCAGCGGGTATGCCAATCGCACCTTGCAGGAGGATACGGTAGCTCGCCCCTATCGGCTGTCCCGCCAGCCCAATCAGCAGGGTGAGCGTGCCGAACATCACGCCTGCACCCACCAGCGCGTTCACCAGCCAGCGCGTCATCTCAATCCCTCACATTTCAATCCCTCAAAAAGCGCACCCACTCTCGCGCGAGGGCGCGTAGACTATACTCCATCGATGCAAGGGAAGTCAAGGGGTGCCGATGCCCAGCGTTGTAGCACAGGCGGGAACGCCCATGCCCTCTGTCATTTATGCCGCGGTGCGCCGAATCATCTCGGCAGTTAGCTCCAGATTCTGGCGGGCAGGGTCATGGTGCGGGTCTAAGCCGAGCGCCTGTTCGAAGGCGATGCGCGCTGCGTCGTACACACCGAGTCGGAAGTAGCAGTTGCCCAGCACGAACCAGCCCTGCGGATTGTACGGGTCGCGCTCCAGTGCAGCGGAATAGGCGTCCGCCGCTTCGGCATACGCGCCCAGCTGATACAGCACATCGCCCGCGTTGAACAGCGCGTTCGCGTTATAAGGCTCCTGCTCGATGGCTTTGATGAAATGCTCCAGCCCCTCCGCGTACTGCCCCATCTCGCAGAGGGTGCGCCCCCAATTGATATGCACGCCGGCGGACACAGGCTTGCCATGGCGCTCCAGATAGGCGAAGGCTTCGCACAGCGCGTGGCGGTTGCGCGTCTGCTCTGCCGCGTGCACCCAGCGATGCCACCAGACCTCCTGTTCGGGCTGAAGCTCCGCCAATCGCGCCACGAAGGGCAACGCGCGGTCAAACCGTTTCTGCTCCCACCACATGTTGGCTGCGTCCTGCAACGCGGCGAGCGCAATCTGCGGGTTCCTGCTCGCCTGCTCGTAGTGCTGGCTGGCTTGCTCGTAGTGCCCTTTGCGACGGAGCCACTCGGCATAGAACAGGTGCGCCTCGGCATAGTCGGGACGCTCGCTCAGCACGCGCTGGAGATGAGGCTCGCACTCCTCCAAGCGATTGAGCAGGAGCAGAGCGCGCGCCATCGTCAGATGCCACTTGAAAGTGACCACCGTCGGGTCGCCTGTGTAGCCGCTGGAGGCAAGCAGGGTCTCGCCGTCCGCGCCCAGCAGCCCGATACGCACCGCGCACTGGCGCGCCTTCTGCAACGCTTCTAATGCCTCCTGACCCTGACCGTTCAGCAGATAGGCTTGCGCCAGCGTGAAGTAGATGAGCGGATGCTCCAGACCCAGCCGAAGCGCGGTCTGACCCGCCCGAATTGCCTCGTCAAAACGCTTGAGCATCTGCAGGCTGGAGACCCACTGGCTCCATGCGAGCGGGGCATAATCCTCGTGGGGGTCAATCGCCTCACATGCGCGCTGAAGCGCGTCGCATGCGCCCTGATAGTCGCCCTGATTGTAGAGCGTGTTGCCCAGATTGAACCACTGGAAGGCGTCCTGCGGGTTCTCTTGCAGGGCTTGCTGAAGCAGTTGCACATTGCGCTGGCTTTTGCCCCGACGGCGCATCACCTCCGCTTCGTAGCCCCAGTGAATGATTTGCGCGTTGCGCAAAGTGGCAGGCTTGCCACCCTGTGCCAACAGGCTGGGCAGAATCTGCTCGTGCACGCGCCCTTCCCAGCGGGCATGCGGTAGCCGACGGAACATGCGCACCACCCGATGGATAAAGGCATCGTGGGGACTGGCTTTGTCCAGAATGTTCACAATCTCGATGTAGTAAGCAACGAACTGGGGATGGCGTGCACCCTCGCGAATGATGGCACGGCTACGCGGGCTGAGCCGTTCATCGGCGTCCAGCACCAGGATCCAATCGCCTGTGGCGTGCTGGAGCGCGAGATTACGCGGTTCCGAAAAGTCGTCTTTCCATTCGCAGGTCAGCACCTTTGCGCCATAGCGCTGGGCAATAGCGGGCGTGTTATCGGTGGAGCCTGTGTCCACCAGCACAATCTCGTCCACCACGCCCTTCACACTCTCGAGACATTCGGGCAGGAATTCAGCCTCGTTGCGGGCGACGATACAGAGGCTGATGCGCGTGCCGAGCGGCTCATCTGGGATGGGCACGCCGTAGTGCGCAAGCCACTCCTCCAGCGCACGAGCACGCTGAACGGCATTCCTCTTAGCCCCCTTCGGATTCGCGGGGGGGACGCCCGTGCCACGAGGAGCGTTGCACACGAAATAGTTGCGCAGGGGAAGCACCACCTCGCGCAGCCAGTGCGGTTCGGCATAGCCCGCACGCAGGAGCTGCATCACCAGCGGATACGCCTGCCGTTCGCGCTCGGTGTAGAGCAGGACCCACGCCTTTTGCGCCAGCAGATTGGGCGCGTCGGGCAGGAGCGCGAGCGCTTTGTTCAGCAAATTCTCGGCGTCCTCCCAGCGGTTGCCTTGCAGGAGCGCGTGCACCGCCGCCTCGTACAGATAGGGGTTCAGCGGCTCGGCATCGATCGCGTGCGCAAAGAGCTGGAGCGCGGTTTCACCGTCCTCGTTCTCCAGTCGGCTCAGTCCGATATCGTAGAAGGTCGCGCGACTTTGGGCGCTTTCCGCCAGTTCCTGCATGCAACGGGCAGCGACGGGTGCAATCTGGCTCCATGCGAAGCGCGAAAGGATAGCCTGCCTCGCGGAGATACCCTTCTGCCGTGCCTCCTGTGGATGGTTTGCGACCGTGCGCATCGTCTCGATCAGCGCGTCGACCGATGGCTCTGCCCAGAAGGGTGTGCCGACCGTCTCATATCCGACGACGCCGCTGAGTGGGCGCACTTCGGCAGGCAACAGATAGGCGGTCTCCGAATCGCAGAAGTCAAGACATGCGCCGAACCCCGTCACAATCACGGGCAACCCGCACGCCATCGCCTCCGCGATGGGCAAGCCGAAGCCCTCCGCACGATAGGGATGCACGAGGCAGTCCGCAGAGCAATAGAGCTGTGCCATCGCCGAGTCGGGCAAGGTGTCGGGGATATAGAGAAGCGGTGGCGCGGAGGCGTCGCGCGCCCACTCCAGCAACTGCACCTGATAGTTGCGCTTGCTGTAGAAGTCGAGCGTGCCGAAATCCTTCACAATCAACAGCACCTCGTCGCCCGCTTTGAACGCCATCCGATATGCCTGCAAGAGGATGTCGATGCCCTTGCGTCGGACGGACCCGCCCACGAAGAGGAACTTATAGCGGCGTGCGAGGCTCTCGCGCGGCACATTGGTGACGCCCAGCATGTGCAGTTCCAGCGGGGGCAGTTCGGGGCGGAACTGGTCGGGATCGACCCCGTTGGGCACGAGGCGCAGTTTCGATTCGGGCACGCCCGATTTCAGAAAGGTCTCATACACGAATCGGGAGGGCGTCCAGAGCTGGGCGTGGCGCATGCGGATCTGCTCCACCCAGTCGCGTGGTGCCGCGCCGAATTCCCACGGCTGAATCACGGCGAGTGGCACGGGCGAACGGCTCCAGTCGGGCGGGAACTGATGGCGCACCCAGACCTGCCAGCCGTTGGCGGGTGGGGGGTTCTCAC
>FWWM01008498.1_pt1 | contig 14741 bp, 16 predicted proteins | sample 2228351 | NCBI WGS metagenome assembly FWWM01 (sample SAMEA103939774, study PRJEB20133) | metagenome | reverse complement strand
CATCTGCAAGTCCTCTGCGTCCATATCTTCTACGACTTTACTCAGGCTCTTTATCAGAGAATCTCTTAGGGCGGTCACCCTTTGCAGTGCCTGTCTTCTGTGCGCTTCCTGTATGGGCATGGTAAAATTATACCAGAGGGAGTTATGCTACACTATGCAGTCCTTGCCTTCTTCGTAAGCTTTATCGCGTCTTTGCTCGTTATAAGGCTTTACACGAGGTGGCAAGGGCTGGGGGAAAGAAAGGGACCCCAGCAGTTCCACAGAAGACCCACACCGCGCTTTGGTGGTCTGGGGCTTTACTTGGCTCTGTGGCTTTGCACAGCGCTGGCATACATAAAGGGAGACGCCTTCTTTAAGGAGTTTCTTCTTTTGAGCCTTGTGTCTGCCCCGGTTTTTCTGACAGGCTTGGTGGAAGACATAACCCGTTCGCTCTCCGCCAAAGCCCGACTTATGATTATAGCCCTTTCTTCCGCCCTTGCCTTCTTCCTGTTATCCGCCAGAGTGGTAAGGTTGGACCTTCCCCTTGTAGACAGCCTTTTGATGCTTCTTCCCCTTTCCCTTGCCTTCAGTGTCTTTGCCATCACAGGCATGAGCAACGCCATAAACATCATAGACGGGTTTAACGGGCTTGCCAGCATGGTCTGTTTTACCATACTCATGGGCGTAGCCTATGTCTCTTACAAGCTCGGAGACTACGCCTTAACCACCATGTGCGTAGCCTTTGCCTTTGCTCTCCTGGGATTTTTTATCCTGAATTACCCTTACGGCTTTATCTTCCTCGGGGACGGGGGAGCTTACCTTTCGGGCTTTGTAGTGGGTGTGCTGTCGGTGTTGATAGTAAAAAAGCATACGGAGGTCTCTCCCTGGTTTGCCCTTCTCGTAAACTTCTACCCCGTTTTTGAAACTTTTTTTTCCATATACAGGCGCAGGTTTATCAAATCTGTCTCTCCGTCCCAGCCAGATGCCTTACATCTTCACTCTCTTTTTTACAAAATCCTCACAAAAAAAATCCTCGGTGTGTCCGAGCCCCATATAAGAAACCCGGCGGTTTCCCCTCTCATATGGGTCTTAAACCTTCTAGCTGTGGTTCCCGCGGTGCTCTTTTGGGGTAACACAAGCCTTTTGATGCTCTTTACCCTTCTCTTCGCTCTGGTTTATACTATGCTTTACTGGAGGTTGCTCCTTTCTAAAATGCCCACCTGGGCTAAAAAGAGTAGAAGGAGGGTAGAAAGATGAGAAAGCTGGTGTTCTTTTCGTTGGGTTTTAGCCTTTCAGCCTTTGCCTACACGGACTGTAGACCGTCGGTAAGCCTTGAACAGGCATCACAGATGGCAAAGCAGTATGTGGGTGAGGTTTACAGCGTAAACCTCAGACAGTCAAAGAAGACAGGCGAGTGCTACTACACGGTCAGAGGAAAGGAGGGGACAGCGACCATAGATGCCAGCTCGGGCAAGCTGGTGAGGTTTTACCGCTCACGCTGAGGGAAAAATCATAATAAGCAAATAAGAATATGTTTATTACCGCATAAAAGTGTTGATTTTTATCGTAAATTTTTGAATTTTTCCATTAAAACGCTTGACTTTTTCAAAAAAGTTCGTATTATTTTTTCCATAACAGACCTCAAAGGAGGTGTCATCATGAGAGAGCTTACGCGACGGAGCTTTCTAAAGCTCTCGGGAGTCAGCATCGGAGCGGGGATAGTTGGAGGTCTCGGCTTTGACATAAGCCAAGCCCAGGCGAGGGTCAGGGACCTAAAGATAGCGCATGCCAAGGTTACCAAGAGCATATGCCCTTACTGTTCCGTCTCCTGCGGATGCCTCATATACACGCAAACCAGCGGGGCTATGAACGTAAAGCCTGCGGTAGTGCACGTGGAGGGCAACCCAGACGACCCCGTAAACAGGGGAACCCTGTGTCCCAAGGGTGCTACCCTTAAGGACTTCATAAACTCCCCTCACAGGCTCACCAAACCCCTTTACAGACCCGCCGGTGCCAGAGAGTGGAAGGAGATAACTTGGGATGAAGCCATTGAAAAGATGGCTCGCTGGATAAAGGACACACGCGATAGGACTTTCATAGAGAAGGACGAGCAAGGCAGGGTGGTAAACAGGACCGAGGGCTTTGCATGGTACATAGGTAGCCCCCTCGGAAACGAGGAGGTTTACCTTGCGGTCAAGGTTGGCGTTGCGCTGGGCACAATCCTGAGAGAAACACAGGCGCGAATATGACACGCACCCACGGTGGCCAGTTTGGCCCCAAGGTTCGGCAGGGGTGCGATGACCAACTCATGGAACGACATAGCCAATACGGACGTAGTCTTTGTGATGGGTGGAAACCCGGCAGAAAACCACCCTTGCGGTTTCAAGTGGGCTATCAAGGCGAGGGAGAAGAGGGGAGCCAAAATCATATGTGTAGACCCAAGGTTCAACAGGACCGCGGCGGTATCTGACATATTCATACAGATAAGACCCGGCTCGGACTTAGCCTTCATGGGAGGTCTCATAAACTACGTCATCCAAAACAAAAAGTACACCGAGGAATACGTAAAGCACTACACCAACGCTGCATACATAGTTAAGGACACCTACAGCTTTGACCCAGAGACGGGTCTGTTCTCGGGCTACGACCCAGAAAAAAGAAAGTATGACCAATCCCTCTGGGGCTACGAGCTGGACGAGAACGGCATGGCTAAGAAGGACATGACCTTAGAGCATCCTCGGTGCGTGTTCCAGCTTTTGAAGAAACACTACGAGAGGTATACACCGGAGGTGGTGGAAAAGATTACGGGGGTTCCCAAGGAGAAGTTCCTTGAGGTGGCAAAGATTATAGCGGAAACCGGAGCTCCCAACAAGGCGATGACACACCTTTACGCCCTTGGCTGGACTCACCACTCCTTTGGAACACAGCTCATAGGTTCAATGGCAATACTTCAACTCCTTCTGGGCAACATAGGTGTGGCGGGAGGTGGTGTGAATGCTCTCAGAGGTCATGCCAACGTGCAGGGTGCCACCGACTTAGCCTGTGAAAGCAGGTTTCTACCAGGTTATCTAAGACCACCAAGAGCGGACCAGCAGACCCTGAAGGACCACATAGAGAAAAACACACCCAAGCCCGTGGACATCTCCATGAACTACTGGTCCAACTACGGCAAGTTCTATGTGAGCTTACTTAAGGCTTGGTTTGGTCCCAACGCAACACCCGAGAACGAGTTTGGCTACCACTACCTCCCCAAGATGGAAAAGCTCGTCGCCTGGGATGACATAGTGGACAGGATGCACAAGGGCAAACTGGAAGGTTTTGTGTCCTTCGGTGTTAACCTAATCAACAACACCGCCAACAGCAGGAAAGTTATAGAGGGTCTTAAAAGGCTCAAGTGGATGGTTTACATAGACACCTTTGAGACGGAGATGTCCGCCTTCTGGAAGCACGTGGACAAACCGGAAGAAATAAAGACGGAAGTCCTACTGCTACCATCTGCCATCTTTGCGGAGAAAGACTCCTCCTTCACCAACAGCGCAAGGGCCATAAAGTGGCACTGGAAGGCTTTGGACCCTCCGGGCGATGCCAAGGATGAGTTTTGGATACTCGCTCAATTCTTTATGAAGCTGAGAGAGCTCTACCAAAAGGAAGGTGGAGTGTTCCCAGACCCCATACTCAAGCTCACTTGGAACTTCCGCAACCCTTACTATCCTACGGCAGAGGAAATACTGCACGAGATGAACGGATACGCCCTTGCGGACATAACGGACGACAAGGGCAATGTGGTGGTCAAGAAGGGTGAGCGTGTGCCCGGCTTTGCAGTGCTGAAGGATGATGGGACTACTGCCTGCGGTATGTGGCTCTACTCGGGCGTCTTTCCTCAGTCTGGCAACAGGGCAAAGTCCACGGATACCTCTGACCCATCCGGTCTGGGTATTTATCCTGGTTACGGCTTTAGCTGGCCTGTCAACAGGCGCATACTCTACAACAGGGCATCCGCAGATCCGTCTGGCAAGCCTTGGGACCCCAAGAGAAAGGTTCTCTGGTGGAACGAGGCGGAGCAAAAGTGGGTTGGCAACGACGTGCCCGACATAAAGCCTGACCTAACACCGGACTACGGACCCTTCATAATGCTCCCTGAGGGCAGGGGTAGGCTCTTTGCCGCACAGCTGGTGGATGGTCCCTTCCCCGAGCACTACGAACCTTACGAATCCCCCATAAAGAATTCCTTGCATCCCAAGGGCGACGGAAGAAATCCCGTGGTCAAGGTCTACAAGTCAGAGCTTGACCTCCTTGGTGATGCCAAAGATTACCCTCACGTGGCAACCACCTACAGGGTCGTGGAACACTATCACTTCTGGACAAAGCACATCTACGGGACTGCTGCGCTCATGCCTCACATGTTCGTAGAGATATCGGAGGAGTTGGCGAAGGAGCTTGGCGTGAAGGAAGGGGATATGGTAAAGGTATCTACACCGAGGGGTTCCATATCCGCTTACGTCCTGCCCACCAAGAGGATAAAGCCCCTTACCGTAAACGGCAAGACAGTCCACACCGTCGGCATACCCATACACTGGGGCAACGAGGGTATAGTCAAGGGTGCCATAACCAACCTGATATCCCCCTACGTTTGGGACCCCAACTCCCAGACGCCCGAGTTTAAGGGCTTTCTGTGTAAGGTGGAGAAAGCATAAGGAGGTGATGTCATGAGCGTGGTAACCACCGAAGGAACGGTAGGCATGGGGATAAGGAGGCTGTCCGCCTCCCGCCTCCCCGACCAAGACATAAAGAGGGCGGAAGAGCTCGCCATACTTGTGGATGTGTCCAGCTGTATAGGTTGTAAAGCCTGCGAGGCTGCGTGCGCCCAGTGGCATGACCTTAAGAGACCCATCTTTGCCCAGTTCACTGGTTATCAGTCCACATCCGACTTGACACCCGACATCTTCATGTACATGGGCTTTAAGGAAGCGGAGACGGAGAAGGGTCTGGTGTGGTTTATAACCAAACACCAGTGCATGCACTGTGCAGACCCGGGGTGTCTAAAGGCCTGTCCTTCCCCTGGCGCTGTCATACAGTATCAGAACGGTATAGTGGACTTTGACCACTCCAAGTGTATAGGTTGTAAGTTCTGCCTGTCTGGCTGTCCCTTTGACATCCCAAGGTATGATGCCAACAACAAGCCTTGGAAGTGCAACTTCTGCGTAGACAGGGTGTCTGCGGGTCTTGAACCCGCATGCGTCAAGACGTGCCCCACCAACTGTCTGCACTTTGGGACCAAGAAGGAGATGCTCTTCAGAGCCAACAAGATAGTTGAAAGCCTCAAAAAACGCGGGTTTGACAAGGCGATGGTTTACGACCCTCCGGGTGTAGGCGGCACAGGCTACATCTACGTGCTACCCCACGGGGACAAACCCGAAATGTACGGCTTTCCCAAAGAAGCGAGCATATCGCCTTGGATAAGCCTTTGGAAGGGTCCGTTAAAGCTCTTTGGAAGCATAGTCCTCTGGGGCACGCTTTTGGGTGCCTTCCTACAGCTCATACTCTTCGGTCCCATAAAGGTGGGTAAGAAGGAAAAGGAGGAGTAAGATGGAGGATGTAAAGAAGCTTGAAGAGGTAGAGGTAGAAAGGTTTTCAAGGGCGGACAGGTTCATACACTGGCTTACTGCCGTGCCCTTTGTTTATCTCTTCCTGTCAGGTCTGGGTATGTACTCTCCCAAGTTTGCCTGGCTTTTGCCCTTTCTGGGCGGTAGGGAGTTCTCCGCTTGGCTACACAAGTGGGCGGGCATACTCTTCTCCATCGGAGTTTTCCTCATGTTTATAAAGTGGGCGAAGGACTTTGTATTGTCCGCCGACGATGTGGAGTGGCTACGCAAGGTAAAGCACTACATAAAAGGTGAGGAAGAAAAGCTTCCGGAGGCTGGCAAGTACAACGCGGGGCAGAAGGTATTCGGGTGGATGGTGTTCGTAGGAGGTCTTGTGTTCCTCCTTACGGGTATAGTCATGTGGTTTCCGGAGAGCTTTCCCGTAGTCCTTGTCAGGATAAGCATATTCCTGCATGGGCTTGCATTCATACTCGTGGGCGCGGGATTTATAATCCACGCGTATATGACAACTATAGGCGTGCCCGGTTCCCTGTCTGGCATGGTTACCGGAAAGGTTAGCGCCCTCTGGGCTATGTCTCACCATCCCAAATGGTTTAGGGAGGTCTTCAAGAAGTGAGCATATTCGCCATCAGAAACAGGGAGTACGCCCTTGAGCGTATTCCCTCCCTTTTAAAGAATTACCCGGAGAGCAAAGAAATACTGGACTTTTACAGACACGTTCTTGACTTCCAACTCAATGTCTACAAGGATTTAAAGGACGGAGATTGGAGAAAGAACATAAAAAAACTTTACGAGCTCTTGGAGCTGTGCTCCCAATATGGAAGCCAAAGGTTAAAGGAAAAGGCTCGAGAGTTCTTGGAAAAGAGCCAAGAGGAGCTCCAAAGGGCTGTGGGTGATTTTTTAAAGGAGAAAAGCGCTCCGTATGAGGAGAGGTTCTTTTTTATATCCTTCCTTAATCCCTTCATGTCAAAGGGAGCGGAGAAGGCGGAGATTGACAAGACGGGATGGCTAAAAAACAAGTGTCCCTTTTGCGGTTTTAAGGCTGTAGTTTCCTACCTTTCGGACACGGAAGAGGTTCAAGGTGGAAGGTTTCTGGTGTGTCAGGTGTGCAACTCCGAGTGGCTGTATAACAGGGCGGAGTGCGTAAGATGTTCAAACAATGAAGACAGCGAACTCCATTACTTTTACGATGAGGATAAAAAGGCAGTTCAAATTCAAGCCTGCGACAGGTGCGGGACATACATAAAGGTGGTGGACATGCGTATAGACGGGCTGGCGGTTCCCCTTCTGGAAGACATAGCGAGCCTGAGCCTTGACCTCTGGGCGAGCCAACAAGGGTATGTAAAGTTTGAAAAGAATGTCTTTGGTCTATGACGAGAAGGGATTTAATGAGCCTTTTTCTGAGTCTACCTTTTGTCTCTTGGGCTAAGAAGATGGAAGACATAGACGTCCTGGGCTGTAAGATAAAGAGGGATAGGCTCTACAGGGTAAACGAAGACAGGATTATATTCCAGTGGGTAAAGCAAGAATCAAAGGGTGTTTACTCTGTAGGTTTTATGCAGGTGCTTTCCTCCATGCTCTACCCCCTTTACAGCGTGAAGATAAAGCCGGTAGGGACGGTAGTAGAGTTTGACAGCAATCTGGCGGTGGTGGAGACGGGCAAGAGGGTATCCACCTTCCCCTCACCCATGGGGGGTAGGATAGTCCAAGTAAACAAAGACGTGGAGAAGGACCCCAGCAGAATCATAAACTCTCCCTACAGCGCTTGGTTGGTGATGATTGAGTCCGAAGATGAGGAATCCATAAGAGGGCTCAAAAGGGCTGAGGATGTGGTGGAAGCGGTCAGGGGTGTTATAATCAGGGAGAAGGTTGATTGTCTTCCCAAGAGGTAGGGAGAGTTTGAGCGGCTGGTGCGCTCCCGGGACTTCAAATCCCGTGGGGGGTTGCTCTGGCAGTCCCCGGAGGGTTCGATTCCCTCACTCTCCCGTGATTTTTTGTTAAACTCTTTTTTGTGTTCTCCTTTGAAGCTCTAAAGCACGACGGAAAGGCTCGGCGAGGAAGGCTTACCACACCCCACGGGACCATAGAAACTCCGGTTTTTATGCCCGTGGGAACGCAGGGCACGGTCAAAGCTATGACTCATAAGCTCTTGCTGGAGGTAGGCACCCAGATAATCTTGGGAAACACCTACCATCTCTACTTGAGACCTACGGCGGAGATTATAAAGGAGGCGGGAGGACTGCACAGGTTCATAGGCTGGGACAGGCCCATCCTAACCGACAGCGGAGGCTTTCAGGTCTTTTCCCTCTCAAGAAACAGGAAGGAAGGTAGGTCAAGGGTCAGGGTTCACGAAGAGGGCGTGGAGTTCAGGGACCACCTGGCTGGAGATTACCACTTCTTTACACCCGAGAAGGTCATAGAGCTTCAGGAGGTCTTCGGCTCGGACATCATCATGCCACTGGATGAGTGTGTGGAGTATCCCACCACCTACGCCTATGCTAAGTCCGCCATGGAGAGGACCATAAGATGGCTTGACAGGAGCATAAAACACAAAAAGCGTCAGGACCAAGCCCTCTTCGGTATAGTTCAGGGTGCTTTTTTTGAAGACCTCAGGCTGGAGTCCGCCATGATGACGGTGGAGAGGGAGCTCTTCGGATACGCCATAGGAGGCGTCTCCGTAGGAGAGCCAAAGGAGGTGATGTATGAAGTTGCACGGTTGGTGTGCGACGTCCTCCCCTGGGACAGACCGCGCTACCTTATGGGCGTGGGTATGCCGGAGGACATAGTGGAGGCGGTAGCGGTGGGCGTGGACATGTTTGACTGCGTCGCACCCACGCGCATGGCGAGGACGGGCACCCTCTTTACATCACGAGGGCGTATAAACATAAGGAGCGAAGCCTATAAGAAGGACCTTAGCCCCCCAGATCCCGAGTGCGACTGCTATACATGCCAAAACTTCACCAGGGCTTACCTAAGACATCTTTACAACGCAGAGGAGATAAGCGCTTACATACTCAACACCATACACAACCTACGCTTTTACCATCGCCTGATGGAAAGAATCAGGAGTTCCATAGAGGAGGGAAGATTTGAGGAGTTCAGGCAGGAGTTCCACAAGAGCTACGGCACTGAGTACGTTAAGTAGGCTCGGGAAGAAGCTCCTTTTTCTGCTGACAGCCTTTGTCTTTACCTTCTCCACGGAGACACAAGACACCGACATAGCCCGCTCGGACTTTTTCAAGGGATACATGAGCCTGCAAAACAGGGACTTCTCTGGAGCCATACAGAACTTCAGCCAAGCTTACATGAGGGACAGGGAAGGCTATTACGGCGAGCTCTCATACCTGTATCTGGGTAAGTCTTACGCCCTGCTTTCTTACTACACGGGCAGGAAGGAAGGTGTTTACTCCGCCATAGCCTTCCTCAACATGTATCCCTTCTACTACAAAAAGAACAACTACTTGGACCTACAACTGGAATTTATAGGAGATGCCTACATACTTTTGGAGATGTATGACAAAGCCAAGGATGTTTACTTCTCACTTTACAAAAGGACGCAAAGCCCGTTGCACCTGGTTAAGTTCCTGTATGCGAGTGTCATGCTGGGAGAAAAAGACGCAGAACTTTTAAGCACCCTTGACCCTAAGGGGCTCGGGGAGGAGGAATACATCTACCATCTCATACTCGGCTACAACCAGTTTAACTTGGGCGACTACGCATCCGCCCTTCATGAGCTGACGCTGGCAAGGCAGACCTACAGGTATTTGGAGGATGACCCCCATTTTCTGTACAGGTACGCCATAAGCCATTACATGTTGGGCGATTGGAGAAGGGCTGTATTCTACATGGAACTGCTCGCAAGAAGAGACCTATACGGAAGGTATGAGGATTATACAAACTACTACCTGACCCTCATATACCTCGGCACGGGCAACTACACCGACGCTTTGAAGAGGGTAGAGAGCGTGCTTAAGAAAGGGCTCACCTCAGACGTCTACGCCCGTCTGCTTTACTCCCAACTCTGGGCTTACCCGGATTTTTTGGAAAAAAACAAGGACCGATTCCCAAACTATCCGGAAGAGCTGGTGAGAATGGCGTGGATAGACAAAAACAGAGAGCTTTCCATACAAGCCATTCTGGGCATTTACTACCTCTCCTTAAAGGACCGCAGGGTTTACGAACCGGAACTACTAAGGCTGAAGAAGTTAAGCACGCCTATGCCTTCTGAAATACGGTTTGAAGGTCTTAGGGTAAACGTAAGCCCACTGCTTTTAAGCCTCAGGCAAGTCTACGAGAAGATAGACCCTTACTCGGAGGATCGCTCGCGTTTGCTCAAAACCCTTTATGAGACAAACAGGAACAACTTCCTCGCTCTGTTCTCCGCGGAAAAGCTTGCAAGGGCCTTGGTTTACATGGGTGACGATAAAGCCCTGGAGGTAATACCCTTGGTTGAAGAGCCCGTGCGCTCTTTCCTGATGGGACAGATGCTCCTGCTCAAGGACGACCTTAACGGTCTGAACATGATAAGGGCATCTCTTAATAACCTACAGGGAGATGACAGAAGGGAGGCGCTTTTTATCTTGGGAATAATGGAAAAGAGCAAAGACATGCTGGAGTCCGCCCTGAAGGATGAGCGTCTCCCCAAGCGTTTGGGAGCTTACTTACAGCCCGCACTCTTTGAGCTCGCAGATTGGTATTACAGCAGGAAAGATTACGTGAAGGCAAAAGAACTCTATAAACGTTTGATTGAGATGTCCTCTGAGGAAGACCCCTTTTACTGGATATGCGCCTTCAGACTGGCTTACTCTTCAAGCTTGACGGGCGACACACAAACGCTTAGGTGGGTTGTCAAAAAGGTGGAAAAGAAAGATAATATAATAAGCAGGGTTATAGTAGAACTTTGGGGGTAGTGCTATGGATATCTTTAAGGGGGTTGAGAAGGTAAGACCTCACCTGAGCTACGCATGGCAAAGGCATAGAATTCTGGTTAGCAACATAGCCAACGCGGACACACCCTTGTACAAGGCAAAGGACGTGGTCTTTAAGGTAGAAGAAGCCAAACACCTGAAAACCACTAGAGATAAACACATAAGACCCGTGGCACATGAAAGTTTTAAGGTGGTTGAGATAAACAGACCACTGGTGGGCAACGACATAAACAATGTGAGCCTTGAGGAGGAGATGGCAAAGATGACCCAGAACAGGCTGGCTTATGAAACCTACATGAGGATGGCAACAGGAAGCCTGCAAAAACTGAGCGATGTGATAAAGGAGGGTAGGCAGTGAACGACGTCTTTAGAGCTTTGGAGGTTTCCGCATCGGGCATGCACGCCCAAAGGATAAGGATGAACGTGGCGGTCTCCAACATAGCCAACTTTGAGTCCTACACCGCGGGCGGAGAACCTTTCAGAAAGCTCATGCCCGTGTTTGAGGCGGTAGAGACTCCCCAGAATCTCCAGAAAGGCGTTATACCCGTCAGGGTGGTGAGTATAATCCAATCCGATGAACCCTTCAGAGTGGTGTATGACCCCTCAAACCCCAGGGCGGATGCCCAAGGTTATGTTAGGCTTCCCAACGTGGAGCTTGTTAAGGAGATGGCGGACATGATTACCGCCTCAAGGAGTTATGAAGCCAACTTAAACGCCTTCAACACAACGGCGGACATGGCAAGGAGGACCTTAGAGCTATGGAGATAAGAGGCTTTGGGATAGGTTTGTCTCAAGAACTCAAGAAAAGAGCGGTAAACCCTTCTGCCTTCGAGAGGGAGCTTTCTTCTTTGATAGACAGGGTAAATAAGGAACAGATGAAGTCCGAAGCTATGAAGGAGGCGGTCCTTAGGGGTGAGGACATACCCATGCACGAGCTGGTCCTGCAGTCCCAGAAGGCTAAGGTTGCCCTAGACCTCTTGATTCAGATTAGAAACAAGCTCTTGGAAGCCTATCAAGAGCTCCACAGGATGCAGGTCTAAGATGGCTGATTGGAGACAGACTCTACAAGCTTACAGGCAGAAGTTTTTGGAACTTCCCCTGCAGAAAAAACTCCTGATCCTTGCCATTCCCCTATCCGCCGTGCTTTTGCTCCTTGTCCTTACCATCTATGCCACATCTCCCAACTACGGCGTCCTTTATACGGGGCTCTCCCAAGAGGACATGCAGGCGGTGCTTTTGGAGCTTGACAAGGAAGGAGTAAAGTATAAGGTGGGTCAGGATGGTAAGAGCGTGATGGTTCCCGAAAACATGGTGGCGGACCTTCGGCTAAAGCTCGCCGCCAAGGGCATACCCAACAAGGGTATAGTGGGCTATGAGGTCTTTGATAAGACAAGCTTTGCGGTGTCGGACTTTCAACAGCAGGTCAACTTCAAAAGGGCTGTGGAGGGCGAGCTTGCCCGGACCATCCTTAAGATATCCAGCATAGAGGATGCGAGGGTAAACATAGCCCTTCCAGAAAAGTCCATATTCGTAAGGGATGAGGAAGAACCTTCTGCGAGCGTTTTTGTAAAGTTAAAGCCGGGGCAAGAACTTACCGCAGAGCAGGTAAAAGCCATACGCAACCTGGTCTCCGCAAGCGTCCCCAAGTTGAAGCCCCAGAGCGTGGTGGTCGTGGACGATAAAGGCAGGGACCTGACCGCCCTTCTGGACGAAGAGAGTGCCAAAGTGGGAGAGAGGGAGCTAAAGCTAAAGCTGGAGTTTGAGAGAAGCTTGGAGAAGAAGATACAGACCGCTTTGGAATCCGCCCTTGGTTATGGTAAGGTAAAGGTCAAGGTGAGCGCAGACTTAGATTTTTCCAAGGTCAAGCAGAAGGAAGAGCTCTACGACCCAGATATGACTGCGGTGGTTAGCCAGCAGAAGAAGAAGGAAAGGACGCAGTCCACGGGACCAGCCGGTGTCCCTGGAGCTCAGGCTAACATTCCTCCCGGCGCGGGTCTCGGCGCGGGAGGACAGCTAATCTCGGAAAAGAGCGAGACCATAACCAACTATGAGGTGAGCAAAAGAGAAACTTACACCGAGGGTCCGGACTTTAAGGTCAAGAGGTTGAGCGTAGGTGTGATGCTTGACGCCAACCTTAAGGACGTTGACATCAACAAGATAAGGAACATAGTAATAGCGTCCGCCGGCGTGGACCTACAGCGCGGAGATGTGGTAAGCGTTGAAGCTCTGCCCTTTAAGGCCGTTGCACTACCCGAAGAGAAGCCTCCTTACATAGACTACATAAAATATGGACTTTTGGGAATACTGGCGCTGGGGACCTTCATGGTCCTGTTTATACTGCTAAGGAAGATGAAAAGGAAACCTCCGCCCTTGCCTGCACCCGTGGTAACGCAACCACCCCCGCCGATGGAAGCCCTGGAAGAAGTAAAGGGTATAGAGGAGATAAGGCTTAAGGCTAAAGAGATGGTGACGGTTGAAGCGGTTGCCAAGGTGTCCAAACAAGACCCTGAAAAGGTAGCAAGGATAATAAAGAGCTGGTTGAGGAGTAAGACATAGCCATGGCTGACCAGATTTTAACGCAAGAGGAGGTAGAGCTTCTACTCCAGACCTTAGGGAAGGGGGAGAAGGAAGAGGAGAAAAAGGTTCCCGAAGGTGTAAAAGGAGTAGAGCCATTAGACCCTTCGCTGTTTGAAAGGATATCGGCGGGCAGGATATCTGGCTTGGAGCTCATCTTTGAGAGGTGGACAAGCAACCTAAAGAGAGCCCTCACACCCGTAGCACCTGGTATAGGCAATGTATACAAAGAAGGCACTTCCATAATAAGGTTTTCAGAGTTCATACAAATAAGGTTTTCAGAGTTCATACAAAAGCTTCCCGTGCCTTCAGCCATAGGTTTGGTAAACATAACGCCACTGAGGGGGTACTGCTTCCTCATAATAGACCCAAAGCTGGTTTACTCAGTGGTCAGTAGTATATTCGGAGGAACCAGCAAACCATACAAGATAGAAGGTAAGGAGTTTACAAGAATAGAACTCAGGATAGTTGAAAAAATGCTCAAAGCCATACTAACCGAGCTCGAATCTGCGTGGAACTCTATCATGGAAGTGGAGGTTAACCTTGCGGGGATAGAGATGAACCCTACTTTACTCACGGTATCCAAACCGCGGGAAAAGGTGATACTGCTTAAGATAATCGTAGACTTGGAGGGTGTATCGGGATTTGTATACTTCGCCATACCAGAAGAAGCTATAAAGCCTTACATAGAACTGTTGAAGGGGATACGGGAAAGCGAGGGCGAGACAACCTTTAGGATGGTGCAGGCGCTCAAGGATGTCCCCATAAAGGCAGAAGTTATACTGGGAAGGGCGGTTTTAACACTTAGGGATGTCCTCAACCTAAAGGAGGGAGAACTTCTAATCCTTTCAAGGAGCGTCAGAGAGCCTGTGGAGGTTAAGGTGCAGGGAGAAGAGAAATTTCGCGCGGTGCTCGGTCAGGTGGGCGGTAGTAAAGCGATTAAAATATACGATTACGTGGAGTGATAAGTATGGAGGAGAAAGAACAGCCCAAGGAGGAAGTTCAAGAGGATGTAATGAACATGTGGGCCCAGGCATTAAAGGAGCAGGAAGAGCTTTCAAAAGAACCTGCTCAAGAACAAACGCAGGAAAAGCCTCCCTCTCCCAAGATATCCGAGGAACTCCAGCGCCTTTTGGACATACCTTTAAACATAGAGGTCGTCATAGGGTCTACCGTCATACCTTTGGGAAATCTGATACAGCTCGGACCGGGTTCGGTGGTTGAGTTAGACAGAGGCATAGAGGACCCTGTGGACATCTTCGTAAACGGCAAGCTGATAGCCAAAGGTGAGATGGTGATAGTGGGTGATAAGTTCGGTGTGAGGATTACAGAGATCGTAGGGAAAGAAGAAAGAATTAAGAGCCTTTCAGGTTAGGGCGTCCATAATCTTTTTCTTCTCTTCTTCCACAGCCCTTCCCAGTTCCCTCCCCTCAAGGTGTTTAAACTTGCTAACATCCGCTTTTACAAACCTTAACCTTTCCATGTAGAGCTTTACCTTCTCCCTGATATCTTCATAGGTCATAAGAAGCAAGAGCGGTGCCAAGGGCTTGCCCTTGAGTATGTCGTAGACCTCCGAGTTTTTCTGAGCCTTTTGTAAGGAATCCCTTATCCTATGGAGCTCCTTCTTGCACAGCTCGTAAGCGGACCTTACCCCGCC
>FWWM01011837.1_pt1 | contig 14747 bp, 16 predicted proteins | sample 2228351 | NCBI WGS metagenome assembly FWWM01 (sample SAMEA103939774, study PRJEB20133) | metagenome | reverse complement strand
CAAAATTTCCTTATCAATTGGCTTTGTTAAATAATCAAAGGCTCCTCTTTTTATTGCATCAACTGCTGATGAAATTGTTCCAAACGCAGTTATTACAATTACAGCAGGAATGAAAGGCTCGTATGGGAGTTCATTAAGAATTTCAATTCCATTCTCGTTTCCAAGTTTCAAATCTGTCAGTATAATTTCGGGGCTGTATTCATTAATTATTTTCTTGGCTTCTTCAATTGTTGAGGCAGAATACACATTGTATCCTTCATCCGTTAAAATTGTTGAAAGTATCTCTCTTTGAAGAGGTTCATCATCTATGACTAATATTGTTGTCATGCTTATATTGGCAGAAAAATTCTTACTTCGCTTCCTTTATTTTGTTCACTTATAAATTCTATTCTACCACCATGTTCTTCTATCACTCTCTTTGCTAAAGGTAATCCCAAACCCAAGCCACTCCTTTTTGTTGAAAAAAACGGCTCAAAGATTTTATCAAGAAATTCTTTTGGAACGCCTGCACCTGTGTCTGCAATGCTTATCAATAATTCATCTGATACAAGGTCAATTTTAACAAAAAGATTTTTTATTTCAGAATCCCTCATTGCCTGTAATGCGTTCGTGATAATATTTAATAAACAGCTTTTTATTAAATCTATATCAAGGTTTAGCGTAAAATCAAACTTGTAATCCTTGTAAATATTAACTCCTTCTTGCTGGGCTTTTGCTTCAACCAAAGACAGCACTTCATCAATAATTTCAACAACACTTGAAGTTCTTCTGTTTAGATTAAGAGGTTTTGTATATTCAAGGTATTCTGTGACAAGATTGTTTATTCTGTATATTTCAGTTTTCATGTTTTCAAGGAGTTTTGTATAATCACTTGACTCGGGGTTTTGTTTTCTTAATTTTTCTATAAGATGGTCAATGCTTAAATTGATAAAGTTCAAAGGATTTCTTATCTCATGGGCAATAGTTCTGCTTAACTGCCCAATAGTGGCAAGATACTCAGCCTCCCTTAGTCTCTGCTGAAGTATTTTATTTTCCTCAAGTTTTTGAATCATAAAATTAAAGCTTTCAGCAATTTTACCAATTTCATCTTTTCTATTTATATCCAGCCTGTAAGAAAAATCTCCTTGAGCTACTTTTATAGCTGCTTCATTTAGTTGATCTATTGGCTTTGTGTATCTTTTTGCAATTATATATGTCAAGAGAATACCAATAGAGAAAATTAAAAAAGTAGCTAAAATTCTTTGCAATGCATTTTCCTTTAAAATTTGAGAGAAATCATCCTTATTAATTCTTAAATGAATATAGCCATACTGGACATTTCCAGCCACTACTGGAACAATTACATTGTAGACATTTTCTTCCTCAAAAACAGGCTCCCCAAGCTCTGCCTTTATTATTAGTTCCTTTTTTCTATGAGTAATGGGTTTTCCTATGTTCTGAGGATTTGTACTTGCAATGATTTCCTGAGTATTACTAATAATTGAGACTTCCTTAATCCCCTTTGCATCAAGTTTTTTCAGGTAGTCTGAAAGTTTTGATGACCCACCCCTTGTTACTTCCTCCACTCCAATTTGAATAGCCTTTGTAAGATCAGCAGTTTGCCTTTCAATTTCTTTTAAGAGTTTTTTTTCTGTCTGGGTATAGAAGATGTAAAGGGATGACACGAGACTAAAATTAAGAAAAAGAAGTAGCAGAATTAATTTCCACCTTAAAGTGAATATATCAAACATTCTAAAAATCATGTATAATGTATTATAGTATGCTTTCGCAAAGAATATCATCTATCTTTAAAAAAATTACCTATGCTACAATTAGAGCAGGAAGAAATCCAGAGGATATAAAATTAGTGGCAGTTTCAAAGTCTCAACCAATTGAAAAAATAATTGAAGCTGCAGACTTAGGTTTGAGAATTTTTGGTGAAAACAGGGTTCAGGAGGCAAAATCTAAGATTGAAAAAATAAGAGACTTTGATATTGAATGGCATTTAATTGGACATCTTCAAACCAATAAAGTAAAGGAGGCTGTAAAACTATTTACAGTTATTCACTCTTTAGATTCAGACCGCCTTGCCTTAGCAATAAATAAAGAGGCTGAAAAGATTAATAAAACTCAAAGAGTACTCATACAGGTTAAGTTATCAGAGGAAGAAACTAAGTATGGAGTCAAAGAAGAGGAAGTGGAAAAACTTTGTGAACTCTGTTTGAACTTAAAAAACCTGCAAGTTGAAGGACTGATGACAATACCTCCTTATTTTGAAAACCCTGAAGATGTAAGACCTTTTTTTAGAAAATTGAGAGAAATCAGAGATAGTCTATCAAAAATAAATCCTTCCATTAGAGAACTTTCAATGGGAATGTCCCATGACTTTGAAGTTGCAATAGAAGAAGGAGCAACAATGGTTAGAATAGGCACAGCAATTTTTGGAGAAAGAATAAAACAGGAGGTAATAAAATGATAGGATTTATTGGTGGAGGCAATATGGCAGAAGCCCTTATTAGAGGGCTTATAAAAGAAGGTAAAAAAAACATTATTGTTTCTGAACTTATTGAGGAAAGAAGAAGGTATCTTGAGAAATGCTACGGAATTAAAACAACTCAATCCAATACTGAACTGGTTAAACAATCCGATATTATTGTACTTGCTGTTAAACCTCAAAACATTAAGGAAGTGCTTGAAGAAATAAAAGACACTGTAACTGAAAATCATACGGTCGTATCAATTGCAGCAGGAATTCCTCTCAATCTGATAAAAAATTATTTAAAAACAGACAAACTTATAAGAGCAATGCCAAATCTTGCAGCAACAGTAGGTGAAGCAATGACAGTTCTTGCTATCTGTGAATGCCTTGAGATGAAAATAGTAGCACCTGTAAGGGACATATTCATGAGTGTAGGTAAAGTAATCACTTTGCCTGAACACTACATGAACCTTGTGACAGCCCTCTCTGGCAGTGGTCCTGGATTTTTATGCTATATCTTAGAACAGTTAATTGATGTGGCAACAGAATTAGGTTTTTCAGAAGATATCGCATCAGAACTATTAAGACAAACATTTATAGGAACAGCTAAACTGCTTGACAGCGGACTGCCACCTGATAAAATCAGACAAAAGGTGACCTCTCCTGGTGGAACAACAGAGGCAGGGTTAAAAGTACTTTCAGACGGAACATTGAGAGATATACTTTTAAAAACAGTAAAGGCAGCAACAGAAAGAGCCAAAGAACTTTCCCAAAGGGTGCAATAATGTTTATAATAGGCAACTTTTTAATTGCAATAGGCAGTATCTTTGACATTCTATTAACGATATACTCATTTATCGTAATAGCTGCAGCGCTTATAACCTGGGTAAGACCTGACCCGTATAATCCTATAGTAAGATTTTTATACGGAGTTACTGCGCCAGTCCTAAGACCTATTAGAAAATTGTTGCCCTTAAAAATTCCTATTGATATTTCTCCTCTTATTTTGCTGATTATTATCTATTTTTTGCAGAAATTTTTAATCTTTAGCATCATAGAGCTTGGTTATAGAATAAAGGGAGGATTAGCATGAGAATCACGCCGCTTGACATTCAGCAGAAGCAGTTTAAAGTTAAATTCAGAGGATTTGACATGGAAGAGGTTTACTCTTTCCTTGAGATCATAAGGGAAGAGTTGGAGGAAATTCTAAAAGAAAATTCTATGCTGAAAGAAAAGGTAGCACTCCTTGAAAATCAGTTAGATGAGTATAAAAAAATAGACCAGACTATCAGAGACACACTCATGACAGCTCAAAGGCTTGTAGATGAGTATAAGACTAATGCTAAAAAGGAAGCAGAACTAATAATAAAGGAAGCAGAGATGCAAGCAGAGAACATTATTCGTGAAGCTCAAGAAAAAGTCGTTAAAATTCATGAAGATATAGTTGATCTTAAGGGAATAAGAAGACATTTTAAGGAAGAACTGAGAAGACTCATTGAGAGCCATTTAAGGATGCTTGATTTTGACAAGGAAAGGGAAGGAGAGGAAGTTAGCGAATAGTGTTTGTGACTTTTTGTATTGAGATAAGTTGAGGAGGAACATTTGATGAATTTTAAAACCTTAAGAGGAATGCAAGATATTCTTCCTGATGATATTATTATCTGGCAGTTTATTGAACAACAAGCTAAAGATATATTTGAGATATACAATTTTCAAGAAATTAGGACTCCTATTCTTGAAATGGCAGAACTTTTTTTAAGAAGTATCGGAGAGGACACGGATATTGTTGAAAAGGAGATGTATATTTTTGATGACAAAAAGGGTAGAAAGGTTGCCCTCAGACCTGAAGGCACAGCATCAGTAGTCAGAGCATATATTGAACACAGCCTATTTAATCTGCCATCGCCAAGAAAATTTTACTACATTGGTCCAATGTTTCGTTACGAAAGACCACAAAAGGGAAGATTCAGACAGTTTCATCAGATTGGAGTAGAGGTTTTCGGAGTTAAATCTCCTTCAGTTGAAGCAGAACTGCTCTATATTTTAAAAAATTTTTTTGAAAAACTAAAAATTAATAGACTCGCATTTGAGATAAACTCCATCGGTTGTAAAGAATGCAGACAAGAATATAAGGAAAAACTATTCAGCTTTTTAAATGATAAGATTAGCTTTCTCTGCAATGACTGTCAGAGAAGATTTAATAAAAATCCTTTGAGGTTATTGGACTGTAAAGTCCCAACATGCAGAGAAACATTAAAGGATACTCCTTTGATACTTGATTATCTTTGTGAGGAGTGTAAAGCTCATTTTGAAAATTTTAAAGAAGAGTTGAGTTTCTTAGGGATAGAATTTGTTATTAATCCCAAAATTGTAAGAGGGCTTGATTACTATACCAAGACAGTGTTTGAGGTGACAACAACAATGCTTGGTGCTCAAAATGCAGTTGCTGCAGGGGGAAGATATGATGACCTTGTTGAAATGTTTGGAGGACCTTCAACTCCTGCAGCAGGCTTTGCAATTGGTATGGAAAGATTGGTTGAACTTTGTAAACAGACTATATCCATTGGGCATAAACGACAATTGGTTTATGTTTCATATGCTGGAAAAGGAATTGAAGGGGAAGCAAGAAAACTATCAAACATATTAAGAGGAAAGGGCATCAACACAGAGACAGCCTACGAAGAGCTTTCACTTAAAGCTCAACTTAAAAGGGCAGACAAAATAGGAGCGAACTGGGTTATTATTGTCGGAGAGGAGGAAATGAAAAGGAATAAATATATCTGGAAAAATATGAAGGACTCCACACAAGGCGAAGGTAGTCTGGAGGACATTATTACCTTATTGGAGAATTCAAGATGAACACAGAAAGTTTGCAAAAACTATTCAAAAAGTTTAAAGAGAAAAGAATACTTGTTATTGGAGATATCATTTTGGATAGATACATTTTTGGTAAAGTAAGCCGCATCTCTCCTGAAGCACCTGTTCCAGTTGTAGAGGTTTATGAGGAGTCTTATAGGCTTGGTGGAGCTGCAAATGTTGCAAATAACATAAAAGCATTAGGTGGTAATGCATATATTTCAGGCATAATTGGTAAGGGTTCAACGGGGAGAATTGTAAGAGAATTGCTTGAAGAAAGAAAAATAGGGATTGATTATATTTTTGAAGACTCAAGACGCACGACAGTTAAAACAAGGGTTATAGGAGGTAATCAGCAGATTGTAAGGTTTGACATAGAAGACAAAAGAAGGCTTGAGGGAAAAGCGAAAGAAGTTTTTCTCTCAATGATTAAGTCTGCTTTAAAAAATTTTGATGCAGTAATAGTGTCTGATTATAAAAAAGGAGTTGTGTCAGAGGAGCTTTTTAGAATTCTTGTATCAGAGAAAAAGCAAAACGGTCTCTTTGTTTCAGTTGACCCAAAGGTTGGACATTTCAGGCTCTATAAGTATGTATCTTTAATTACTCCAAATCTTGCTGAAGCCTCCCATGGAGCTGAAATTGAGATAAAGGACGAAAAGACCCTTGTTAAAGCTGGTAACAATCTTTTAAGAAAGCTCTCCTGCGACGCGGTTTTAATAACTCGGGGAGAGGAAGGCATGAGTCTTTTTGAGAAATCCAACTCTGAAATAAATATTACCCATCTTCCAACTGTTGCAAAGCAAGTCTTTGATGTTACTGGTGCAGGAGACACAGTAATTGCATCTATTACACTTTCCCATGTGGCAGGAGCTTCTCTATCAGATGCAGCAAAGATAGCTAATGTAGCTGCCGGAATAGTTGTCGGAAAAGTTGGTACAGCCACTGCCTCTCCAGAGGAAATACTAAAACTCTGGAAAACGCATCCCTATGCATAAAGCCCTTGCTTTATACTCAGGTGGGCTTGATAGTCTACTTTCAATCCTCATCGTTAAAGAGCAAAATATTGATGTCGTTGCACTTAAATTTTTGACAGGATTTACCAGCTCTTTGAGAGAAGATGATTTAAATTACTCAAAACAATTTGGTTTTCCAATTATTGAAGTTGATGTAAGGGAAAAATTTATTACTCTATTAAAAGAGCCTGAACATGGATTTGGAAAAAATCTTAATCCTTGCATTGACTGTAAAATACTAATGCTAAAGGAAGCCAAAAAACTGCTTCCAACTTATAATGCTCAATTTATTATTACAGGTGAGGTTGTAAGCCAAAGACCGATGACTCAGCAAAAAAGCATGCTTTTTCATATTGACAAGAAGACTGAACTCTCTTGCTTAATTCTCAGACCTCTGTCTGCTAAACTTCTTCCTCCAACAATACCTGAAAAAGAGGGCATTGTTAACAGAGAATTGCTTTATGACATATGGGGCAGAACTCGCAAGCCTCAGTTGGCTTTAACAAAAAAATACGGAATTGAGAAAATACCACAGCCAGCAGGTGGCTGTCTCCTTACAGACCCTACTTTTTGTAAAAAATTGAAGGATCTTATTGAACACGACGAGCTTAATGTAGAAAACATAGAATTACTGAAAGTAGGAAGGCATTTTAGACTTTCTCAAAAATGTAAAGCAATAGTAGGCAGATGTGAAGAAGAAAACGAAGTTCTTCTTAAGCAAAACAAGGGCATTATTATTCATCTTGAAGATTTCAAAGGACCTGTTGTATTGCTTTCAGAGACGTGTTCAGATGATGAAATAGACAAAGGAGCATCAATTTGCGTTTATTACTCAAAAAAAGAGATGAACAGTATTGTTATAAAAGTAGGTGATCAGGTAATCCAAAAAAATTATGGTGCAATGTTAAAGGATGAAGTTGTAAAATATAGGATAATTTAATTGAATAGGAGGGATATTTATGAGGAAAATAGCAATTCTTCTGGTTTTTTTGCTCTTGTTTGCCTGTGGAGGTAAAAAGCAAGTTAAACAGCCATCTCAAGAATATTTATACACCACGCAAGCATTTAAAGTTGTTGATGAAATAAGGCAAGCATATCAAAATAAACAGTTTGAAAAAATAAAACAATACAGCTCTGAGTCAGCTTATAGAGAAATCATAGCAAGCTTAAGACCCTTTGACAATGCTACACTTGAATTTACACCTGTTTTTGCGGAGATGGGAGGTGATGTGCTAAGGTTATATGTTTCTTGGAATGGAAAATGGAGCTATCTTGGGAAAGACACAGAGGAGAGAGGACTTGCAAGTTTTCTGTTAAAAGGCAATCCACCAAGGGTTGAAAGAATTATAAGAGGCAATCCTTTCAGATATCCAGATTAACCAAATCTTCCTGTAATGTAGTCTTCTGTAAGTTTATTTGAGGGGACAGTAAATATTTTCTTTGTTTTATCATATTCAATCAGTTCTCCAAGCATCATAAATCCAGTCCAGTCAGATATTCTTGCTGCCTGTTGCATGTTATGAGTAACGATTATTATTGTTACCTTATCTTTCAAAGAGACGATTAACTCTTCTATTTTTGCAGTTGAAATTGGGTCAAGGGCACTGGTTGGTTCATCAAAAAGTATGATCTCAGGCTCAACAGCTAAAGCTCTTGCAATACACAGTCTTTGTTGCTGTCCACCACTTAAGCCAAAGGCATTGCTGTTGAGTTTATCTTTCACCTCTTCCCAAAGTGCTGCATCCTTAAGAGCTTTCTCTACTCTGTCTTTTAGTTCAGCCCTGTTTGTAATTTCCCTTAATTTCAATCCATAGGCAATATTCTCAAAAATGCTCATTGGAAAGGGAGTAGGCTTTTGAAAAACCATTCCAATTTTACTTCTAAGTTCTATTAGGTCAATATCTTTGGTGAGTATATTTTTGCCTTGAAATATTATTTCTCCCTCATATCTGTTACCTGCATAAAGGTCATGCATTCTGTTAAAGCATCTAAGGAGTGTAGTTTTTCCACATCCACTTGGACCAATTAAGGCAGTAATTTGGTTTTTGTAAACAGTCATGCATATGTTTTTTAGAATGTGAACATTGCCTGTATAGAAGAAGTTCAAATTTTTTACTTCAAGCTCAGTAATCAACCTTTATACCTCCTTTTTATGAGAATTCTCCCGGTAATTGTGGCAAAAAGAATAAAAACTGTTATCATCAATGCGGCACCCCATGCCTGAGCATGCCATTCTTCATATGGACCCATTGCATACTGGAAAATAGATACTGTAAGCGATGCTATTGGCTGACGCATATCTAAGGAAAAATAATTGTTATTAAAAGCAGTAAACAGAAGCGGTGCAGCTTCTCCTGTAACCCTTGCTATGGCAAGAATAATACCAGTGAGAATTCCAGTTGATGCTCCCCTGTAGACTACTTGAATGATTACTTTATAGTAAGGTGCGCCAAGAGCAAAAGCAGCCTCCCTCAGCGTCCAAGGAATTAGAGAAAGCATGTTTTCTGTTGTTCTTAGCACAGTTGGTATCATAATTATTCCTAAAGCTATTGCACCAGCCCATCCACTAAAGTGTCCAAGAGGTTTTACGATTATAGCATAAACGAATGCACCTACAATTATTGCTGGCACACTTACCATTATATCTGCAAGCGTGCTTATAAAATGAGATATTTTGTATTTTCTGCCATACTCTGCCAAAAAAGTGCCACCAAGCACTCCAACAGGAACACCTATCAATGTAGCAAATAATGTAATTAAAAAATGTCCTACAAATGCATTTCTTAAGCCTCCGCCTTCCTCACCAGGAGGAGTAGGGTCATTCAAAAAAAGAGAGGGATTTATTGCGGTAATTCCGTGTCTTAGAACATCAATTATAATAAATGAAAGCCAAAAAATCCCCCAAACTGCGGTAAGAAAACAGAGAAAGAGAGCAATCGCACTTATTATCTTCCTTTTTTTGTATGTCATCGTCTCTGAGCCTTAAGTAAGAATATTTTTGCTAAAGCAAGAATAGTAAAACTCATAACAAAAAGCAACAAAGCAAGATAATAAAGCGAACTTAAGTATATATCTTTGTCAGCCTCAGTGAACTCATTTGCCAATTTCACTGTTACTGTTGCTGCTGCATCAAAGAGAGAAGTGGGAATTCTATTTAAATTTCCTAAAACAAAGGCAACTGCCATTGTCTCACCCAAAGCCCTTCCTAAAGAAAGTCCTACTCCTCCTAATACTCCAAGCTTTGAGTATGGAAGAACTACATCCTTTACAACTTCCCATTTTGTCGCCCCAATAGCATAGGCTGACTCTTTAAGAACTGAGGGAGTAAGATTAAAAGAATCCCTTGCAATTGAAGCTGTAAATGGAATTATCATTATGCTCAATATTATGCTCGCAGTGAAAAGGTCAACGCCCAATGGAGTACCTTCAAAAAGCTTTCCTATTAAGGGGAGCTTACCAACTGTTTTCTGTAAAAATGGCTCTATATTATCCCTCATTATTGGAGCTAAAGTAAAAAGTCCCCACATTCCATAAATAATACTCGGAATAGCAGCAAGTAATTCAATTGCTGTTCCAATAATTCCCTTCAAAAAAGAAGGAGCTATTTCAGTAATGAATATTGCTATTCCTAAGGCAATAGGAACAGCTAATAATAGAGATAAAAAAGAAGTTATCAGAGTTCCCACTAAAGCAGGTCCTGCACCAAAAATTTCCTGCACAGGGTCCCATTCAGTTGAAAAGATAAACCCTTCAACTCCAAATTTATTCATTGCAGGTAGTGATTCTTTAAAAAGCACAATAAATATTCCAAAAGAAATGGCTATGACGCTAAAAGAAGTAATAGCAGTTATTATAAAAAATATTAAATCTGTAACTTTACCCCTCTGTTTTCGCATTGAATTATATTATAACCTAAATTAGAGATGAGTGGTAAATTTTCTTGACCTGATTATATAAGAATAGAAAGATGCAGCCTTTGTATAAATTCTTCTGTAGGTTTTAAAATCTACTCTGTAAAGTCCGAACCTTGCATCCAGTCCATGCAACCATTCGTAGTTGTCAATCAAAGACCAATAAAAATAACCTCTAACATCAATTCCTTGTTTTATTGCTTCCTCCAGTGCATCAATGTGGGCTTTTATGAATTTTATTTTCTTGTGATCATCTTTAGTAGCAATGCCATTTTCAGTGATAATAAGAGGAACATTGAGGGATGATGCGTACTTGAGAACTTTGATTAATCCCTTTGGATATATCTCCCATCCCATATCTGTTAGTCCATATCCATCAATATCCCTGTGCCTGAACTCAACAAAAAATTTTTTCAAAGGATTAAATCTCATGTGTACCCTCGTGTAGTAGTTGATACCAAAGAAATCAAGCTTGCCTTTAATTGGCACATCAATATTAATTGATTTTTGAAATGGCAAAGACCAAGTAATTCTGCCTGTTAAAAATCCGTTAATTATTGAATGATTGTAAAAATTCTTTGCAACCTTTGTAACGAGCCTGTCAAGGGGATTGTTCTTTATCCAAGGCGTAAACACTGCCATATTGTGGGCAATGCTAACCATTGCATTGGGATTCACAAGATGAAGCAGGTCATATATTTTAGAATGGCAGATTAATATGTTTTTCAATGCCTTAATTGCCAAGTTAAAATCCTGAATTCCGGGTGGGATACAACCTTCTACATATCCACCAAGAATGAGCAGATATGGCTCATTAAAGGTTATCCAGTAGTCAACTCCTTTGATACTTTCAATTAGCCTTTCTACATATTCATAAAATTTCTCAATTGATTTTCTTTTATGCCAGGGATATTTATTGATAAACCATATCGGATGTGTGAAGTGATGAATTGTTACCATAGGAGTAATATCATTTTCATTTAGCAAATCAATAATTCTTTGATAATGTTCAACAACATTTTTAATCCAATAACCTTCAGAGGGCTGAATTCTACTCCATTCAATTGAAAATCTGTATGCATTCACTCCAAGATTTTTTATGAGTTTTATGTCTTCCCTGTAAAGTTGATAATGATTGGTTATCTGAGGATTAATGTTGAAAACACTATCCCATGTTGACCAATCAGCATAAGGAGAGCCTTCAAGCTGAAAAGCTGAAGTTGCAACTCCCCAGAGAAATTTCTTTGGCTTTTTATTAATTTTTTCTTGTTTATTGACTAATTCTTGGAACTCTGATAAAGACTCTTGTTCCCTGTCCGTATTTGCTTTCAATTCTAATGCTTCCATTTAAAATCCTCAACAGTTCTTTTGTAATGTAAAGTCCAAGCCCTGAACTATCATATACTTTTTTATCTATTTTCTGACATGGATTGAATATTTCCTTTATTTTTTCATCATTAATTCCACATCCTGTATCCTCAATTTTTATGGTTATGTCATTGTCAACATGAAAACTGAATAATATATAGCCATTTTTTGTAAATTTTGCAGAGTTTGATGCGACATTAATTAAAACCTGCTTAAGCTTGATTGGATCTGAGTAGACATATAGGTTTTTCACAGGAAATTTGGTTAAAATTTGTATTGGCTTATTTTCAATTAATATTTTTGTCAGCTCTACTACTTCTGATAAAAGTTCTACAATGTCAAATTTTTCTGAAATCAGTTCACGTTTGCCAGTTTGTATTCTTCCCAATTCAACTGTATTTAAAATGTAGTTTTTAAGATAAATTGTCTGAGATGTTATCATATCAAGATATTTTTTCACTCTTTCCTTGTCGCTACGCTGAAGATTTAGTTCAATTAACTTTACTGAATTTAGGATTGCACTTAAAGGTGCTTTAAGTTCATGAAATATAAGGGATAAATCAGAAAAATTATCTTTATTCATTTCTTCTGTCCCTAAATATCACAGACCTGCCCTTGACTCTTGAAATTCTCTTTGCCTCTGCTTTTACTTCTGAGGCAAAAGAGGCAAGATGGGCAAAGGATTTAATATTTGCAGAAGTTATATTTACAATAGCACATGTAAGTGACAGGAGAGAGAAGACCATCTCCTCCCCTTTTCTGTTTTTTGACAGGTAATAACCTTTTACAAAATCTTCTCCATGCAGAGCAGGCAAAAATTCCTCAAATCTTTTTACAACCCCTGAACATATTTCCTCGCCCATTTGGGATGGTGTTATAAGAATAAAGTCATCCCCTCCAATATGCCCTGCGAATACTTGCTCATTTGTTTCATTGGATATTCTCTTTAAGATATCTCCAATCACAGAGATTGCTTTGTCCCCTTTTTCAAAGCCATAATAATCATTAAAAGGTTTAAAATTATTGATGTCTATGTAACAAACATCAAAGCAGTAACCACATTTTAAATATTTTTCAATTATCCTCTGAATAGCCCAGTTTCCGGGAAGTCCTGTCAAGGGATTTGAGTCTTTTGCTAGTAAAATTGCTCTCTTAGTGATTGCTTCAAGAAGAATATTAACAGGTAATATTCCGTAGTACTTACCATCTTTAGTTACTATTAAATCGTCATAAATTTTTTTATTTTCCCTTTTTTGAACCAACATTGAGGCATCCTCAAGGGATATATTGCTTTCCACAATCGTAGTAGGTGTTTCCATGACTTCAAAAAGCCGTTTCCTTGCATTGAGATGAATTCCATATCCGTATCTTCCAAGGATGGTATGTTCCAAGAATCTGCTTCTTTGAATTTGTCCGACTACATCTGCACTTTTGTCAACTATTGGTATGAGAGTGATGTTCTCCTCTTTCATAAATCTAAGAAATGCATCCATAATTTTTGCATTATCATTTAGTGGTTCAAGTTTTAAAGAAATTTCGCCAGCGCAGACGTCAAATAAATTTTTTTCAATCTCGCACTTAAGATCAAATTTCTCTAAATTTCTAATTTGCATAGTTGCATGTAATTGGAACTATTTCTGCCTTTGGCTTTCCCAAATAATACCCCTGAAGCAGATCCGCTCCAAATTTTATAGCTTCTTTCAATTGTCTCTGAGTCTCTATCCCCTCTGCAACCACCATTATTCCTAACTGTTGACATAATGAAATTGTGTAGTCAACAAAGGAACGAGAAATAAAATTGTCTTCCAAAGTTTGGATGAAGTATCTGTCTATTTTTACAATCCGGGGCTTAAGAATGCTGAAGAGCTTTGGACCACCAAATCCTGCTCCAAAATCATCAATTGCTATTTTATAACCTCTGGTTTTGTAGTATGAGATACCTTCAAAAAATAAGTCATAATTCTCAATTGCTGTTTCTTCGGTGATTTCAAGAATAATTTTTTCTTTGGGAAATCTAAACTCCTCTGCAAATTTATCTGTTAGTCCTATTTCATGCTTTGGCACAAGAAGACTTTCTGGGCAGATATTAATAAATAGATATCCTTGCAAATTTTGCCTTGATGCCTCCTTTATTGCATTTCTTCTGCATATCATATCAAGCTCAAAAAGAAATCCCAATTCCCTTGCCTTTATGAATAGATTTTTTACATTCATAGCCTTATTTTTATGTCTTGCTAAAGCCTCGTATCCAAAAACTTTCCCCTGTCTTGTAGAATAAATAGGTTGAAAGTGTACAGTAAGCTCCTGAAACAATGCCGCAAAATCATCTGAGCATAATTCATCTGTTTTCAATATTTCTAATGTCTCAGGCATTTTATCCTCCAATTCATTTTAAAGATATTATTTCACAATTTTGTTACATGAAAGTTAAAGGAATGTTACAGAATTGTTAAACAAAATTAACAGAAATTTAATTTTCTTTTAACTTTCCTGTAATATTCAGGAGTTATTATCAAATTAAAAATATGCTTTTGTGTGACTTTCATATCCATACCAAATACTCAGATGGTTCTCTTGAGATGAGAAAAGTTATAGACCTTTATGGTCAGGCTGGATTTGATGTCATTGCAATAACCGACCATGTAGTCAATGGAGATAGCGTGATAGGAAAGCTTGCATATAAGTTTGAAATGACAATCACAGAGAAAAATTTTGATGAGTATATGCAACACATTCAGTTTGAAGCCAAAAGAGCATGGGATAAATACCAAATGCTTGTTATACCAGGTGTGGAGATTAGCAAAAATTATTTGTCCTCTGAAAAGTCAGCCCATATCTTAATTATTGATATCAAAGAATTTATTTCAGCGTGTGAAAGTTATGAGCATATATTTCTGGAGGCAAAAAGACAGAATGCCCTTGTAGTTGCATGCCATCCCCATCAGATGAAAGGAGAGATACGGAATACACTGTATCTTTGGGAAAACAGAGAAAAGTATGCAAAATACATTGATGCATGGGAGATAGCAAACAGAGATGATGTTTTTAATGTAGTAAGCCTTAAAAAATATCCCTATATTGCAAATAGCGATTTCCACAAGCCAAGACATCTTTATTCATGGAAAACTCTACTGAACTGTG
>FWWM01011851.1_pt1 | contig 14751 bp, 11 predicted proteins | sample 2228351 | NCBI WGS metagenome assembly FWWM01 (sample SAMEA103939774, study PRJEB20133) | metagenome | reverse complement strand
TTTATCTCCATCCGTGGAGGAGGTGGAGGCGGGGTGATAGTTTGAATCCATATTCTCTGCAGAGATCCTCAACAACCCCTAGCCTTTTGAGATAATCCTCTCTGGTCTTTGACTCGGGCATTAGGTAGACACTATAGGAAGGGATCGGGATTCTTTCTATATATTCGATAACCTCTTCTATATCCCTTTCCTCTACTATTACGAACTTGAAGATAGCTTTGCCTGTTTTCACGAACTCTCTGAGGGCTTTTTCTCTAAATCTGATTGTTTTTAGCATTCCTGAGTTGCTTAGCTTTGGGGATACGTTGAACTGATCCACGTACCTGGTTATCTCTTCCGACGGGGCTATTGTTCCGTTTGTCTCAACCTCGATTCTTGGTTTAAAGCCATAGGTTTTTATAAAGAGGCCCAGAAGATCTGCTATTTCTCTCTGCCTGAGAAGAGGCTCTCCCCCGGTTATTACGAGCATATAGCCCTTGCGAAGATCTTCTATCCATCCGCTCCTCTCCCAGAGGCCCAGGAGATCTCTGTGGGAGTATACATAGCCCTTAACCCAGGTATCTATGGTGTCGCACCACACGCACTCTAGATTGCATCCCTGGAGCCTGAGGAAGATAGCTGGCATCCCGGCTGAGGGGCCCTCTCCCTGGAAGGACTTGAAGGTCTCTGACACTGCTATCTCTCCAAGGCTGCATTTTAGAAAGCTGTAGCCCTTGATCCTCGTCTCCATCTCTAGCCTAGTTTTTAATGCCACAGAGTCCTAAATATATCAATGCACCCGAGCTATATAGATATGGTGTTGGTGATGAGGGTCGGCTTCATAGGGCTGGGGATAATGGGGCTTCCAATGGCCATGAATATCCTTAGAGGTGGGTTCCGGCTCACAGCTTATAACAGAACAAGATCTAAGGCAGAACCGCTCAGAGCCATGGGGGCTTATATAGCTAATAGCCCTAGGGAGGTTGCTGAGAGATCCGATGTTGTTATAGCTATGGTTACCGATGGCCCGGATGTTGAGGAGATACTCTTTGGAGGAGAAGGGGTTGTTGGGGGTGCGAGGCCGGGGCTTATATTCGTGGATATGGGGACAAACTCTCCAGAGTATGCTAGGGGCTTTGCTGAGAGGCTATCGAGATATGGTGTCGAGTTCCTAGACGCGCCGGTAACCGGGGGTGATAGGGGTGCTAGGGAGGGGACTCTAACGATAATGGTTGGCGGCAAGTACGAGGTTTTCAAGAGGGTTGAGCCTGTGTTGAGAACAATGGGTAGAACCATAGTATATGTTGGCGATGCGGGCTCTGGCCAGCTTATGAAGCTCCTAAACCAGATCGTTGTTGCGATAAACATGATAGCCCTGACAGAGGCTATGCATCTAGCAAGAAAGGCTGGGATAGATGAGGAGAAGCTCTACCAGATCCTCTCAAGCGGTGCGGCGAGCTCCTTCACAGTTCAGTACTATATGCCAAAGATAATGAAGGGCGATCTGGAGCCCGGGTTCAGGGCGGCCCACCTAAAAAAGGATCTGGGATATGCTTTAAAAACAGCATCAAAGATCTCTGTGAAGCTCCCGGCAGCGGAGCTGGCATACAAGCTATACGAAGATCTTGTAAGGATGGGCTATGGTGAGAAGGGCACACACGCTCTAATAAAGCTATACGAGCTATCAAAGCCCGGAGGCTCTGAAGCCTAGAGCGATGATCATGGTTTTTAACTGTCTCGGGTTTAGCAATAGCCGGGATCAGCTTCTCTTTACATCAAATTGTATAAAAGACACGTGATCCATAGTGAGCCATATGCAAATCTTTATATATAAGAATGTAATAGATAGCATGGGGCCAAGCAATATGAGGTTGGCAACCAGGTTCGTAGCAATACTAGTAGCTCTGATCATCATAGCAGCCTGGATATCCACACCTATCGGAAGCTATGGTGAAAACCCCGCTAGAACAAAGGTAATATGGCTCAGCGTGGATAGCGCTAGCTATTACAGGCTATACAACCTATCAGTAGCCGGCAAGCTACCCGCCTTTAAAACACTATTCGAAGGAGGAGCCCATGGCCCCTTAATAGTTGTCTATCCATCGGCAACCGCTGTTAACCATGCATCCCTCTCCAGCGGTGCTCCCCCAGGGGTCACTGGTATTGTGGGGAACTCGATAGTTCTGCCGGGCTCCAGGGTTACTTCTAGTGTTTCTGGCTTTAATGGTAAGTATATGCTTGCAGAGCCCATATGGGTTCCGGCCGATAGGAGTGGTCTTAGAAGCTATGTTGTCTCCTTCCCACAGTCAACTCCTCTGGCGTGGAATGTGAGTGTTGAGAGGACAAAGCTTTTCAACATATACGACGCATTTGTATCTCCTATAACCTTTTCAACGCTATATACTAATAATAGGAGTATCGCGAGGGCCACCTATATAGAGGTTAGAGAGGCCTCTAGCTGGGACGGTGTTCAGGCTTTCACCTCGACATACAGGATCTCTAATATCTATAGGGCATGGGAGTCCAGCTTCTCAATAGGAGATTCTACATGGTACCTCTATCTAGCAGATACCACAGGATCTGGCAAGCCGGATCTGCTGGCAATTGTTCCCGAGGCCAAGGATCTATCGAGGGCTCTCGAAGTCCTTAAAGAGGGTTCGTGGAGCAGGCCTCTAAACACCACTATAAACTATAGGGGGCATGTCTATGTCGTGGCACCTATGTTCAAGCTGATAAAATTGGATCTAAACGATCTGAGATTATATAGGGGTATAACGAGGCCTCTCAACACACAGTGGTTTAATGATGAGAAGCTGGCCAGGGATGTTTGGAATAACGTAGTGACCAGGGTAGGGGCTTTCACAGATGGTGATCACTTTGCTCTGAGTAACGGCTGGATAGATGTTGACACCTATATGGAGACCGTTGCCCTCACCAACAGGTTCTTCATGGAGTTCACACTATATGTTATGAGGAACAGGGATTGGGACTTTATAATGACATACACGCCCGTGGTCGATAATGTTTATGGCCAGTTCCTGGGCACGATATATAGGGATATGCCTTACTACGACCCAGCTAAAGAGGAATACTATATGGACCTGATCTTGAGGACATATATGTTTGTAGATGATTTTATAGCATCTATACTGAGGAACATAGATACGAGGAAAACTGTGCTTATAGTCACCTCTGACCATGGTCAGTGCCCTGTTAAATATATAGTTAACATAAACGCTGTGCTCTACAACGCGGGGTTGCTATCGATCAGAGGGGGCAGCGTTGTCCTCAACGAAACAAAGGCCTGGTACGCGGCGCACGGCCACATATTTGTTAACATAGAAGGCAGGGATCAGGGGTCTGTTAAGATGGCTGACTATAGCTCTGTGGTTAAGTCCATAGTAGATGCTCTCCAGAGCGTGAGAGACCCGGACACCGGGGAGCCCGTGTTCGACCTAGTTGTTACTAAGCAGCAGGCCCAGATCCTGGGGCTCTGGGGAGACAGGGTGGGCGACGTGGTGATCGCGACTAGGTGTGGCTACACAGCAGCTGGCGGGGTTCCGAGCGTGAGGGATGGTAGAGCGGTTGTATTCACGCCAGCTGTTCCTCTACGCACGATCACAGGGGATCATGGGACTAATCTGCCGTGGTACAGGGATCTTCACGCCACGTTCATAGCATATGGAGGAGATGTAAGGCCAGGCTATCTAGGAACTATAAGCGCTCTCAACATTGCTCCTACTGTTGCTAAGCTGCTCGGGATAGAGAGGCCTAGAGAAGCCTCGGCGCCTCCTCTGCCAATAGTTGCTGAGGTGGTGACATCAACGGTCACCAAGGCTATGCCTACAACAATCACCACAACGATCGTAGAGGTTTCTACGATCCCCCAGACCATCACCCAAGCCGTGACCCAAGCTGTTACCCAGACCATCACCCAAACTGTTACCGGGCCTCCTAGCGATGCTCTATCATATATAGCTATAGCTATAGTATTTGGGCTGATAGGCTTTACACTGGGCATGCTCTTCATTAGGGGTAGGGCTTCTAGATAGACCAGAGATCTTTTTTCTATATCACGATTCCTCTGAGGTCGAAGAAAGTAGCGTTGTTTATCTCAACATCTATCCATCTCCCCAGAGGGGCTTCTCCCTTTATAACCACCTGTCTATAGCTGGTGGTTCTAGCTATCATGCTCCCCTCTCTAAGTCCTTTCTCTGTTACCAGAACCCTTGCCCTTTTCCCAACACATTGCCTATGGATCTCGAGCCCTATCTCTTCCTGGAGTCTCTGTGCCTCGATTGATCTTTTCTTCTTAATATGCTCAGGAATCTGGGGCATTGCAGCGGCCTCTGTTAGGGGTCTCACGCTGTATTGGGCGATGTGGGCTCTGTCGAACCTTACCCTCCCCATAAGATCTAGGGTGTTTTTGAAGGCCTCCTCATCCTCCCCCGGGTGCCCCACTATGATGTCCGTAGCTATTGTTATCTCCGGTATCTTTCTCCTAGCCTCTGCCACTATCTCCTCGAAATCCTCTACCGTGTAGCCCCTCTTCATGATCTTCAAGACCCTGTTATCACCGCTCTGGACTGGTATGTGGAGGAACTTATAGATCCTGGGGCTCTTCATAGCCTCCAGAAGATCGTCGAGGATCTTTGGAAGCCACTGTGGGTTCATCATCCCAACTCTGAGCATGTAGTCACCCTCAACCCTATCCTCAATCTCTCTAAGGAGATCTGGGAGGAGGAACCTCTTACCTAGATCGAATCCGTAGACAGCCGAATCCTGCGAGGCGAGCTCTATCTCCTTATAGCCCCTGGAAACAAGGTCTCTAACAGCATCTACTATAACCCTCGGGGGATAGCTCTTAACAGGCCCCCTAGAGATCTTTGTTATGCAGAAGGAGCAGTCGCTCAAACAGCCCTCAGATATAGGGATAGGTGCTATAACGCCTCTTATCCTTGGAAAGATAATCCTTTCAACAGATCTTGCCCCCCCTATATGCTCAACCCTCTCCCTCGATAGTGCTGCATCCACTATCCTATCTATGCTCTGGGGCGTTATTAGAGAGGCGCTGGGGGCCAGCCTCTTAACAGTTGCTGGCATAGAGGAGACCATGCAGCCAGCGATAACTATTTTCTTCGACGATGAGTAGAGCTTCTCAGCATCAGAGATCCTCTTAGCCATCCTCTCCTCAGTATCTTTTCTAACAACACATGTGTTTATAACAATAACATCAGCCTCCTCAGGAGACCCCACCAGGCTGAAGCCAGCCTCCTCTAGATACCCCCCCATGATCATCGAGTCAGCCTGGTTTAGCGTGCACCCATACGTCTCTATATAGACCCTGATCTCAAAGCACCTCGTCAGATCCCTTCAAAAACATATCCACAGAGGCGCTTAAAAGCCGGGGAGCTTCAACAGAGATCCCCTGATCATAGTCCTCATAGCCTCTTCCTGTCTCGAAGTGCTAAGCTTGGGGGCTGAATCTGTAATAAGAGGATAATAGTTATTTAGTAGGGATCTATGCAGCGATTCTCTTTATATGCTTTAATCGCTAATAAGTCACGGGTAGATGGTTAGCGGGCTCTATAGAATCGGGAGCAACAGGATCCATGGGGGTATAGGCTATGGCATCCTCTATTGAGCCTTCCTTTGTTGATAGGGAGAAGGAGATCTCTTCGCTGAGGAACATGGCTTCTAGAACTGGAAGTACTCCTGTGTATATATATGGGCCCGAGGGCTGTGGGAAAACAAGGCTTCTCAGAGAGCTCATCTCTAGATTCACTAGCTATTTTGGCGATGATGCTGTTGCTATCTATATAGATGCCCTTGAGAGGGACTCTATAGATGCTGCTCTCTACACATCTAGAGGCTTGGCCCTGGCTAGAGAGGTTCTCGTATCTCTGGCTGAGAGATATGCTGGCAGGGTTGGCGAGGCTCTTGCAAACTCTATAATGACTCTGCTTGAGAAGGCCTTGGTTAACAGGAGGATTAGGGATAACTATATATTGATCGCTGTGGATGATGTTACAGGTGCTATTGGAGTTGATAGGGTTGAGTGGTACCTAAAGTGGCTCTACGAGGCTATGAAGAAGCTCGGATCCCACGGCCCTAGGGCGATAAACATTGTTGTAGCTACTAGTGAGGGCCCTAGCCTCGATTCCGTGGTTAGACATACATATACCCATGCCCTCCTCATGTGGAACCTTGATAGGAGGAGCTTTGAAGAGCTCTTCCACCTCCTAGATCCCCCTGGCAGTGTTGTCTATGAGGAGGTTTGGAGCATCCTAGGGGGCAATCCTAGGCAGCTTGTGGAGCTGGCCTATAGATATGGATGGGCTCTGGATATGTTGAGGAAGGCTCTTCGCGCCAGGATCAAAAGAATCGTTGAGGAGATAGCTAGGCAGGGGCTCGGCGACATGCTAGATCTTGCTGCTAGCGATGTATCTTTTCTAGATAGGGTTAGGGATGAGCCCGAGCGTATGGAGAAGATTGGGAGGCTGGTCAAGATCCTTGTGGAGAAGAATCTCATAATATATAAAGACTGGATCACGTTATCAGGCGAACAGATCCTTGAAGATCGATCTCTAGGTATTGGGAAGAGATACGCGTGGCAGCTACCCATATACCCCCGGCTGATCATAGAAGCTCTTACAGAGCTCTAGGTAGATATAGATCTACCCTGCCCATAAAAAGATCTTATTGGCATCTCATCACAGATCCCCTGCAATAATAATCAGTGTTCCATCGAAAGCCTGTTTTCAACCTAGTGGGGCTTTTCCCATAGATCTTGTTTCACTGCTGGCCTCCCAGCCCATATATAATTCTCTTAAATGATTATTATGTTTTAGTTATATAGCTATATATAGCCCTAGAGGATTTCTATAGGTGGTGCCTCTAATGGTGCGGGCCTTAAGGATACTATCGATCACGGCTATAATGTTGGTGGTATTAGCCCTAGCAATAGGATCTATAGGCTCCTATGCCCTCTCTCAGGATATCTATGCACCAGGATCTAAGGTGGATCCTGAAGTTTTTAAGGAGCTCTCCAGGTCGGGCAGGGCGAGGGTTTTGATAATGCTTGAGGATGAATCCTTCCAAAGAGATCTATCTAGGATGGGTCTCAAGGGACCCGGCCTCATAGCCACTCTAATGAACAGGGCCAATAGCTTACAGGGAGAAGTGATTGCCAGGATCGAGGCTGCAGGGGTTTCTATCCAGGATAGGCTATGGCTTGTCGACGCTGTTGTTGCTACCGTGGATCCCCGGTCTTTGAGTGCTCTGGCTTCTATCGAGGGGGTCAAGAGGATCGTTCTTGATAGGGTTTATAGGCTTATAGATCCTGTGGAGAAGATCTATGACGTGGGCTCTATCAAGCCCCAGGATAATGTGAGCAGACGAATAGTCCAGTCAGATCTTCTAGAATCTATGGGGATCACTGGGAGAGGGGTTAGGGTTGCTGTGATAGACACAGGGATCCAGGTTGATCACCCGTGGCTTATTAGAAACGGCTCGAGCGTTGTTACGGCAGAGTATGATGCCACATTAACAGGGGTTGTGAATGTATGCACCTACCTAGGGATACCATCTGAGCATGGAACCCATGTGGCCGGGATAATAGCCAGCCAGGACGATATCCATAGAGGTGTCGCACCCGGCGTTGATATATACAATGTTATTGTTTTCAGCAACATAACACTGTGTGAGGGGGCCTTCGGCTCGTGGATCATAAGGGGTATCCAGTGGTCACTCCTGGGCCCTGATGAGAGGCCTGGGACTGGGGATGAGGCTGATATTATTAGCATGAGCCTGGGAGCCATAGCGCCTCCATGGTTTCTGCACTACTATAAAAGATACGACCCCCTGCTCATAGCGATATCGAGGGCTGTTGATGCCGGTGTAACGATAGTTATAGCAGCTGCTAACGGCGGGCCCGGGGGCTATACGATAAACTGGCTATGCCTAGCAACCGGGGTAATATGTGTTGGTGCGGTCGATGCCAGGGCTGGCGATCTTTCAAGAACATCTGTAGCTATATTTAGCTCGAGAGGCCCTATACCCTTCGACATTGCGGCGCCGGATGTTGCGGCCCCCGGGGTTGGTATAGTCTCATCTATACCCATAAACAGGACAGCGGCCTTTAGCGGCACCTCGATGTCAACACCCCATGTTTCTGGTGTTGCAGCTCTTCTAAAGCAGGTCTATCCTAGGTGGGGTCCTCTTGATATAAAGAGGGCCCTCGTGGTCTCCGCATCTCCTGCACCGCTCTCAGCTATCTACGACTCCCCCAACCCCCTTGAGCAGGGGACAGGGGTTGTCAGGGGTCTTGATGCTCTGAATAACCCGCTAAGGCTTTCTTTCCCCGGAGGCCCTCTTCAGGGGCTCTCCCAGACGCTGGTCATCCCGCCTGGATCCAGAGGTTCTGTCACGATCTCTGTGGTTAATGTTGGGAACCTAACGATCCCTGTTAACATGGATTCGACTGATCTGGAGAGCTATATGGGCTCCGGCGTTATTGGGAAGAACTCTATAGGCTTCTCCCAGCAATACCTATCGCTGGGGCCTGGGTCGGGCTCATCAATAACGATCACAATATCTGTTCCCCCAGGCACCGTTCCGGGGACATATGCTGGCTATATAATCGCCTCCACCGAGACATATACTGCTAGGCTTCCAATAGTAGTTGTTGTGCCAATGTTTCTAAGAGAAGATGCTGCTAGCTTCTCAGCCTCCTTATCAACCATAATAGGGGCCGGGTCTCCTGAGTGGGTTACGTTCAGGTTATATCTCCCACAGCCTATAGGTGATCTCATCAACATAGCCTCCTACTCCGAGTGGCCTTTATCAATAACTGTCTATGCCATAACACCAAGCAATAGATTCGTGGCATCTGTGAGCGGCTTGCGCCTTGTCGAGAGAGGGGAATATATATTGATCCTAGAGGTGGGGGACTACGCGCTCATAGGCACAGCGACGATCACATTTTCAGCACCTAAGATCTCGCAGGGATTGTTGAGGATAGATGAGCTTGCTGGAAACCTCTCCACCCTGATGGGCAACATAGAGGCTATCAACTCCTCGCTCATCCAGAAGACACAGATCCTCGAGGGTCTTAGGGCTTCATTGCAGATGATCAGCACGAGCCTTGCCGCTTCACAACAAAGGATAGATGAGCTTGCTGGAAACCTCTCCACACTAGCCCAGACTGTGGACGAAAACACGAGATCGATATCTAGCCTCTCAAACACTTTACAAGGGTTCATCAGCGATGTTCAGAGAAGATTCTCAGGCGTAGAGAACACGCTATCAGGGGCTGTGAGAAACATATCCAGCCTCAGCGATAGGCTATCCAGCTTCCAGGGAGAGGTTCAGCAGGCCCTGGCAAGCCAGCAGAGCTCGATAGCCGAGATCAGGGGCGATATATCGGCACTCTCACAGAATCTGGGGAACGTGACCATAGCCTCAATAGCTGGGATAGCGCTAGCTATAGTAGGCATAGCGATAGGGGCAATATCACTGACAAGGGTAAAGAGAAAATAGTTAAGGGTTCAGCCCTCGATCTTCCCACTTTTTTATCCAGAGCCTCGCCTCTTTGAAGTGAAGAGGAGATAACCCCCTCTGAGGGGCGGGGCTTGGGCTTGTTAGGGTTGTTTAAGGTTTTCAGGCCTTTCAGGGCTGTGGTGTGTGCTGGTGTGGAATGCCTGTCCAGCCTGGGCTTCCTAGTGGCTGAACCGCCTTAGCCTGCTAGCTGGCTTCGACGAAGCCGGAGCGGTTTCAAAAGATCCTGGAAGACTTTAGACAGCGCTTTGAGGGATGTTGGGGGCCTATGAGATCTAGTGTTGATATTGTTTTCTTGAGATCTCCTCGACAAGTCTGATCGAGTTTTCTAGGATCTCGGAGCATCCCTCACCCTTGATCCTTGTTATTATTGTTATATTTGGTTTTGATCCTATTGCCAGCTTATCGAAACCGGATCTCTTTAGAGCCTCTACTATGTTGCTTAGCCTCTGCTTAGATATGCCTCTATATGTTGCTCTATAGCCATCTATAGGCTCTCCTGTGCTCTGGATCTCGCTTTTAGCTATGCTAGCCTCGCCCGGGATCGGCTCTTCAGGCTGGATCTTAATTATAGCTATGGGCCTCCTCCTCACGGCGAGCTTTGCGGCTAGGTTGAGGGGGTTGTCGAAGGGGAGCCATTCTATATATATGCCAACATACCTATACCCTGGGATCCTGTGCTCCACGAGGACAGAGCTTGGGGTCAAGATCCTTAGGATCCCTTTCTCTATGCATGTTGATGCCACGCTCCTCATAACCCTTCTCCCAGCCCAGGATCCCAGGGGATACCAGATCCCGAGGATCAGTGCTATCGCTATTATAACCTCAACAGCGTTCATGGGGCATCAACTCAATATATCCCCAGCCAATAATATATCCCGGGTACTTATGGGTCGCGAGAGGCTCTCAGATCTTGGTGAGAGGAGATTTATAGAGAGATCCCTAGGGATCCTATCAAGCCTCTGGATCCCAGGTTCTCTAGCCCCTGGCGATGATGCCTCCTCCTATTTCATCGGAGGATCCTATGTGGTTTTCAAGATAGATGGGTTCTCGGCCCACAGCTCTAAGTACCCGTGGAACACATATAGCGATCTGGGGTGGAAGGCTGCAACATCGTGTGCAAGCGATATAATAGCTAAGGGTGGTTTTCCACATATCTATATGATCTCCATAGGCGCTCCCCCTAGCTTCGGTGTGGGAGAAGCTTTGGAAGTGATCCTGGGCTTTAGGGAGGCTCTAGAGAGCTATGGGGGCTTCTTCGCTGGAGGGGACACCAATTCATCTAAAGAGGATCTCTGGGTGGATGTGGCATGCATAGGCTACACATCTAGAGAACCGATCCCGAGGGCTGGTTCTGAGGGGGATATAATAATCATAACAGGCCTCTATGGATACAGCGGGCTCGCAAGGATCTATTATCAAGGACTCTTAAGAGGATCTATGGGCATGGAAGACATACCGGTAGAGGTTAGAAGAGCCACTTCAAGGCCTAGGGCTAGGATAGAGGTTGTAAAGATCCTTGAGAGGTATAGAGGCTGCATAAGAGGATCCGTAGACATCTCCGACAGCCTTGCAGAATCACTCTACATACTATCAGAGGCTTCGGGGAGAATAATAGAGATCCAAAAGATCCCCATAGACCCACGTGCCGAAGAGATCTCAAGGGATCTTAAAGCAGATCCTCTCGACATAGTTTTCAACGGCGGGGAAGAGTACGAGATAGTTCTAGCAGCTAGCGAAAAATGTGCAGAGAATCTAGTAGAGATGATGAGGAGCAAGGGCATCGCTGCAGATATATATGGCACGATAGGTGAGGAACACGGTGTGGGGGTTAGATATAAAGGCAGAACCATACCTAGGGAGGGTTACCAGCACTTCATATCAATCTAACTCAACTCTCCCCCTTACGCGGGGATAGGGTCATAAGGTTCTCTCGATAGCCTCTAGAGTCCTCCTATATATCATTGCACCTGCTGTGAAGAGGACTAGGCATGCTATGATCCCTGGTAATGAGTAGCTAATCGCTATAGATAGATCCCAGCTGTATACTATGTAGTTTCTAAGACCCTCAATTACCCTGGAGAGGGGAAATAGATCCGAGAGAGGGGCTAGCCAGCTTGGGAGCATGAACTTCGGAATAGCTATTCCCGTGAGAAACATTGTTGGAAAGGCCACAGCGTTGCCGATAGCGTTGATAGCTTCGGAGCTTTTTGCTAGGATCGATAGCAGCATCCCAATGCCAAAGGATCCCAGGAGGGCTATGGTTAGGAAAGATGCTATGATCAAGACCCCCTGTGGATCTATATTGCTATAGTTAGCCCCGAGGATAGCTCCGAATGCAAAGATTACGCCCATCGTTATTGAATTAAGCACCATTATGGCTATCGCGCTTGATAGAAAAGCTGTTAAGCCCCTTATAGGGCTTGATAGTATGAGCCTGTGGTGGCCTCGGTACCTCATATCCACAGTGGTTCCTAGGGCCCCGAAGATCCCGTTGTAAAGCACCATGATCCCGCTCGTTGCGATCACGAACCATGCCCTCACATACCCCGGATCCGATGAAGGCTTCCTAGATATCTTAGCAGTTTCGATAGAGATAGGCATTGATATGAAGTCAAAGAACGCCCTAACCTGTTGCGGCAGCGATGGTGGTAGGTGCTGCTTTACGTGGTCAATCATACTAGAGGAGATATTGAAGTTAAAGGCGGTGAGAAACCCCTGGAGAGCGTTATAGGCCACATCAGATCCCTGGATACCCTCGACATATGCTATCTTGATCCAGATCCTCTGGAGGCTTGAGAAATTACTGCTAGATCCTGGCAGTATCGTTAAGCCTGCATCGTATCTCCCGCTTCTCAGGGCCTCCTCTATGCTTTGGTTAACTATGCTCACCCTAAAGATCCTCGATTCATTCAAGGCACTGATCAAGATGTTTGAGAAGCTGCCTCCATCGAGATCCTGGATAGCTATTGAGAAAGATACATTGCTTCCGGAAGATCCCCCGAAGATCCCTGTGAAGAGAGATAGATACACAAGGGGAAACAGTATGGCCCAGAAAAAGGTAGCCTTATCCCTCCAAAGCTCTTTCAAGAGCGCATATGTCTCTGAGAGGAGCTGGCTAGCCGACAACCTCCCCACCCTCTCCTATGGCCACGCCTGTGAGTCTTAGGAAAACCTCGTCAAGTCCCGGAGGCCTGATCTCGATCCTCGTTATGCTTGCTCCAATCCTGGCATACGCATTGACGATCTCCTTAACAGCTGATCTGGGGTCTTCCGTGCTGTAGTATACAAAGCCCCTTCCCACACCCATCTCCAATCCCTCGATCTCGATGGGTTTAACGCTTTCGGGTAGCCAGACCACGACCCTGGGTTTTGGTGCATAGGTCTTTATAAGATCCTCAGGCTTTCCAGAAGCAATAATCCCGCCTCTATACATGATCATAACGATATCTGAAAACCTCTCAGCCTCCACAGGGTTATGTGTCGAGTATATAAGCACCCTCTCCCTAGAGATCTTCAGCAAGATCCCCCATAGATCCTCGAGAGCCCTTGGATCCAGTCCCGAGGCCGGCTCATCTAGAACCAGAACCTCAGGATCGTGAATCATAGCCGAGGCTATTGTTAACCTCTTCCTAAGCCCGCCGCTATATCTACTTACAAGCTTCTTACCATGCTCAGAGAGATCCATCAACTCGATCAGCTCCCTAGCCCTCCTCCTAGCCTCCACAAGGCTCAGCCCCCTCAAAAGACCGATCCAGACCAGGTTTTCATACCCACTCAGCTTCCCCCTAAGAGGCATATCCTGTGGAGCGTACCCTAGATGAGCTCTCACATAGATCCCCTCCGAGCCCCAGACCCTATATCCACACAGTATAACGTCGCCCGAGTCCGGTCTCAGAGAGCCCGCTATGATCGATAATAAGGTGGATTTGCCAGAACCATTGGGCCCCATTATGCTATAGACACCTCTGCTGATTGAGAAGCTCACACCATCAACAGCTACGAGGGATCCGTAGGTCTTCCTCACATTATCGACCCTAACAGAGGGATCTTGACATTTAGATCTCATCAAGAGGCAATCATGTAGATATATTATAGGGGCTTATAAGGTTAAATCGAGGTCCCACGGCTAAGAGGCCGGGCTATAATCTTCTTCTCAGCCTTGGGTTGAAGTACTTCTCTAGCCCAGTTCCTATAAGAATTACTGCCAGAGCTGATGTGAGGCCTATCAATAGGGAGAGCCTTGCTGAGTATATTAGCTGTGAGAATATATCCCTCCAGAGATCTTCGGTGCACGATATACGACTATCATATGGTGAGGTTGGTGAGGAGTCTGGGTGCGGCTTCAGACGTTAAGAAGCCGTAATATTGTTGTGTATCTCCTTTTTAGGGGCTAGAGGGGCTATGCCTGCTTCTGCTATGAAACTCACGGCCAGCAGATCAGCATATAGTCTCCTCTGTCAATAGTTGGTGTAGGCCTTATAGCGGACGAAATAACCTTTCCACCGAGTAGCTTTACCCCACCCGCTATTCTTATATATTGTATATATTTTCTCACCAGAGCTTATCTCAATGTTCTGAACAACTTCCTTAACCAGTGTGCCGTTATAGAACCTCGCAAGCCTATTTTATATAGGTGCTAGTGTCACAATCTCTCAGCTAGATTCTACACTAACTACAAGAGTGTTTGGCTCGCCAGTAATACCCACCTTCAGAATACTGCCAATCACTGGATAGCTGCGTTTAAGAGGCTCCTTAGGCTGATCTATATAGCCTGCTGGGCACTGGCTAGAGGCGCGATCCCTGCTAGGAGGGATAGCGAGATCAGAACTATAAGGAGGATAATACCCAGAGTTCTATAGCTTCTCAACATGGACTCCTGTATACCATTAGCTAACCTGTCTTATACCGATTTCGCTTTTCAATCCCTTCACGAATTTATTAGCCCCCTTAGTATCCTACTAGATTCGAGCTATGATGAGGAGCTTGGTGGGAGGAATTATGGTGTTAGTCCTGCTGGCGATGATTGTTGAGCTAGCAGGGGATAGTAGATCTTCTATAGAATTGAAAGATTATTATCAGCGAGGTTGTGTTGGGCTGAATGTGTTTAAATATTATAAATATCATCCTTGCAACATATTCTAGGCTGATCCCTGTGTTCGGTGTTGTTGAGGGGTTCTATGGGGCTCCGTGGGATTGGCTGGATAGGATCCA
>FWWM01011849.1_pt1 | contig 14752 bp, 33 predicted proteins | sample 2228351 | NCBI WGS metagenome assembly FWWM01 (sample SAMEA103939774, study PRJEB20133) | metagenome | reverse complement strand
CCGAGTACGGTTGATCGCTCGTCCGCGAGAGCAGCAGCAGCCCCTCGTCGCGGTCCTCGTGACGCAGCAGCCCCACCGCGACCAACGCCACAAATGGGACTGCTGCGACCGCCAAGATAAGCTGGAGTTCATCAATCATGGCTTGCTGACATAGAAGTCGAATGACGACCCAATCAGTACCATAGTCCGCCTCGCTGCCTCATACGGCGACAGCGAAGGCGCAGGCACGTAAACCCTGCGCGCCACCCTCGAGACAGGCGCGTCCGGACGCCTGGCAAGTTGCGCCAGACGCGACGACGCTCTGCGGCTTATCCTTGTCACCACGATCTTCACCTTTACCACCTCCTAATCCACCGTACCACCCCGTGTGGGGCTCGGAATCGGGTGCGAGAAAACATACACGGCCCGGTCCGAGGTTAGGAGCTCGATTGGCTCGTTCGGGTGGTCCGGGCTCAGGATCCAGCCCGGACCGACGGCGAGACCAATGGCCTCGCCGTCCACGACGCGGTACTCCCAGCGGGCCTTGCGGCCAACCAGGTAGTGATTGAAAATCCTGCGACGGCCGCCGAACCACGGCAGCTGCTCGTCCATCACGACTCTGCCTACCCGCAGGTGTCCCTGAAGATCCGGGAAGCAGAGACCCTCCCGGATCTTCCCAATGTTCCTGGTAATGAACTCCCGGAACGGATCCGGGATAGCGGTTACGACGTGGGCCGTCCAGTTTGGGACTTCAGCCCCAAGCTGGACTACCTGGTTGGGGTATAGGTCCCCGCTATCTATTAGGGCTTCCAGCCAGTCGGGCTGGGCCCCGGGTGGCCACCAGCGGAACCGCTGGACTCGAGCGCGAAGCATGGGATTGTAGGGCGCATCGTTCAGCCCCACAACCTCCTTACCTGCCGCCCATCGGGCCGCCCGCCCGCGGGCGGTCGACTGGAGGCGGACTACCAGCTCCGCCTCCTCGACCTCGAAGTCCGGCGGGATCGGGCGGTCGGTCGCCGCCCACGTGAAGAAATCTCCTTTGTACACTATCTTATTCACACCGTAGCTCGACACCACCTTCACCTCCTCAGCATCCTGTCAATCTCTTCTCGGAACCGTGCGGCCTCTTCCTCGACGCTCAGCTCCTTCGGCCACGCCGGCTCCGGCTCTTCTGGCTGGGGCTCGGAGGGCGGCTGCCGTGGGTTGCCCAGCGCCGCCGCGATCCTCGCCCGCTCTGCGGCCAGGGCCTCGCACCTCCGTCGGAATTCCTCGGCAATGGTCCTGGCATGCTCTTCGGTGACGGACACCTTCACACGTACACCGCCCGCAATGGTGTCCTCGTCCACCTCCCATGTGGCGCGGCGTTGCAGGACTTCTCGGCAAACGTCGAGCAGAATTCTGCTGGCGTCCAGGTCCGTCACGTCCTCCAGCCCCTGGCACGGAGGCCAAGGGTAGGCAGGCGAGATAATTACGCCGAAGCGGTCCCAGCGGACCTTTAGCACCGCCACACCTCTGAAATCTCGGCCGCTTCGAGTAGCTCGATGTACCCGAGGAACGGGTTCCTTGACGTGTTCCGTTCCTCGGTCAAGAGTCGCTTTGCCGTTCGGACCGCTTCCTGCTCTGTGATTTGTGCAGGAAGCGGCCGCGGAAGAATCAAGGAGTGATGGCCGTACACGGACGGGACGTGTTCAAGAGTCCCGTCCGGGTAGGCCCGCAACCCCTGGCGAGGGTGGTAACCCTCGCATGTAGGGGAGCACAGGCGCCGCCCAGTACGGAACCAGGCCGTGACCGGGCGGCCGGCGCGGGCGGCCATGTCCAGAAGATTCGCAACGAACTCGCGCGCAGTCACCGTTCCCACCTCCTCTCGCTACGTTGCTACCACAGCTCCACTCCGGACGTCAAGCTTTCTCGGCTATAGGAATTGTTTATGGGTCCGGCTCATATATAGTTCGTCCCTATAGTGCGTGCCTTTCTAGGAAGTACAGCGTAGCGGCGGAGACCACGAACGCCACGGAGAAGCTGACCAGAACACCTACCACGCTCGGCTTTCCAGTGATCGCCGCGGCGAGGACTGTGGAGAATAGGGCGATTGCAAGCGATAGCAACACGATGCACTTCATCTGCTGCTCACCTCCCAGCCAGGTGTTTCCTCAGCAGAGCCCGTTCCACGTCGTCCAGCCTGCGCAGGTTCGAAAAGTCCCCGACCTCCGCGGGCTTCCTGCTCATCTTGTTGCCTACCGCGTACCAGCCCGGACCTCCGACCCACCCTGGACCGCGGGCTTTGACGTGGCACCTGTAGCCGTGCTCCTCTATCGCCGCCCGGATCTTTGCGGCGGTCCGCTCATCAGGCGCGATGGCCGCGTCAATGTACCAGTACACCGCGCCCAGCTCCACCGCTACAGACGCGAGGTAGTGCATCACGTCCGAAATGAAGTGGGCCAACGGCAGGTTCAGCAGGTCGTTCACCACGTCCACCGTCGAATGGCCCATGACCGGGTCCCACCGGACCAGCCGCTTCGGAAACCCGACCGTGACCAGACTGTTGCGACTGACCTTGTGCGTAAACCACGGGTAGTCGTCTGCGCTTCTGCCATAGCCAACAAAGAGTCCAGGCGCGTACACCACGTCCCAGCCGAACCTGCATAACGTGTGGTACCAGAACGCCTCGATGTCAAGGTAGTACCCGTCAAAGAAGCTACAACGTCTCGCGTAGATCGGATGGTACGGTTCCGGAAGCTCCAGCGGCCTGGTCCACCGCGCAGTCACGATCCGCCAGCAGCTGTGCTTGCGCCACCTGGGGAATACCTCGCGTAAGTAGTCCCGGGCCACAGCTGACGGACTCTCCACCACGCCGTTCACCTGCACCAGGTCAGTGGGCTGCGCTGCAACGAGCAGACGCTTGCGGCTCCGCTGCAGCACCAGGCTGTACGTGCCGACCAGCACAGGCTCGTCCATCATTCTGTAATCGGGGAAGACGTGCAGGACTTCTGTTTTCCACCTCTTCTGCCGCTCGTGTACGCGGTCCTGGATGTTCGCAACGAGCGGGTCAGACAACATACACAAAGCCCACAATCCAGGCGTCCCGTTCCTCGTCGTAGATCAAGAACGGAATGAACTCCGGCACCTACTTCACCTCCTTCTCTTCCTACCACCGAGCCCGCGCGACCTGACAAGGCCGCTGCGTGCGAACTCGACAGCTTCTTTCGCATCGACGAACAATGCTGGCTTTATCCACATCCTCACCTTTTCAACCGCAGCTGCATTGTAATAAGCCATGGCTTCGTCGATGCTGCCGAACACGTCCATGCCCTTCGGGATGTACTTCAGCTGGTCTGGTGGAATGCGGACCGTCCGGGCCGCCGGACCTGCGAGTGCACGGCGGAACCTGGGCGGCGGCGGTAGGTACTGTGGGTCGTACGCCCGCATCGCAGGCAGCAGCGTGCGCTGCACGTCCACGCCGCTGCGTCCCACGGTCCTTTTCAGCGCCTCCCACAGCGACTCTTCTTCCGCCTGAGTCCTCACTGCTCTAGTAGCAGCAACTTCGCCACGTGCGGCCCTGCGCAGCAGGCCCAGCTTCCTGGACGTCAGGCGCAGACGCTCCGCGGCTTCAAGAGGTCCGACGGTCGAAGCGAAGGCGTCTATGGCACGCAGCAGATCTTCTAGCGCCATAGCTCACCTCCCACAAAAGATCCGCCCGGGCGGCCAGGGTTGCCCGGAGAGGAGGCGGGTCTTGCGCGGTATTGGGCCCTGACCGCCCGGAGCGGATAGCCCTAGAACGGCGGCTCCTCGATGACCTCCTCGACCTTCGACCGCCGCTGGAGTTGCTCGGACTCGGCCTGGATGTCCGGTGGGACCTTCACACCGGACGCGAACACAACTTCGTAGTCGAACCCGGACCGGCCGGTCGCCAGGCGAGTCCGGCCCAGGTTGGTGATACGGACGTACTGAGGTAGCCCCTGCTCGTTCGCCAGCCTGGCCAGCCGACGGTCCAGCATCACGTGGGACGGAAGGATCACCTTCTCGCGCGTACCGTTCTCCGACCTGCGTGCGAGGATCCACCGCAACACGACCTCGTCGCGGGCGTTGCGGATCCCGCGCGTGCCGAGTAGCCAACCTTCGATTGAGTCCCCCTTCTCCAGTTGGATGAACTGAGAGTCAAACTTCGGTGCGGGCGCTTCTACCTTTTCCCACTGCACTTTCTCAGCCATCCCTGTTCCTCCTCTCCAGCTCACATGCCAGACAGTAGCCTGTGTGCCAGATCATCTTCGTACGTCCGCACGACAGGCAGCGTCGCGGACGTACAAGCCCGAACTTACGCGATAGCACCACCTCCTTCCGGCGCTGGCGTCGGTCAGCGTTGCGCAGGGATCGGACCAACTTGTCCATTGCGGAGGAAGCTGAGGCAAGACTCGCACAGCAACATGTGGTAGTGTTCGTTGCTGTGCACGACCGTGACCTCGAAAAGCCCCTGGTAGACTCCACGGGCCGCACAGACGAAGCACCGTTTCACAGCCGGCGTAACTGCATCCGGTGCTCGATAATCAGGTCGCGTTCCTCCTTGAGCATCAACCATTGTCGCTCCGCCTCCAGTCTGCGCAATGTGTCTTCCAGCTCCAGGATTCTCAAACGAACGGCCCTGCGGCGGTCCTCCAGTTCGTGGAGTTCCAGCCGCAGGGCCGATATCCTGCCTCTCGTAGCTTCGAGCGCCTGGTCGAGATGTTCGATCGAGTCCCAGTTCATGTGGCCGCACCGTGCAGGCACTTGATGATCGAGTCAGCAAGCTCGGAAGCCGCCTGCCTGTTCATGGACAGCATAAGTGTGCCATAGAACGCTGCGTTGCCGATGTCCATGCTGACCGTGATTCTGTCGTCAGTGGACTGGTGGCAATGCACCGCCTGCACCACGATGTACCCGCCGATCCCGATGACGTACACTGCCCCACCTCCTCCCTGCGGTGTTCACCTTTGGCCGTACCACCGGGGCCCACCGCACGTCAAGCGGGTCCTGTCTATCTAAAGGCCCCTGCCATAGACCACGTCTATGGCCAGCCAGACCATGTAGGCCACGGCCCCCGCGTACACCACGCACGCGAGCACGAGCGTACGTGCGAGCAGCACGTGGTGCGGGTAGCGCCAGACCAGGTAGCCCAGCAGCGCGAGCAGCGCTGCCTTGACCGCGGCGACAGCCCACAACGGTAGACCCGCAAGCAGCGGGTTGGCCTCCACAGCGCCAAGCCGCCAGGTCAGCAGCACGTCCGCCGCGTTCAGTACCACAAGCACGGCATACGCGGCTACTGTACCTCGCCAGCCCACTGCCCGATCAGAAGATTTCCCGCTGTGGTGACCTGAATTCCCAAAGGAGCAGTACCTCTCCTTTTCAGCATGTACCCGGTCCTGTTTTGCCCGACGAACTGGGACGCAACGACTGTGACTTTGGACGTGTAAGTTTCCGTTGACGTTTGATCTTCGACGTCTATAGCCGGCTCAGCGGTAGTGTCCCCGAACCTGCAGGCACAGCCAGCGATGACAACGGAAAGGTGATAAATATGTCTCCAGGCCTGCAGATACAGTAGCTGCTGTGGGGAAGGGGTAGCTTGAGACAGATCCAGGTGTACATTGGATATGCTAACCCTCTTTTCATTCGTGCCTTCCGGTCGGCCTACTATTCGGAACAACTGGGTGTTCATTCCGGACCCCTTCGCTACTACATCATCAATAGTTACCTCACGTTGGCCCCATATCCGAAACCCGGTTAGGTTAGTGTTGGCTTCTATCCTGACCTTCCTCATGAACCATCGTCGCCTGAGCGAATGCCCGGTGTCGTTACTGATCCAGAGCCAGTTGAAGTCTCCGCTAGAGTGCGCATCCTCAACGTGTACGTCTCTGTTTATATACCGGAAGTAAAATGCGAGGCCGTCGGTGAACACGCACTCACGGATGAACAGGTCTGTCGCGGTCACCTCCTGTCCTGCTGAAGTGCGGTTGCTACCACTCACGGTTATCTTGAGCCTCTGAAGCTCGAGCGTACCACACGACATCATACTGCCGTGCGCCGTGGTGTTCCTGAGAACATTCACCTCGCTGGACAGGGGCGTCTCACCGATGATTGAGATGCGCCCTGTTCCAGACCATGTGGGAATCCCATTGTCTACGTCAAATACAATCTTCGCCCTCCTCGTCAGCAAAATCGAAATGTCCTTGGACCCGAAATTCACACCGTTTGTCCGGAACAGGTACGTACCCGGCGGGAAGAGAATGCTGCACCCGGTTGACACGCTGTTGACAGCCTGCTGCAGAGCGGGCGCCGTGTTCTGCACACCGTCCCCTGTAGCTCCAAAGTCCTTGATGGAGGTGCACGCCTGCGCGAGAGGGTAAACGACCTCGCCAGCCGTGCGCACCGTGATCCTCATACGTTCACCTCCGTGACAAGTACCGTCGCAGTACCGTTCACGGCCTTGAGCCAGACCTCCCCGATGTGCGGATTGTAGACTTCGTCGATCAGCGTCTCAGCGGACCTCAGGAAAATGCCGCGCGAGCTGGCCTGCGACGGCATCACGTAGATGTCCGCGGGTCCGATGTTCTGAATGATGATCCGCACGCGCCGCGGGTTCTCGTCCGCCACTTTGACGGGCGTAGTGGTCACCGTGTGCTCGACTGTCGGCCCCCAGCGCGCAGTGCTCGGTGGCCTGCGTTCGTCGACGCCTTCGATGTAGTAGTAGTCGGCACGTCTGATGCTCACGGTGCCCTCCTCACTCGATCATCCTGAGCCCCAGACTGCGCTTGAGCTGCTGCCACTTCTCCTGGCACGGCCTGCACGTCAGATGCTTGCGCATCCACAAAGCGCCCACCGCAAAGCCAACTACAAACGCGAGAACTACCTCTCTTTTCACCGCAGCCCTCCATAGCCTGGAATCGTCGAACGTGCCAGCACGTCGGACGCTGCAACCGCCGCCTCAAGCCCGTTGCCACGAATGGCGTACTCGTACACGCACAGCATCGCAAGCGCCGTGGCAGCAGTGAACACAAGTGGCAGGTAGCTGTCGATCAGCTCACTCACAACCCAGCCCAACGCCACAGCAAAACCTGTTGCAATCGCCTCTCCCTTCCGCAGCGCCTCCAGCGCTTCTCCGTCACGTGCGAACTTGCGAATGGTCATCACGCTGGGCAGAAACGCACTGTAGAAGTGCGCACTTTCCAGCGCTGCAAATGCACTCAACAGTACGTGCTCACGCTCGACCGCCATTCAGTCACCCCGTACGATCGCATACGCTCCCAGCAGAACAAGCCCGACCGCCAGTACGTACGGCACCGCCGCCCGGAACCACTCGACCTGCAGGAGTCCTTTACGTCCGAAGTTGTGCTTGCCAGGTCCTTTCTCCATGCACTCTGCGATGCACGCGGACCTGTGCAGCACCCTCGGGTCGAAGCACTCCTGCTCGCACTGCCGGCGAACGTCTCCGGTGGGCTCCACCGGACGCGGAGTCGATTCCACCGCCTGGGTCGCCTGCTCCCTGTATGCTCTGGTCGCTTCCAGCACGGCGGGCGCCCAGAAGGACTCCGGCTCCATATACAGCGCCGGTAGTTGCCACCAGGCAGGGTCTGTACCGTGCAGCCAGGCGGACGTGCCAGCGCTGGACGCCAGCAGCGGCGACCCCCACGGACCGATGGACCACGTGTAAAACAGGCTCCTGGAAACCGGTTCGTCCCACAGTGCCATCAGCGTCTCCTCCTCATCAGCACGGACGCAGCGACCACTACCAGCACCACAGCCGTGGCCACCAGCACCTGACGCTTCAGCTCCGGCGGGGCCTGTACTTCGTCCGGAGCTATGGACAGCTTCTCACGCAGTACAGGCGGCGGCTCAAGCGTCGCCCAGATCTGCTGCAGACTCGGTGGCAGGAACCGCCGGAAGCTCTGGTCCCGGAACACGGACCAGGCACCCAGTCCCTGCCTGCGCTCGATCTCCAGCGCTGCACCGGCGGAACACCAGTAGTCCCTGGCGCACTCCTCCGTCACCCACGGGTGCGCACGGAGGTTGATCTGGAACGGTCCCACGCTGTACTCGCGCTGCGTTACGTTCGTCGCCTCAGATCTGCACCCGGACTCGGCGCGTGCGATGGCCGTGAGTATGGCCGCACGTGTCGGACTCAGTCCGCGCGCAAGCAGCGCAGCGTACACACGCTGGCACGGGTCCCACGCGATGCTCAACACGCTACGCCCTCCGCCTGGTCACCTGGTAGACATAGTAGCCACCGATCGCCAGCCCGCCGATGACCAGCAGCAGCGCAACAGGGTTCATCTGCTGCCTGGTCACAGGCGCTGCGACCACCTGCGGCTGTGGAACCTGGGGAATCACGATTCCACCGCCACCGCCAAGCATTCCCGCGATGACGTCAGCCATCCGCGCGAGTGGGTCAGACGGTCCAGCAGTGCCAGGCTGAGACACGTCAGTCTGACCTGCACCGCCACCACCAGTACCCGCACCCGGAAACACGCACCTGCAGCACCCGTTCGGTAAGCACTCCATCTGCGGTTGCGCCGCAGGACACCCCGAGACTCCACGGCTGTAGAACTCTGGACAATCGTCCTGCCGTGCTGGTGGTGCTGAGCCCTCCTCTTCAAAGAATCTTTCCCACCAGCGACCTCGTCTTCTACTCCTCGCATATTCGGCCAACAGAGGGTTAGGAGGAATACACCCGCAGCATCCTGGCTTGTTGGGTAGACAGTACGGTGCGTTCGGGAACACACAGTCCGGAGGCGTGGGATACTCAAACCCAGCCGGGCACGGAAACTGCTGAGGGCTGTCCAGAGGGACACACTGGCAGCAGTCCCCGTCACACACGATTCGGTCTGTAGCACGACAGACAATCTGAGACCGCGGAATGCACACACTCATGACTACGCCACCGCTCCAAGTAGTTCGCGAGTCACGCGAAGCTGAGCTCTCAGACCTCCCGACGTATACGCTCGCACCGCAGCAGCAGCCTGCGTACGCTCGCGCGACAGGAAGATCAATGGCAGCAGCATTCCCAGGAAGCCCCAGAACGCCTGTTGCTGCTGGGCTGCCGCCTGCGCACGCTGGGCCTCCAGCTGAGCCTGCAGCTCTGCACGTCTGCGCTCAAGCTCAGCTTCCAGGGCTTTCAGCTGGATGTCAGCCTGCATCTGTGCGATCCTCTCTTGCAACGCAAGCTGCGCCAGCTGCGCCTGCGTTTGTGCTTCGATCATCTGCGACTGAACCTGAGCCGCAAGCTGCGCGGACTGCAGCTCCGCGGCGATCTGTGCCTGGGCGATGGCCTGCTGGCTCGCGATCTGAGCCAGGCTGAGTTCACGTTCGACAGCGAGCTCCTCACGCCTCTGAAACGCACTCAGAAGTCCCATGCCAAGTTGCGTACCGGCCTGCAACCTGGACTGAGCAATGGAAGCCTGAGCTGCCACAATGGACCCGACGTCTACAGGCTGCGGTTGGACCACAGTGGTCTCCACCGCCTGCTGTGCTCTTGCCCTCGACGCCCACACCGCACCGCCCACCACCAGAGCGCCCGCCGCCAGCACAGGCCAGTGTTCCTTAAGATCTATCGCCATTCGACTTCTCCTCGATCTTCTGAGGCTCGATATGCAGCCCGCTCGGGTGCGGCTTGTACACCTGCGGGTGCAGCGAGATGAACATCTCACCGGGGTACCTGTACGTCACCGGTACAATGGGCGGGTAACTGTACGCCCACACCTTCACGAATCCAGCGTCTCCAGGACCGACACCGCGGTGGTACGGGAGGTACGTCTGCATGGGCACTTCGAGCAGCCTGCCCAAAGCACGACGTACCTTCGCAGCCCACGGGTCAGCCGGACGCGGGAACTCCTCCTGGTGCCACGGACTGCGCACCGGCATGGCTGCTACGTTCCGAACGTACTGCGACCCTGCAGTGCGGCGATAATCTGCGTTCCGCCCTGAGCGATCGTCCGGATCACCGCCGCCGCCTGCTGGGAGTTGAACAGCAGATACAGCCCGATCAGCACAAGAGCACCGCTGATGAACGCCTCGACAGTTCTCACAGGCTCACCTCCTCCCTGCCACCATCAGGTAGTACAGCGCCAGCAGCAGGACCAGCGCAGCGGCCACACGCCGGTTCGACTCCCACAGCGCGGCCACGAGCGCCAGTCCTGCTACCAGCCAGATCCACCTTGGAACGTTCACAGCTTCCTCCTCACACACTGCGCGAACGCCAGCGCGCAGTTCAACGCGTCACGCTGGACCAGGTAGAGCACCAGAAGCCCTACCAGGATGAGGAACGCACCTCTGAGCATGCTATACGCTCAGCACCCACTCACTGACACCCGGCACCCTGAACCGCGCCAGCAGGAACTTCCACACGGGAATCCCCGCAACCGCGATCAGCGACACCAGAAGCACATTGTAGGCGGAGGCACGCAAGTTCGCGAACTCTCCCGCCTCACCGTACCGCTGTGCGACCAGCATGATCGCGACCACGAGCGCGCCGAACACCACGAGCCCCGCAAGCGGGTTCCCAAGAGGTACTGCAGGAGCAGTTTCCTGCGCAGTCCTCGCGGTCTGACGGACCGACACGCCGATCCCAAGCGGTCCTGTGGCCACGTCGGCCGCAGTCTCGCCTCCGAGAGTCGGATAGAGCTGTCGTGCGTACATGACGTCAATCGCCATAGCTCACCTCCTACATGGCCACGAACTGCAGGAACTCACGCACGACCAGCAGCTTCGCATTGGCACCTGCGGTGAAGCCGCTGGCAAGCGTCACGATGTCCTCAAGAGTGGACAGCGCCTCGCTGGAAATCGCGTCCCGGGTGTCACCGTAGCCCGGGTCACCGGCCGCCTGGGCCGCCCACCAGTCGTGGACGAATACACCCTTGGGCAGCGGAAGTTCGTACCTCGTGAGCGCAAGCTGCTTGGCGGCCCAGCGTTCCATGCGGTAGAACTCGTCCGTACGGTTCGCCCGGACCTTCAGCTCGGTGTAGTCGTCCACTCGTGCTGGCGTGTTGTTCAGCAGCGTGTGGACCAGCCGCAGAACCACACCTGCCCTGGGGACCGTGTAGATCACGTCGCCGACGGTCGGGATCTGCACTTCGTCTTCAATCGTCCGGTGGAACGTAAGCGGCGGGTACTGCACCCGTGTCGGGTCAGGTACCTCGTAGTACAGGTAGCCGACCCTCGCCACGTTGGACGCCGCGGTGTCCAGCTTCAGGTCCGTTTGACTCGAGCCGAACATGTCTCCAGCAACGGCGCCGAAGTCCAGGTCCAGGTTCGCCTGGACTTCCGGTGACTGGAGGTTCACCAGGCCAACTGCGAAGTCCGCGCCGAAGTTCGCTGCGATAGGCAGCAGGTACGTCAGCTTGATGTTGCGTGTGGCACCAGCCCCGAGCGACGCAAGCGAGACGTTGTACAGGTCAGCGTCACGTGGCGTGCTCAGTAATGCCTCCGTTGTAGCGGCGGCCGCAGCGTCGATCCCGAAGCCCGCAGGGTCATAAGCGGACTTCATGATCCGCTGCAGCACGTAGTTCGACCAACCGCTGGTGCTGTAGAGAGTAGCCGTACCCAGGTTGATCCGGAACGTCAGACGGCGGATGAAGTTCCACGGACCCAACGCGCCCAGTACAGGCGTGACCGCAGCAGCACCGGTGTTCTTCACGGTCACGTCCAACTGCACTGCCACGTGGGACAGGAACCCCACCCTAGGGAACACGATGGAGCCCCGTCCGTTCTCGGACACGCTGACAGTGCCCACGTGCGCGAACCGCTGACGCGTGCCCAACCGGAACGGTCGAAGCTCACGCTGCTGATTCTGAGTTGCAACCGCCATGTCCTACCTCCTCAGCTTGAGTGTGATTGGTCCGACAGGGTCTGCGTCCTGTCGGGAGTAGTAGAAGTAGTGCTTCGGTAACCTTCCGATCAATGCCTCGTCAATCCCTGTCACCTCCTCCATCCTCTTGCGGTCTTCTTTTACCTTGAGCCGGAACACGTATACGTGCTCAGACTCGGACAATACCGATAGTGGAATCCTGAATGGCCTCTGTGTGGAGCACCACACTTCCACGTCTCGCTCACGGCCGCGCGTGAGGCACGCGTGCAACCCGGACGGTACAGCACCTGCAAACGGCTCCAGGTAGCCGTAGAGCTCGTCAATGTACAGCGTGGTGTACCGGCGCTCGTACACCCACCAGGCCAGAGCGTCCAGCACGTGCGCGTCGCGGAGCTCGGCCGGGACGGGCCTGTAAATGATCCGCTGTGCGCGCCCTGGATCTGGAGGGATCCGTCTAAACTGGCGGACCACCAGCCACCCGTCCCAGCCGAGCGTACCTTTGACGTCCACCGCCACCACGTGTTGTCTGCTCCGCAGCAGAACTTCAGCGAGCGTGGTCTTGCCACTGCCGGTCTGACCGACGAACACGGCGCGGTCGGTCCAGCCCGGCAGCAGGTCGTCAACGGTTGCCCGCCGCGGCACGGTCACGTTCCAGAGCGTCTGCGAGCTCATCGGCCCAGTCCAGCAGTTGTTCAGCTAAAGAACGTACCTCCGAGTCTTGCAACCGCCGCAGGATCTGCCCAAGTTGCGACCCCACGAGCTGCGCCAGCGGGTGCCTGGTCATGGACACCAGGACCGTTAGCGCCCGCTCTAACACCTTTCGCGTTTCCTGCATACTGACTCACCACCACCCTCGGGTACGTGATGATGTAGACCGTTGCAGCGAAGCTGATCCACGGCAGCAGACGCATGATCTGCTTCGCCAGCGCAGAACGTCTGCCACGCGGGATGGACCGAATCAGGTTGTCGGTGGCTTTACCGAGTGCCTGCGCTTCGTGCGGTGCGAGCGGCCAGTGGTCGCCCATGCCCAGTACCTGTGGCACCCGGTAGACCGCGTCCCACAGCTCGGCCAGAGCGTCCGCCATCCTGGTGGGCAGCCGCTCGTCACCGTCTTCATATAAGAAGTCCTGCGGCCGCTTCAGCCGAGGAGTACGCGCAGCATGCCTTCGCGGCGCGGCCTCTGCGGAGGCGTCGGCTGCGGAGGCGCCTGCGGCACTTCCACTTCTACCGGCCCTTCTTCCTCTTCCACGACCTCCAGGTCTTCCAGCATCTCCCCGCAGGTCTCCACGATCGACAGGACCTCCTCCAATGCCTGCTCCACCCTCTGCAGTCTCTGCTCCAGCCACGCCTTCAGGTTGTCCAACTCCGTCTTCAGCTCGGTTGCCAACGTGGATGTCGCCACTGTCGCCAGGCTGGCCCCGGTCTCGACCGCCTGCGCGGTAGCTTCCGCCACCGCCTGAGCCACTTCCGCCGCTGTAGTTTCGCTCGTCGGCTCCTCCGCCTGCGGAGTCTCGCCCACGACTACCACGTCCGCCACGGCGCACCTCCTCGTCCATCAGTCCACCTCCACGTCCAGCAAGATGCAGCGCACGAACTCAAATGGGAACACCACCCTGAGAGCACGCGCCGAGCCTTCGCATTCTTCGACTGTTTGATACGGCCCCATGAGCACGTACCCAGGCGGTTCATCTACCGGCGGCCACCTGAACAGGGCCCACCACATGGCCAGTAACAGCAGAACGCGAGCCCGCTTCACCGTCTCCTCCTCATACGCTCGACGGCCGCGGTGGCGATGGCGTACGCCCGGGACCTCGTGGGGCGTCTGCGCTCCTCTGGGGTCCGCCCGCGCGGAACACCCTCACGCATGATCGCCTCGACGATCTCGTCGCGCTTGCGCACCATCGACTCCGTCCAGCCCTTAGGTCTCGGCATCGTTCATCCGCTTGAACAGCACGTCGAGCTTACCTTCCAGACGACTGACCCTTTCTCGCACGTCGCTGATGCGCCGTTCCAACGCTCCGTAGAATGACAACAGCGCGACAACGAATGCTGCCAGCTGAAGCCAGGGCGCCAGTTCCTGCATCACTTCGACTGAACAGCATGGGTCACGACTTCGTGGGTGGCGATCGCACCCGCCCACGTGGCGAGGATGCACAGCACGATCTCACGCACCGGCACGGCGTACGGAGGCGTGGCCGGCACGTTCAACACGACCTGGAGGATCGCACTCGCAACAAGCGCAGCCCACTGGGGATTCGCCTTAACCCACGGGATTTTCTTCAGAAACTCGACCACGAAGGATACGGCGAACCCCCACGCAGCGCAGAAGTCAAGACTGGGCATAGTGCACCTCCCGAAGCATGTTGACTCTGGCCATGATGTGGCCGAACGGAAAGTTGCGTCCAGGACAGACAGTCTGAGTCAGGTCACGGTGGAGGACAACGCCAGCACGGTAGACACGCGTGAGCAACTCCACCAGTGCCGAGATGCTGTCGACGAAGCGGTCAGTGGTAGGGTCAGTGTCTTCCCAGTCACCGACTCCCGCAACGCAGACCGAGCGCGAGTTCCACCCGTGGACGCACACGCCGGAACGGCTGACTGGCCTGGTCTTCACTACACGTCCGGAAGTGTAGACGAGGTAGTGGTACGGCGCGTGGTAAGTCTGACCACCGTGCGAGTACGTGATGTTGTCCGGCTCGACGTAGTGAGGAGTGGCCGTGTGGTGGAGGACAACGAGCGAGATGGAGTCCACGGACCGCTTGTGGCCAGGAGTGCGTTTAGCGAGGTCCGTACGGTCCTCGACACGCAGCATCCGCTCACCGACCTGCAGCATCGCCTATAGCATAGCACTTCCGATAGACCTGCTCAATGGATCGTCCGCACCGGTAGTACGCCCGTCCGTCCATAGGCCCGGTCTATAGCAGACGCCCATAGGCGTTTCAATCC
>FWWM01006054.1_pt1 | contig 14752 bp, 9 predicted proteins | sample 2228351 | NCBI WGS metagenome assembly FWWM01 (sample SAMEA103939774, study PRJEB20133) | metagenome | reverse complement strand
CCTCTGGCAGCTGGTGGGGCATCTCGCCTTCGACCTCCTCCGCTTCCGGGAAGTAGAGCCCGCCCCGGGCAGTGCAGCGCAGGTCGCCGCGCCGGACCCGCCGCAGCGACTCCACCCCGCCGGGCAATGCGCGAAGCAAATCCAAAAGGCGCAGGGAAATGGAGGCGCGCTCTTCTTCATCGGCCGCCTGCTCGAACCGGCGCAGCAGGTCCAGCAGGCGCCAGTAGAGGCGCGGCCACTCCTGCCCCACGCTCTGGGGCAGCGTGGGCCACAAAACCAGCAAAGCCTGGATAGGGTCTGGTATCGTCATCTCCACCCTCCTTCAGGTCAGTTGCTCGGACACGCCGTTGAAGGCGAACGGCGCCCAGAAATAGGGGTCGGCGTAGGGCCGGGCGTCTGGATTCTCGGTGGTGTAAACCTTGATCAAGAGTTCTTGGACCAGCGCCAGGGGCATCCGCCGGGCTGTCTGGCGGCGGGCCTCGGCGATGGCGCGGTGCTGCTCCAGATAAGCCTCCAGGTCGGCGTTGGTCAGGTCGCGCAGCCAGCGCTGGGCCTGGCGCAACGCCTGGGCGGGCGGCTCGCCATCCTGAAGCAGCAGCTCGTAAAAGCGGGTCATCAGCAGGGCGGTGCTGGCGTCGTCCACCGGCCACAGCGTGCCGACCACCGCCGGCGCACCGGCCTGAAGCCAGCCGGCCGGCAGGCCCACCATCTCTTCCGGCAGGTTATCGAAATCGGTGATGGCCGTCTGGCAGGCCGAAAGGGCGACCAGGCGGGCCGAGGGCAGCCCGCCAAAATCGGGGGCCAGGACCTCGCCCAGCGTCAGGTCGCCGTCGGCCAGGTGCAGGGCCGATTGCAGCGGCTCGGCGGGGCTGAAAGAGCCGTGGCAGCTCAGGTGGATGATGCCCGCCTCCCCCAGGCGGGGGAGCAGCGCGGCGCGGGTGGCCTCGGCCTCGTAGAACGGCGCGGCAGCCCCCGGCGGCAGGAGGTCCACGATGCTCTGGAGTTCGGCTTTGGCGTAGCGCAGGCTGAGCGGCCATTGTTGGCTCAATTCCACCAGGCGGGTTACTGTCTCCCCCAGACGTCTGGGCAGGCTCTGGATCAACTTGCGCAGGGCATCGCCCTCGTGGATGAATTCGCCGGTGGGCCGGGCGACCAGCTCCTGGAGCGGGGCGCGTTGGGGGACGGTGTCCGGCAGGGCAGCGACCGCCTCCTGCAATTGGCGATGGAGGTCGGTCAGGCTCTCCACGGGCGGCAGCGGGTTGCCCACGCCGGCCAGCGTCAGGGATGGCGCGGGGCCGGCCCCCTGCCGGCGGCGGATGCCGGCCAGGGCGGTGGCCGAGGGCGCATAGCTCACCGCAAACTCGTCCAGGAAGCACACTTCCCGCCCATCCACCCTGTAGCGGGCGGCGTGGAGGGGGAGGAGCGCCAGGCGGCCGGTGGGGATGAGGGTGACGGCCCTCACCCCCCTGGCCCCCTCCTTTCGTGGGTAGGTTTTTTGTCTTGGTCGAACTAGACAGTGAGACAGGTTTCCTGCTACAATTGGTGGGTCAGCAAACTTTTGATAGAGCAAGGAGAAGACCATGTCTCGCCATGACGGATTATCAGATTGGACGGCAGAAGTGTCCAAGCGCATGCCGCACCTCACCAAGCCCCAGGCCGTGGTCCTGGCGATGTGGAGCTTTGGGATCGCCCTCACCCGGTCGTGTGGCCGCCGGACCGTGGCTTTGTTCCTGGTCATGTTGCTGGGGCAGAAAGTGGGCACGGTCGAACAACGGCTGCGCGAGTGGTGCTACAATGCGCCTGACAAGCGGGGCCAGAAGCGCCAGGCTCTGGATGTGACCACCTGTTTTGTCCCGTTGTTGAAGTGGATCATTTCGTTGTGGGCTGGGACGGCCATCGCTTTGGTGCTGGATGCCACCACCCTGGGAGGTCGTTTCGTCGTGCTGACGATTAGTGTCGTCTATCGAGGGGTGGGCATTCCGGTCGCCTGGACAATCCTGGCCGGGCAACAGAAAGGGGCGTGGCGAGGTCACTGGCTGCGGATGTTGGACCAGTTGCGCCCGGCTATCCCCCAGGACTGGACGGTACTGGTGTTGGCCGATCGAGGTCTGTATGCCTCTTGGCTGTTTCGACATATTGTGCATCTGGGCTGGCATCCCTTCTTGCGCATCAATCAAGGGGCCAGGTTCCAGCCTGCCGGACAACGGCACTGGTATTGGCTGAGGCAACTGGTCGGCCACGAAGGGGACCGCTGGCGGGGAGCAGGGACGGCTTTTATGTCCTACAACCGCCAATTGGCTTGCACCTTGGTGGCCTGGTGGGGAGAGGGCCACGAGGAGCCGTGGTTTATCCTGACCGACCTGCCGGCCGAGGGCTGCGATGCAGCCTGGTATGCCTTGCGACCCTGGTGTGAACAGGGGTTCAAATGCACCAAGCGTGGTGGCTGGCAATGGCAGCAAACGCGCATGACCGACCCAGACCGCGCCGCTCGGCTGTGGTTGGCACTGGCGGTGGCCAGCCTGTGGATGGTCAGCCTGGGCAGTGATCTGGAAGTTGGCCCCGATGCAGAGATGCCGGATTTGCCAGATCTTCGCTCGGCCCTGGATCTTCTGGCTACAGCCAAGCGTCGACGCCGAACGCGACTCTTTCGTCTGGGCTGGCTGTGGCTGCTGGTACAACTCATCACCGCTCAGCCGCTGCCTCTGCCTCGGCGATTGGTCCCTGAGCCCTGGCCCGAGGTGCCTGAAGAATGGAAACCGGTTTGGATGCATCAGAATGCTCTGCCTTGTGTGTCTGTCTAAAAACCTACCCATGAAAGAGGGGGCCAGGGGGTGGGGTGAGGGAAAGCAGCAGCGGCGCATCCGCCTGCCCTTCGTACCCGCAGTGGGGGCAGGTTATGGTGTGCAGGATGCCGGCGCGGGCCTTTTCCAGCAGGTCGGGGCGCTCGGCGGCATCTACGAGGAGCCAGATTTCGGCGGTGAACGACTGCCCACAGCGGGGGCAGGTCAGGTGGGCTGATTCGGCCAAAGATGTAGCCACGGTTTCCTCCTTGCCCGGTGAAAGCTTTTGCCCCTTTCTGCGGCGGCTGAATCGCCCCAAGGCAGGGCAGGTCTGGCAACGCGCGATAGGGCTGCTATTATTATACTCCAAAGAGGTTCCAGCGTCAAAAAGATATTTTGGGGTGATTGCCCAGGGTGCCTTTCAACTTTCGGTAGTGGTAACATGGTAGGGGATGGTGTATAATTGGAGCTCGATGAGAATCTAACGTGCAGGGGTGTTATGAACGCCAAAGGGCAGGTGTTGCTCGTCAACCCCTGGATCTATGATTTTGCTGCTTACAACCTGTGGATCGAGCCGCTGGGTTTGCTGACCGTCGCGGCCGCGCTGCGCCAAAGCGGATATGCCGTAGCGGTGTTCGACTGCCTGGCCCCCTACCCCGGCGCGCCCCGGCCCCTCGCCGATGGATCTGGCAAGTTCCAGAAGGCCTTTGTAGACAAGCCGCCGGCGGTGGCGTTTGTCCCGCGCCGATATGGGCGCTATGGCTGGCCATTGGAACAGTTCGACGCGGCGCTGTCGGCGGTCCCTGCTCCCGACCTGGTGTTGGTTGCTTCGGGCATGACCTATTGGTATCCCGGCGTCGTCGAGGCGATCCGCCGGGTGCGGGCGCGTTTTGGCGCTGTGCCGGTGGCCCTGGGCGGTGTCTATGCCTCGCTCTGCCCCGATCATGCCCGGCAGCATTCTGGCGCAGATTTTGTCATCAGCGGGGCGGGGGTTGTTGCTGCCTTGCGCCTGGCCGATGAGATAACCGGCCACAGCTCAGACCCTGACCGCTACGCCGATCCCCGAGCCTGGCCGGCCCCGGCCCACGATCTGGTGCCGCGATCCTATGCCGGGCTGCTCACCTCGTGGGGCTGCCCCTACCGCTGCACCTACTGCGCCGGCCATCGCCTGTACCCCCACTTTGTCCGGCGGGAACCTGGGGCGGTGGTGGACGAGATCGCCGCCTGCGTCCGGCGCGGCATTCACGATTTTGCCTTTTATGACGACGCGCTGCTGTTGGATGCCGAACAGCACCTCATCCCCATCCTGACCGGGGTGCTGGCGCGCCGGCTGCCGGTCCGGTTTCACACGCCGAATGGATTGCACGCGGCCCAAATTACTGCCAGCCTGGCAACTCTGATGCGCAAGGCCGGCTTTGCCACCGTGCGTCTGTCGCTAGAGACCACCGATCCGGTTCGCCAGCAGGCCACCGGCGGCAAGGTCAGCACCGCTGCGTTCATACAGGCGGTGGCCCACCTGCAGGCGGCCGGCTTTGGCCCGGCCGAGCTGGGGGCATACATCTTGGCCGGGCTGCCGGGCCAACCGCTTGAGGAGGTCGAAGAGGCGGTCCGGTTCGTCCACCGGCTGGGCGTGCAGGCCAGGTTGGCCCTCTTTTCACCCATCCCCGGCACACCTGACGGCGACCGCACCCTGCCTGCCGACACCGACCCACTGTTACACAACGACACGGTCTATCCCTACCTGCGGGGCGAGGAATATGCGGGCGGATTGCAGCGGATCAAGCACCTGGCCCAAGAGGGCAACGCTGCCTTGAAGGCAGGACAACAAAGGGTGACGACAGACCCTCGGGTGTCAAAGGTTGTTATATAAAGAGATAAATTTTTACAACAACGTATCTGTTTTTTGACATATATCCGCTGGGGTGGTATACTTTGGCTATGAACGATCTGGGTACCTTGTTGACGGTTCGGCAGTTGCAGGATCTTCTGCAGGTCGATCGCATTACCATCTATCGCATGTTGAGCGATGGTCGGTTGCAGGGGTTCAAGGTGGGCGGCCAGTGGCGCTTCTCGCGCCAGGCGATTGAGAGCTGGCTGCTGGAGCAGCAGGCTCGCCTGGAAAGTTGCGAACCGCCGGCGGATCCTGGGGGCGGGGGCCAACTTTCCCCTTCACCCGATGCTCTACCCCTGTCCTGTCTCCAGGCCATCCAGGATATCTTTGCCCAGGCTTTGGGCATCGCTGCCGTCACCACCACTGCCGACGGCATTCCCCTTACGCCCATCGCCAATTCCTGCCGGTTTTGCACCCTGATCTTTGATACCAGGGCCGGCCGGCAGCGCTGCATCGGTTCGTGGCGAGCGGCCCTGGCGGAATCAGATCTCGCCCCGCGCCTGGCCGAAGGGAACGCGCCGCAGTTTGCCACCTGCCACGCCGGCCTGCGTTATGTCTGGGCGTGGATCGAGATCGAAGGCCGGTTCGTCGCCGCCGTACATGCCGGCCAGTTCCTGGAACCTCCCGCCGACGGCGTGGGGCAGCCGGCGCCTCTGGCCGAATTGGCCGCGGCCACCAGCCTGCAGGCTCAGGAGCTCCAGAGGGCTTGGGGTTCCGTCCCGGTCCTGGATCGAGAACGACAACAGCAGCTTTCTCGCCTGGTACAGCGTGTAGCCGCTACCTTTTCCGAAATCGGTGCCGAGCGGCTGAACCTGCTGGGCCGCCTGCGACGCATTGCCGAGATCAGCGGATATAAAGAGCGATAAGAAGGAGGTGGATAAAATGAGAAATTTGCCGACTAGCTTGCAAGAAGCGTTGCGTCAGATGTTTGGCCCCCGGGTGGCCTTTGACCGGATGGAGCGGATCTTTTATAGCCACGATGTAGGCTCGCTGCCCAGCCTGGTCAAACCGCTGGTGGGAAACAGCCTGCCGGCGGCCGTGGTTCAGCCGTTGACCGAGGAGCAGGTGATCCAATTGGCTGCCTTTTCCCGCACCTATGGCATCCCGCTTGTGCCGCGTGGCAAGTCCACCTCCGGCTATGGCGGTGTGATGCCGGTCAGGGGGGGGCTGGTGGTGGATTTTGCCTGGATGAACCAGATCATCGCCGTGGACAGCGAAGCCATGACCGTCACCGTGCAGCCGGGTGTCGTTTGGGAAAAGCTGGAAAAGGCGTTGCATGAACAAGGCCTGGCGCTGCGCACCTATCCCTCCAGCGCGCCGTCTTCGACCGTGGGCGGCTGGCTGGCCCAGGGTGGGGTGGGCTTTGGCGCCTACGAGTATGGCGCTTTCCGCGAGAACGTCGTCTCCTGCCGGGTGGTATTGCCGAGCGGCGAGGCGCGCGAGTTCAGCGGCCAAGAGCTAGACCTGGTTAGCGAGGCTGAGGGGATCACCGGCCTGATCACCCAGGTGACGATCCGGGTGCGGCGCTACGAGCCGGACGCGTTGTGGGGGGCTCGCTTTCCAGACGCCGACAGCCTGGCGAAGGTGCTGGGCGCCGTGCGCCAGGCTGGACTGCCCTTGTGGTCAATCAGCTTTATCAATCCGACCATGGCCGAGGTTCACAACAACCTGCCACCTCACATGGAGCATGGCCACGTGGTCGAGGAAGAGCGGCCCATCTTGCCGCAGGGGTATATCGCCCTGTTTGTTGCCCCCGAATCGCGGCGAGCAGCCATTGCCGCCCACCTGCCGGCGCTGGTGACCGAGGCGGGTGGCGAGTTGCTGGACGGCGAGATCGTCCAGCACGAGTGGGACGAGCGCTTTAACCTGATGCACGGCAAGCGGCTGGGGCCGAGCACCGCTCCCAGCGAGGTGGTGGTGCCGCTGTCTAACCTGGGCCAGGCGCTGCACGAGATCGAAAGCCGCATCAAGCTGCCGATGCTGATGGAAGGCATGGTCACTGCCCACCCCGTCAGCGGCGAGGCAGATGACGTGACCCTGTTGGGCTTTATCCTCCACGACGAACGCAAATTCAGCTTTAACTTTGCCTTTGGCCTGGCCTTGACCGCGCTCAAGGTCGCCAGGAAGCATGGCGGGCGGGCCTACGCCACGGGGCTCTATTTCACGGGTGAAGCGGAGCGCGTCCTGGGCGCCGACCGACTGCGCCGCCTGCGCGAGTTCAAGTCGCAGGTGGACCCGCGTGGCCTCTTTAATCCGGGCAAGGTCCTGGGCGGCAAGCCGCTGCTGTCGGCCTTTATGGGCCTGGCCGGGGCCTTTGAGCCGGTGGTGCGGCTGTTTGGCAACAGCGCCAGGTCGCCCATCGGCGAGCGCACCGACGGTCAGGGCCGCCGGGGCATCCCCGGCGACGTGGCCTGGTACGCTTATGCCTGCTCGCAGTGCGGCTATTGCGTGGACGAGTGCGACCAGTATTACGGCCGCGGCTGGGAAAGCCAGACGCCGCGCGGCAAGTGGTACTACCTGCGCCAGTACATGCAGGGCAAGGCTGACTGGAACCAGAAGATGGTGGATTCGATCCTGGCCTGCACCACCTGCGAGCTGTGCAACGTCCGCTGCTGTGAGGACCTACCGATCGAGCCGAGCTGGCTCAAGCTGCGCGGCCACCTGATCCACGACGAGGAGCGCCTGACCTTCCCGCCTTTTGAGATCATGCGCCAGTCGCTGCGCAAAGAGCACAACATCTGGGCTGCCTACCGCGCCGACCGGCCCAAGTGGATGCCGCCCGAGATGCTGGGCAAGCTACCGGAGCGGGCCGAGGTGGCCTACTTCCCCGGCTGCACCGCCTCCTATGTCGAAAACGACATTGCCCAGGCCACGGCCTGCCTGTTGTACAAATCTGGCGTCGAGTTCACCTACCTGGGCCACGACGAAGCCTGCTGCGGCATCCCCATGCTGGTCGCCGGCCTGTGGGACACCTGGGAGGAGATCATGTGCCACAACATCGAGGCCATGAAGGCCCGTGGCGTCAAAACTGTGGTCACCTCCTGCCCGGCCTGTTGGCTGGTGTGGCACACCTTTTACCCGGAGTGGGCCAAGAAACTGGGCATTGACTACCCGTTCGAGAGCAGGCACTACAGCGAGATCCTGGCCGACAGGATCCAGGCCGGCGCGCTTCACTTTGACCATCAGGTCAACATGAAGGTCACCTGGCACGATTCGTGCCACATGGGCCGGGCCGGGAACATCTACGAGGCGCCGCGCCGGCTGATCCAGGCCATCCCCGGCATCGAATTCGTGGAGATGGAGCACAACCGCCAACAGGCCCACTGCTGTGGCTCGGTGCTGAGCCTGGTGGCCGATCCCGACGTCGGCGAGCGGGTGGGCGATGTCCGCCTGGCCGAGGCAGAAGCGACCGGCGCCCAGGCGTTGATTGCCTCCTGCCCCTGCTGTGAGGTCCAGTTCCGGGTGACGGCCGACAAGACCGGCCGCGACCTGCCGATCATTGACCTGGCCCACCTGGCCTGTAAAGGCGCCGGCATCGAGCATCCCGACCCGACGGCGTATGCGCTGGAGATGTGGACCGTGTTCGAGGCGATGATCCGCCTCCTCAAGCCGGAAGCGATGGCCGAGTTCATGGCCAGCCTCCTGCCGGAGATGATCGAGGCCATGCCGGCTCCCTTCCGGGGGATGATGAAGATGGTCAAGGCCTCGCCTGGCCCGGTGCGCGACGCCATGATCGCCGTGATGAAGCCGATGATGCCCTTCCTGTTCCCGCGTCTGATGCCGGGCATGATGCCCAAGGTGATGCCGGCCATGCTGGCGGCTGTCGGCCGGCGCATCCCCATGCCCAAGCAGATGGAGGAACAGATGCCCGACCTGATGCCGGCGGCGATGGGCAACCTGCTGCCCAAGATGCTGCCGCTGGTCATCCCCCACTTTATGCCGTACATGGAGGCGTACCTGAAGGGCGAACCGGCAAGGTGACCCCCTGGCATGATACGAGGAGGGATTGGCGGGCCAGGCTCTGCAGCCTGGCCCGTTTTGGTTGTGGCGGTGGGAAACGTGCAAACGGGCTGTGTGGATTTGACAATCTGTGCGGCTTGCGTAAAATATGACCCTGGTCATATTTGTTCTGTGGTCATGTTCAGACGGAGACGGCTGTGGAAGAGGTGCTATCGCGCCGCAATCGGAAAAAGCTAGAAACGCGCCAGGCTTTGCTCGAAGCCGCAGTACGCCTGTTCCATGAAAAAGGGTACGAGGCCACAACGGTGGAAGAGATCACCGAACGGGCCGACGTTGCCAAGGGGACCTTTTTCAACTATTTTTCGTCGAAAGAGGCACTCTTGGGGGAGCTGGCCATGTGGGGCCTGGAGCAGGTGCGGGTAGAGTTGGATGTGGGGCATGGGGCGCCAACCAGTCCGGTGGCCCGCATCAAGTTGCTGCTGCGCCTGATGTACGAGTATGCTGCTCGGAATCTCGAGCTGTCGCGTCGGGCATTTGCCGCCTCGTTGTGCAATCCGCCGCCTCCGCCGCCGGCCCACGTCCGGCGCCATTTTCACAGCTTGTTCAACGACCTGGTGGACGAGGCAAAGAGCTGCGGGGAGATCCGCGCCGATGTGGATACCGAACTGGTCGGCGATCTGCTGCGCCTCTTCTTCTTCCGCCAGATGTGGCCTTTGGGTCACGGCTGCCCGATGCCGCCGCCGCCGGATCATTTTGGACAACTCGTTGACCTGTTGTTGGAGGGCCTGGCCGGGCCGAACTGGCACAAGTAGGGAAGAGGATAGGGCAAATGCCGGCCACTTGCCTTATCAGGTCAATTCACACGCAATTTGATATGGGAGGATACCCTTGCAAGCACAAACTGCACCTGCGATGAGCCGCCCCCCGAGCCTGTCGGGGATCGGCCGCGCCATCCGCTACCTGGGGCACTACAAGCGCCTGACCATCATGGCCTACAGTTTTCTCTTTGTGGCGACGGCCGCCCAGCTGATGGTGCCCCAGTTTGTCCAACGCATCATTGATGCGGTGACCAACGGCTTTACTGCCCGGCAGCTCGCCCGGCTGCCCCTCGCCTTCCAGGCTCTGGCCCTGCAGAGGCTGGGCTGGACCGCCGAGCAGTTGGCCCGCTACCAGAACAACGCCGAGACGATCCTGATCTCGACCGGGCTGCTGATCGCGGCCTTTGCCGTGATCCGGGCCTTTCTCGCCTTCGCCCAGACCTACAACGCCGAGCGGGTGTCTCAGAGCGTGGCTTTTGACCTCCGCAACGAGCTGTTTGCCAAGATCCAGCGCCTGTCGTTCAGCTACCACGACCGCAATCAGACCGGCCAGCTCATGATCCGCGCTACCGACGATGTGGAGAAGGTGCGGATGTTTATCGCCCAGGGGTTGATGATGACGGTGCAGTCACTGGTTATCCTGATCGCGGCCCTGATCATCCTGTTCGCCACCAACGCGACGTTGATGCTTACCCTCCTGCCGGTGCTGCCCCTGGCTATGGTCCTGTTCCTGGTCTTTGGGCGGATGACCCAGCCGCTGTTTATAAAAGTGCAGCAAAAACTGTCGCGGTTGAACACCATCTTGCAGGAGAACCTGGCCGGCATCAAGGTGGTCAAGGCCTTTGTGCGCGAGCCGCAGGAGCAGGCCCGCTTTGACCAATCGGCCGAGGATCTGATGCAGCAGCAGATCCAGGTGGCGCGCATCTTTTCTTTCCTGTTCCCGGTGGTGTTCCTGCTGATGAACGTCGGCCAGGTGCTGATCCTCTATTTCGGCGGCAAGCAGATCATCTACGGGACCATGACCTTTGGCGAGTGGCAAAAGTTCAGCCTGTACCTGATCTTTGTCTTTTTCCCATTGGGGATGCTGGGCATGATCATCAACCAGATGTCGCAGGCCGGGGCTTCGGCGCAGCGCATCTTTGAGATCCTGGATGCCCAAAGTGAAGTGCAGAACAAGCCGGATGCGATCAACCTGCCGCCGGTGAAGGGCCACGTGACCTTTGAAAATGTCACCTTTCGTTACTTTGGCAGCGGCGAGCCGGTGCTGAAGGGGGTAAGTTTTGAGGCCCAGCCCGGTCAGACCATTGCCCTGCTGGGCGCAACCGGCAGCGGCAAGAGCACCATCATCAACCTCATCCCCCGCTTTTACGATGTGACGTCGGGGGCGGTCAAGATTGACGGCTATGACGTGCGCGACGTGTGCCTGGATTCGTTGCGGGCGCAGATCGGCATCGTCCTCCAGGATACGACGCTGTTTAGCGGCACGGTGCGTGACAATATCGCCTTTGGCCGACCTGAGGCGAGCATGGACGAGGTGATCGCTGCGGCCAAAGCGGCAGCGGCCCACGACTTTATCATGAGCTTCCCCGAGGGCTATGACACGGTCGTGGGGGAGCGCGGCACCACCCTCAGCGGCGGACAGAAGCAGCGGGTGGCTATCGCCCGGGCGCTCCTGATGGACCCCCGCATCCTGATCCTGGACGACTCGACCAGCAATGTGGACCTGGCGACCGAAGTCCAAATTCAGCAGGCGCTTACCCGCCTGATGCAGGGGCGGACCAGTTTCGTCATCGCTCAGCGTATCAGCACGGTGCGCAACGCCGACCTGATCCTGGTGCTGGACAAGGGGCAGATCGTTGCCCAGGGCACACACCAGGAGCTGATGGAAAACAGCCCCATCTATGCCGAGATCTATTCCTCGCAGTTGGTCGAGGATGCGGTCCTGGCCGCCGGACCGGAACAGGTGGCGGAGACGATGCCGGCGTAAAACGCTACGTTTGATGAGAACAGGAGAGAAATCATGCATGGTTTTGGCGGCGGACCTCGCCACATCTTAGCCCAGGAAAGCAGGAAGCCAACCCGCGTGGGCAGGACCTTGGGCCGGCTGGTGCGTTATTTCAAACCCTACTGGTCGGTGTTGATCGTCGTCCTGGCGCTGATCCTGGGCAGCACCTACGTCCAGGTTTTGCAACCCAAGCTCACCGGCCAGGCGGTGGACTGTTACCTGACCCCGGCCCTGGTCAGCCGGCTGGCCGGGAGCGCCCAGGGGCTGCCTACGGCGGCTTTCCAGGGCGACTCGCTGCTGGGCACGGTGCAGAGCACCTCTCAGACCAATTGCTGGCTCGGCACCCCCGGCCCTGGCGCAGCGGCAGGGGAGTATGTGAAGGGCCTGGGGCGGCTCATCCTGCTCATTATCGGCCTGTTTACTGCCGGGTCGCTGATGAGCGGCTTGCAGTTTTACCTGATGGCCTGGGCCGGCCAGCATGTGCTCAAGGGCCTGCGCGTCGAGGTTTTTCGCCACTTGCACCGCTTGTCGTTGAGCTATTACGCCGAAAACGAGGCCGGCAACGTGATGAGCCGCATCACCAACGACATGGATACCCTCCAACAGGCGATCAGCTTTGTCCTGGTCCAGGTCAGCAGCGGCGTGCTGCTCCTGATCTGGGTGGCAGTCACTATGCTGACCACGAGCTGGGCCTATGCCCTGATCTGCATGACGGCCGTGCCCTTTATGTTCCTGGCCACTTGGTGGTTCTCGACCCAGGCGCGGCGGGCTTTTCGCCGCACCCGCGTGGCCATCGGCCAGGTCAACGCCGATCTGCAGGAGAGCATTGCCGGTGTGCGCGAGGTGCAGGCCTTTAGCCGCGAGGAGGCCAACATCGAGAGTTTCCGCGCGGTCAATGCGGCCAACCGCGATGCCAACATCCGGGCCGTGTCCTTTACGGCGGCGCTGTCGCCCAGCCTGGAGGCATTGGGCTACATAGCCATGGCCATCACCACTATTGTCGGCGGCATCTTTTTGCTGCGGGGGCAGTCGCTGGGCGGGACCGCTATCTCGCTGGGGTTGGTCATTACCTTTATGCAGTATGTGCAGCGCTTCAACCAGCCGATCCAGCAGATCTCGGTGATGTGGACCAACCTGCAGAGCGCGGTGGCCGGCGCCGAGCGCATCTTTGGCCTGCTGGACACCGTGCCCGAGGTGCAGGATCGGCCCGATGCCGTGCCCCTGCCGCCCATCACCGGCTATGTCGAGTTTGACCATGTGGAGGCCGCCTACAAGCCGGGCGTGCCGGTGCTGCGCGAGGTGAGCTTCCGGGCCGAGCCGGGCCAGATGGTGGCCATCGTTGGGCCAACCGGGGCAGGCAAGACGACGATTATCAGCCTGATCCCGCGCTTTTACGATGTGGTCGGCGGCGCGGTGCGCATTGACGGCTATGACGTGCGCGACGTTACCGCCGCCAGCCTGCGTGCCCAGATCGGCATCGTCTTGCAAGACACCTTCCTGTTCAGCGACACGGTGCTGAACAACATCCGGTTTGGCCGGCCCGATGCCAGCGACGAGGAGGTGATAGCCGCCGCCCGCCTGGCCCATGCCGACGACTTTATCCAGCGCCTGCCCGACGGCTACAACACCGTGCTGGGCGAGCGGGGCGCCGGGTTGAGCCAGGGGCAGCGCCAACTGATCGCCATCGCCCGGGCTGCCTTGGCAAACCCGCGCATCCTGATCCTGGATGAGGCGACCTCCAGTGTGGATACCCGCACCGAGCGGTTGATCCAGCGCGCCCTGGAGGATCTGTTAAAGGGGCGCACCAGTTTTGTCATCGCCCACCGCCTGAGCACCATCCGCAACGCCGACCAGGTGCTGATGCTGGTAGACGGGCGGATCGTCGAACAGGCGACCAGCACGCCCCAGCGTTCGGCTCATGAACAACTGCTGGACCTGGGCGGCGAGTATTACAAGCTCTACACCAGCCAGTTCCACCGTGAGGAACCTGCGCAAGTATCGGCGCCGCCGGGCGGGGATGGCCGGCGGCCGGCTGCTGTGACCGTAGCAGCTGGATGAAGGCCTGGCTCGTAGTTCGTTCAGAGCCTGTTGTTTTCGTGGTGGAGAGACGTTGTTGTCGGTTCCATCTCGTCCGGGTTAGGGGTGCAGGAATGCACCCCTTCTTCTTTTGCAGAAACCGCCCATCTCTGGTAAACTAGGCAGGCAGGACAAGGAGAGCCAATGTCTGCTCAGGCGCTTTATCTCAAATACCGTCCCCAAACCTTCGAGGAGGTGGTGGGCCAGGAGCCGATCACAACCACGCTGCGCAACGCGCTGCGCCAGGGCCGAATCCGCCACGCCTATCTGTTCACCGGCCCCCGGGGCACCGGCAAGACGACCACCGCCCGGCTGCTGGCCAAGGCGGTCAACTGCACGGCTCCGCCGGAGGAACGGCCCTGCAACGCCTGCTCCCTGTGCCAGGCGGTCAACGAGGGCCGGCTGCTGGACCTGATCGAGATTGACGCGGCCAGCAACCGGGGCATTGACGAGATCCGCGACATCCGCGAAAAGGTCGGGTTCCGGCCCAGCGAGGGGCGCTTTAAGGTGTATGTCCTGGACGAAGCGCACATGCTCACCGAACCGGCCTTTAACGCGCTGCTCAAAACGCTGGAGGAGCCGCCGCCGCACGTGATCTTTACCCTGGTCACCACCGATCCGCACAAGATCCCCGCGACTATTACCTCGCGGTGTCAGCGGTTTGACTTTAAGCGGATTGCGTTGCAGGCCATCGTAGACCGGCTGGCCGCCATCGCCGCACAGGAAGGGCTGACCGTGGAACCGGCGGCGCTGGATCTGATCGCCCGCCAGGGCACCGGCGCGCTGCGCGATGCCATCAGCCTGTTGGACCAGCTTGCCAGCTATGGCCACGAGATCACGCTGGGCCAGGTGCAGATGGTGCTGGGTACCACCGCCGGCGAGACGGCGGGCAAGATAGCAAGCTGCCTGGTCGAAGGCGATGCGGCCGGTGGCCTCGACTGGATCAACCGCGCCGTGGATGACGGCGCCGACCCCCGCCAGTTGGGCCGGGAAGTGGTTGAATATCTGCGCGGACTGCTCCTGATCAAGGAGGGGGCCGGCACACGCCTGCTCAACGCCACTGCCGAGCAGGCCGCCCAGATGGAAGCCCAGGCCGAGCGGATGCCAATGGCGCGGCTGCTGCGGGCCATCCGCCTGTTCAACGAAGCAGCCAATGACCTGAAGGGCGGCTTGCAGGCCATCCCCCAGTTGCCGCTGGAGATGGCCCTGGGGGAAAGCCTGT
>FWWM01011847.1_pt1 | contig 14753 bp, 6 predicted proteins | sample 2228351 | NCBI WGS metagenome assembly FWWM01 (sample SAMEA103939774, study PRJEB20133) | metagenome | reverse complement strand
GGACTCCCACGCCCCTGCATTGCGGGCAGGTCACCTGATGCAGGGTTCCCCCCTTTGCCCGCGCCAGCAGGTCCGGCCGGGCCGCACCGTCCACAATGATCCAGACCTCGGCGGGGAACTCGTGTCCGCACTGCGGGCAGGTCAACGACGTCCGTTCGGCGTATGAGGCATCCACCGGCCCCTCCTTGTTGGGTCAGTTCTGGCCAGGGCAACTCTGGCCCTCCTGGCGGCTATTTTACCACACCTGCCCCCCGGGGGCAACCACGGCCGCACAGGGTGAAGCCTGTGCCACGGGGGGCGGCCACAGGGTGAAGCCTGTGCCACGGGGGGCGGCCACAGGATGAAGCCTGTGCCACGGGGGGCGGCCACAGGATGAAGCCTGTGCCACGGGGGGCGGCCACAGGATGAAGCCTGTGCTACGGGGGGCGGCCACAGGATGAAGCCTGTGCCACGGGGAGAGCAAGTGCCGGGCTTTCGGGAAGAGCAAGCGGCTACGGTTTGAACACCAGCGGCAGGTGCATCCGCCACACCCCGGCCGGCAGCACCTCCACCCGGTCGGCAAAGGTGTCCACCCCGCAGGTGCCGGTGACCGTCAGTGTCACGGTGAACCGGCCGGCCTGCGTGTAGGTGTAGAGCGGATGGGGCGCGTCGCTGCGGCCCACCCCATCGCCCAGGTCCCAGCGGTAGACAAACGGCTCCGTCCCGCTGACGACCGAGGTAAAGACCATCGCCTGCCCCAGCACCACCGGGCTGTTTGAGGTAAACCCGGCCTCTGGGGCCCGACAGGGCTGCACCACGAGCACCGCGCCGGCCGCATCGCTGCCACAGCCGTTCTCCGCCATCACCGTTACGGTAAAGGAGGCGCTCGCCATGTAAATGTGCGTGACCGTCACCCCGGTCGCGGTGATGCCGTCGCCCAGGTCCCAGGTAAAGGTAAAGGGCGGGCTGCCCTCCGCCGTCGCGCTAAAGAGCACCATCTGGCCGACCGTCGGCGTGAGCGGGGTCCAGGAGAGCGCGGCGTTCTCGGCCGGCCGGCAGCCCTCACAGGAGACGCTCACCTGGCCGCCGTATAGGTCCGAGAAAACCCCGCCGCAGTTGACCACCGTCAGGGTGTAGGGGTAGGTGCCCGACCCGCCCAGGTCCAGCGTCGGCGAGGGGGCGTGGCTCTGGGTAAAGCCCAGGTCCCAGGTGAACCTGTAGGGGGCGTCCCCGGCCAGCGCAGCCTCAAAGTGTACCTGGCATCCCGAGATCTCGGTCGTGACGGTCAGGATGTCCACCGACTCGCAGGCCGTCTCGCTCACCACGACGGTGTACGAGACGCTCGCCGTGGCCGTCGCGCAGTTCTGGGCCAGCAGCGTCACCTGATAGGCCCCACTCAGGGCGTAGGTGTGGGTGACGGTCTGGCCCGTCGCGGTGATGCCGTCGCCCAGGTCCCAGGTAAAGGTAAAGGGGGGGTCGCCAGAAGCGACGGCGGTAAAGGTCACCTCCTGGCCGACGGTGGGGGTGAGCGGCTGCCAGACCAAGTCCACCTGGCTCACCGGTTCGCAGGTACAGCCGCCGAACCAGTCCACGATCCGTTCCAGCACCGCGCTGCGGTCGTCGAGGCTGGCCAGCCCCTCCAGCGGCCAGGGGAAAAAGACGCTGCGGAAGGTCGCGCCCTGGTAGCGGGTGGCGTTGTCCTGGCCGCTGCCGTTCCAGCGGAAGGGCGAGGCCTGGATGCCGCTCACATCGTCGGTATACAGGTTGCCCCAGCCGGGCGGCGGGACAAGGGTGTATGGCCCCAGCCCATCGCCGATTGGGTCGCCGGGGATACCGACGGGGTCGGTATCCTGGACGTCATCCTGGTAACTGCTGATGCCCAGGTAGTTCTGCCCAAAGGGGGTCAGGCCCAAGTCGTAGAGATAGTCCTCGCTGGAGAGGAAAAAGTTCCCGCCGGCGTCCAGATAGGCGGCCACGGCGGTTTCGTTGAGGCTGTTGAAGGTGTTGTCCCAGGGGTAGCCGGTGAACCAGAGGACGATGCTGGGACCCATCAGGTTGGCAGCAGCGGGGTTCCCCTGCGTGCTGACGTCCCAGACCTCATAGTCCAGGCCGAGGGCCTCCAGCGTCCCGGTGTAGTAGGAGCGCACGTCGGGGTCGTCCTTGTCGTCATCCACCAGGAGGATGCAGGCGGCCGGCCTGGTGCTAAAGAGAAAGGGGTCGCCGGCCGGCCCATCCCCACAGCCGTTGGTGGGGACGACCCGCCAGTAGTAGATCCGGCCGGGCTCCAACGGGCCGGCCAGGGTGTAACTCTCGGGCAGGATGCCGCTGACGTCAAACTCGGGCGAACCCAAGTCCGGCCGGTCGTCCACCTGCAGGCGGTAGCGCAGCGTGCCGCTCACCCGACTCCAGCGAAAGAGGAGGTCGCTGTTCGGCAGGTCCACCGCGCCGTCGGGCGGCTCGATCAGGGTGGGGGCCGGCGGGGCGGCACCGCTCACCGCCAGGTCTATCTCGGTCGTGTGCACATTGGTCACCTGCGCCGTGCCCGTGACGACGATGGTGTGGAGGCCGTCCGCCGTGGTGAGGCCGACCGTCAGGGTGAGCCAGGCCTGGCCCGGCGGCATGACCAGGGTCGGTTGCAGGTCGGCGGTGACGCCGGCCGGCATCCCCCCCACCTCCAGGGCGACCGGGTAGGGGTAGGTCAGCACCTCCCCGACCTCAACGGTGCTGGTGAGCGTTTCCGGCTTGCAGACCTCAAAGGCGGCGGGGTCGGCGGCCAGGGTAAAGTCGGCCCCCAGGACGCAGTTCCAGCAGACCAGGCTAAAGTCTTGGTCGGTGTCGTCGCCATAGTTGGGGATGCCGTCGGAGTTGATGTCAGCGGCGACGACGTGGATGGTCACCACCCCGTTCGCCGTGGGGCCGAGAAAGACGCCCTCGGTGTTGTTGCGATAGTCGGCCGCGCCGCCCGGCTGCGACCAGCCATCGTCGCCAAAGTTGTTGCCGTAGAACGAGTCCCCGCCATACTCGACCAGCAGGTCCAGGTCGTTGTTCCAGGCCGGCGTCTCGCCGCCCAGGCCGTGGCCGGGGGCGTCGGTCCAGACGAGCATGATCCTGACCGGCTTGCTCGGGTCGGCCGCCGAGATGGTCCGCACCCACTCCTCGCCGGTGTTGTCCAGGATGAGGGGGGCGTCAAAGTAGGCGATCGGGGCGGTCGGGGAGACGACCGCGGCCGTATCCATCCGGCCCCAACCCTGCTTGTAGTCAAAGGGGTGGCCCAGGGGGTTCCCGTCGGCGTCCAGGTGGCCGGCCAGGTCGTGGGCCACCGGGAGAAAGGCCGCCTTGACCATGGCCGGCGAGGGGTCTAGGCCAAAGAGGTTGCGGTAGTACTCGATAAAGAGGGCAACCGCCCCGCTGACGTGGGGCGAGGCCATGCTGGTGCCGCACATCAACTCGTGCCCCCCGATGTTGGCCGAATCCACATAGCAGCCCGGGGCGACCATGTGGGGGATGTTGCGCCCGTCCAAGCAGGGGCCGTGGGCGGTGTTGGCAGAGAGGTCGTTGATGTTGAGGTCCTGCTGACCGCTGCTGTACTGCATCTTGGTCGAGCCGATGGTAAAGATGTTCTTGGCCTCGTCGGGGGTGCCCTGCGTCTGGTAGCCGCCGTTGCCGTTCATAATGGAGAGGATATAGTTGAGCGGCTGGTTTCCTGGCGCGTCGGGGTCGGCGTCGCGCACGCCAATATCCACCTGCATGGTGTCGTCGTCATACCCCTGGGGAAACCCCGAGGGCCCCCAACTATTGCCCGAGAGGGAGGCGTCGTTGCGGTACGATTCGGTCATCAAGAGGAGCATGCCGCCCGGTTGCTGGAACCAGGGGTCATAGACCTGCTCCACCAGGTTGGCCCCTGGGGCCATACCCAGGCCACGGTAAAAGCCGGAGTCATCCTTGACCCCGGAACTGCCGTCGGCGGCCATAATCCCGGCGGTGTGGGTGCCGTGGTCGCTCATTGTGCTGCCGCCGCAGGTCTGGCCGGTGCAAGGCACGATGCGATTGACCAGGTCGGGGTGGGTATCCTGGATGCCCCCGTCCACGTTGGCGATGATGACGCCACTGCCGTCCACCCCGGCGGCGGCCAGCCAGTCCAGGTAACCGGGGAAGGCCTGGTTGTTCTGGTCGTGGTTGTTCACATTGATCTGGTTGCTCATCTCACCGCGCAGGCCGCCGTCGGTCTTGCGCGGCTGGATGCTATAGACGCCGGGGATGCCGGCGGCGGCCTGGACCTTTTCCCCGGCCAGTTCAACGCCGGCGATCTCCCAGGTCTTGTTGAGCACCCTGCGGCCGAGCAGTCGCCCCCCCAAATGCTCGACGGCCGCAACGGCGGCGTCGGTGTCGGCCCCCCGGTAGAGGAGGAGGTTCAACACCTGAGGGCCGCGCAGGGCGCGCCAGCGGGGCAGCACGCGATAGGCCGGGGCAAAGGGCGCGCTCCAGCGGACAAAGGGGGTCTGAGCGGCCACCGCCACCTGCTGGGCCGTCCCCCAGACGACGTAGGTAAAGGGGTAGATATACTGCACCGGCTCCAGTCCGTTTTGCCGCAACTGCTCCAGCCACCCGGCCTGCGTCGGGCCGAAGAGTTGGAGCAGGTAGAGGTCGGCCCCGCTGTGGCGGGGCAGGTCCCAGCCGGCCGGAAGTGCCGGCCGGCCGGCCCGCGTGTCCAAGGCCTGCCCGCCTAGGCGCAGGGTAAAGGGCTCGGCATAGGCCTGGTAGGGCAGCCCGGACCGCTCCAGCCGCTCGACCTGCTGCGGCGTCATCTCCAGCAGGACGAAGGCGCCATAGTCCAACACCTGCCTGGCCGGGATCTCGTACTTGGTGTATACTGCCGTACTCATCCGCACCAGGGCGACCGTCAGGCCTCCTGTGGCCCCGGCGGGGCTCAGGGGCAGGGCCGTCAGTACAATGCCCAGAATCACCAGACCGCTCAGAACTCGGCGGATTTGCATCTTTGCCTCCTTGTACAAGTCGCCAAGGACGCAAAGAAAAACCGGGGATTCTCTTGGCGTCCTTGTCGCCTTGGCGGTAAAGGACCGGTGCGCTTGGCGTCCTTGACGCCTTGGCGGTAAAGGACCGGTGCGCTTGGCGCCCTTGACGCCTTGGCGGTCTTTACCCAGTCCCGGCCGGCCGCGCCAGCACCCGGCCGAGCACGTCCACCTCCAGCCCCTCGGCCCGCAGCCGCTCGATGTACGGCTCGATGCCCACACCGTCCCCGACCAGGTGGCCGGTGACGATCAACTGGCCCTGCCCATCGGCCCGTAGTTTCGCCAGGTCGCCTGGGGCAATGTGGATGTAGACGACCGTCTTTACCCCGTGCTCGTAATAGGCCCGTGCCACCTCGTAGCCGCCGTTGGTCAGGGCGCCATGGGCGACGACGACCCGGCCGGCCGGCGAATCCGGCTCGCCCAGGAGGATACGCACCTCCGTCTCGGCGCGACGGGCGGCCGGCAGCGCGGCCAGCGCGGCGGCCACCTCCCCCAGGGCGGCTTGAGGGTTCTCTGCCAGCAGCGTATCCACCCTCTCCTGCATCGTGCGCCGACCCACCTCATCCAGCGGGCAGTGGATGTTGAGGAAGGGCAGTCCCAGCCGCCGGGCGACGGCAGGGACTTGCTCGTAGGTGCTGCTCTGCCCAGCGACGCGGAGGGTCTCGACCTTGGAGGCCACCGCCTCCCGGGCGACCTCCTCCGGCACACCGGCCCGCACCATCAGACCGACGTGCCGCTCAAAGACCTGCCAGGAGCGGTGCCGCACGCCGACCGGGTGGTGGGCAATGACGGCATCGTAGCCCAGTTCGCGGGCCAGCAGCAGTTCCGCCGTGTCCACATCCAGGGCAAAAAGGACCCGGCGGATGCCCTCACCGGGGAGGTAGATGGCGCTGTCGGCGGGGACCTCGTCCAGGCCGGCCAGGTCCAGGGCGATCTGCATCAGGTCGTCCGTGTTCATTTCGTTTCCTCCGTGTGCGCCAGGCCGGCGTACAGCCGCTCCGTCCTGGCGGCCATGATCAAGTCGTTCGTATGAGGCCTCCCGACCCGGTGCGCCCACCAGGAGACGGCCGTCTGCCTCCACATCGTCAGGAGAGCCGGGTGGTGGCCTGCCGCCTCGGCCATTTCCCCGACGCGGACGGCCAAGGCCATCGCCTGGCCCAAATCGGGGAAGGGGAAACTCTTTTCCGGGCGGCGGACGCCTTCCCGCTCCGTCACCCTGCAACCGGGAAGCCGACCCAGCAGTTCCTCCACCTGGTCTTCTGACAACGATTCGGCCCCCTCGTAGGGGAGCAGGACCATGTCTGCGAGTTCGGTCATGGGTGTCCTCCTCAATTTTGTCCCTGCGAACGGTTCGCCCTGCCTTGCCCGGCCCCGGATAGCCTAGAAAATCCTACGGGCTATTTGCCCCAACCGCCCCCGCCGGGGGTCTCGATGCGCAGGCGGTCCCCCGGCTCCAATCGGCGGGTAAACTGGGCCGGCAGTTCCTCCTCGCTGCCGTCGGGGCGGAGGAGCAGGTTGCGCCCGCAGGCCCCGTCTTTTCCCCCGGCCAGGCCCCAGGGGGACACGCTGCGCCGCTGGCTGAGCAGGGTGACGGTACCGGGGGCCAGCACCTCGTACTCGCGGATGAGCCCGTCCCCGCCGCGATGCCGGCCGGCCCCGCCGCTCCCCCACCGTAGGGCATAGCGCACGACGCGGAAGGGAAAGGCCCGCTCCAACGCCTCGATGGGGGTGTTGCGCGTGTTGGTCATGTGGCTGTGCACCCCGTCCAGGCCGGGGCAATCAGGCCCAGCACCCATCCCCCCGCCGATCGTCTCATAGTAGGCGTAGGGCCGGCCATGGAGATCCTGCCCCCCGATCGTCAGGTTGTTCATCGTGCCCTGGCCGGCCGCAGGGACGCGCTCCGGCAGGGCCTGGGCAAAAGCCCGCAGGAGCACGTCCACGATGCGCTGGGAGGTCTCGACGTTGCCGGCGGCGACCGCCGCCGGGGGCCGGGCGTTGACCAGGCAGCCCTCCGGAGCATGCACATGCACCGGGGCAAAGGTCCCCGCGTTGACCGGCACGTGCTCCCCCACCAGGCAGCGGATGACGTACCAGCAGGCCGAACGGGTGATGCTGAGCACCGTGTTCAGGCAGCCGGGGAGGGCCGGCCCCGTTCCCGCAAAGTCCAGCGTGACCTCCCCACCACCAATCGTCACCGCCACGTGCAACGGCACCAGCGTTACCCGCTCCTCCTCTACCCACTCCAGCACATCCTCGGCCCGGTAGGTCCCCTCCGGCCAGTTGGCGATTGCCGCCCGGGTGAGTTGCTCGCTGTAGGCCTGCAGGTGGCCGGCGTAGGCCAGTACTTCTTGCCGGCCGTGGGCAGCGGCCAGTTCGTGGAGCCGCCGCTCCCCGACCATGTTGGCCGCCCGCTGGGCGGCCAGGTCCCCGCGTCGCTCCTCAGGGGTACGCACGTTGCGCAGGATGACCCGGAGCAGGTCCTGGTTGAGCCGGCCGGCCCGGTAGAGCCGCACCGGGGGAAGGATCAACCCTTCCTGGTAAACCTCGGTCGAGAGGGGAAGCGAGCCGGGGGTCATACCGCCGACGTCGGCATGGTGCGCCCGGCCGGCGACAAAGATATCCGGCCACTCATCGCCCAAAAAGACCGGGGAAACCATGGTAATGTCCGGCAGGTGGGTCCCACCGGCGTAGGGGTCGTTGAGGAGGACGACATCGCCGGGCTGCCAGTCGGAGAAGGAGGCCCGGGCCACAGCGACGCTGTCCGGCATCGCCCCCAGGTGGACGGGGATGTGGGCGGCCTGGGCGACCAGGCGACCCTCCCGGTCAAAGAGGGCGCAGGAAAAGTCCAGCCGCTCCTTGATGTTGGGCGAGTAGGCGGTCCGTTGGAGGGTGACGCCCATCTCCTCGGCTATGCCGGTGAAGCGGTGGCGGTAGAGTTCCAGGCGAATCGGGTCTCTTTTCATCCGCGCTCCGCGCAGGATACATCCTGCGCTACCTCTTTTTCCAGCCACAGGTTGCCCCAGCCGTCCATATGGGCCTGCCAGCCCGGCGGGAGCACCGTGGTCGTGTCGTACTGAAAGACGATGGCGGGGCCGGCCAGGCGGTTCCCCGGCCGGAGGACCTCCCGGTCGTAACAGGCGGTCTCGGTGGGCCCCGTTTCGTCGAACCAGACCGGCCGGCGGCCCCAGCAGGCGTGGTCGGCCGCGGCCGGCCCCTCTTCTTCGCGCGGCAGGGCCGGCCGCGCCCCCGGCCCGACCCCGCGCACCCGCAGCGTGACCGCCTCGACCGCCTCCCCGGCCAGAGCATAGCCGTAGCGCCTTTCGTGGGCCGCGTGGAAGCGCCGCGCCACCCCTTCAACTGCCTCGGCGGTGACCGGCAGGTCCAGCGGCACCGTCAGTTCATAGCCCTGACCCCAGTAGCGCATGTCCAGGGCGGCCTCCAGGCGAAACTCGGCGAACCCCTCGGCGGCCATTGCCTGTTCCAGGTCCCGACGCAGTTGGGCCAGGCGTTCCCGGAGGGGAGAGGGGTCCGCCCGGAGCGCATCCAGTCGTTGGAGGAGGGCCACCGAGCGGTCGTGGATGACGTCGGCGAGGAGGAGTCCCAATGCGCTGAGGACACCGGGGTAGGCGGGGAGGAGGATGCGGCGGATGCCCAGCGCGCCGGCCAGGTCGCAGGCGTGGAGGGGGCCGGCCCCGCCAAAGGGCACCAGGACAAACCCGGCCGGGTCATGGCCTCGCTCCACCGAGACCCGGCGCAGGGCCCGCTCCATCGTTGCGTTGGCTACCCGCACCACCCCCAGGGCGGCCTCCTCCGGGCTCAGGCCCAGGTCGCTGCCCAGGCGGGCCAGGGCAGCGTGGGCTGCAGCCACGTCCAGTTCGATTTCGCCGCGCCCGCCCAGGAAGCGGGACGCCTCCAGCCGGCCCAGGACCAGGTTGGCGTCGGTGACGGTGGGCTCGGTGCCTCCGCGCCCGTAGCAGACGGGGCCCGGGACGGCCCCCGCGCTCTGCGGCCCGACCCGCAGCACCCCGCCGGCGTCCACCCGGGCCAGGCTCCCCCCGCCGGCCCCGACGCTGTGGATGTCAATCGCCGGCAGGCGCAGGGGCAGGTCGGCGATGGTGCTCTCGGCAGTGTAGGGAATTGTGCCGGGGCAGAGGGCCACGTCGGTGCTCGTCCCGCCCATATCGAAGGTGAGGAGGTTGGGGGCCTGGCCCATAGCCTCTTCGGCGAGGGCAAAGGCCCCGACGACGCCGCCGGCCGGCCCGCTGAGGACCAGGCGGGCGGCCTGCACGCCGGCCTGGGCCGGCCCCATCGTCCCGCCGTTCGACTGCATCACCCGGAGCGGTCGGCCAGCCAACGTCTCCCCCAGCCGCGCCAGGTAGCGCTCCACCAGCGGCCGCACGCAGGCGTTGACCACCGTCGTCGCGGTACGCTCGTACTCGCGGTACTCGGGCAGGACTCGGCTGCTCAGCGAGACCGGGACATCCGCAAGGACTTCCGCCAGCACCTCGGCAATGCGCTCCTCGTGGACGGGATTCTGGAAGGAAAAGAGCAGGACGACGGCGACGCTCTCCACCCCGTCCGCCCGCAGCCGCTCCGCCAGCCGGCGAACCTGGGCCTCGTCCAGGGGGAGAAGAACCTGCCCGTCCGCTCCGACCCGCTCGCGCACCTCCAGGCGCAACTCGCGGGGGACCAGGGGAAGCCGGCGCGTCTGGCAGAGGCGGTAGAGGTGCGGCCGGTTCTGCCGGCCGATGACCAGGAGGTCGGCAAAGCCCTCCGTGGTGAGCAGAGCGGTGCGAGCCCCTTTGCCCTCCAAAAGGGCGTTCGTCGCCACCGTCGTACCGTGAACGATGCGCGCTTTTGGTTCTGCCCGCACTGCGTTCAGGCCGGCCAGCACGCCCCGGCTGGGGTCGGCCGGCGTGGTGGCACACTTGTATACTGCGATCTGCCCGCCGCGCAGCACGACCAGGTCGGTAAAGGTGCCACCTACGTCCACGCCAACCAGCACGTCTCGATCTTTCATGCACCGCTCCACAAGATGGCCGCAGCAATTGTATCATGGGCGATTGCGGGGGTCAACCATCTGCAGGGGCAAGTGGGGCGGCATGGCCGGCCGCGCAGGATGAATCCTGTACGCGCAGGATGAATCTTGTACCACGCGCAGGATGAATCTTGTACCACGCGCAGGATGAATCCTGCGCCACGCAGGATGAATCCTACGCCACGGCGGCCGCGCTACCTGAAAATCAGCGGCAGGTGCACCCGCCACAGCGACAGGGCCACCGGCCCATGCGGCCGGCGCAGGCCGTTGACATCCACATCCTCCACGGTGTAATAGTAGGTCGTCCCGGAGCGGGCCGTCTCGTCCAGGAACTCATAGGCCGCCCCCCGGCCCTCGCCGGGCGAACGCGAGGGAATCAGGGCCTCGTTCAGCCGCTCTCCCAGAGTGTCCGGGGAAAGGCTCCGGTAGAGATGGAAGCCCAGGTTGTCCACCTCGCCGGCCGTCTCCCAGAGGACGACGACCTGGGGGCCCCTAGGCCGGGCCTCGAGACGGGTCAACCGGACGGCCGTGGGGTGCACGATCTGGGTATCCTCCACCTCGCCGTCGGTCACCGTTCCCCCTGGCGGTGCGCCAGGGCCCGGATCGCTCGTGTAGAGGCGGCTACGGACATCCAACGGGGCGATGAACGGGTCGAACCCCATCGGCACGGTAAAGGTGTAATAGTTGTCGCCGGGTGCTGCTGGCGGGTCCACCGAGTCCTCACCGGCTTCAAAGATGCCGTTGCGGTTCCAGTCGAACCAGACCTTGACAAAGCCGGAGCCGCCGTTCACCGTTACGGTGACGCCGACCACGTTGCCCGGAACCCAGGGGACCCGAAAGTCGGCTGTCAGCCCATCGTTCTCCGGGTCCGAGCCGGGGGCAGCTTCATCATCCACTCCCGAGCCCAGCCAGATAGTGTGCGGCTGCATGTGGCAGGTCCCAGGAGTAACCAAGGCCATATCCTGGTCCACCCCATAGCAGCCCAGGTGCACGGCAACATCGTCAATGTACCAGCCCAGGTAATCCCGCACCGAACTATCTGAGGTAAAACGGAACTCGATATTCACCAGCCCACCGAGGTAGGGCGTAATGTCCACCTGCCGATGCACCCAGCCCCCCGAACTGCCGCTGGCCGAGTACTCCAGGTTGCCGTTGACGTAGAGGTTAATATAGTCCCAGCCCGACTCGGTGCTGTACCATTCCCACCATTGCAACCAAAGGGTGGGGCTCACGCAGGGGGCCATCGGGGGCATGCTGCCGGTATCCACGGCGCGGGTGAGGAGATAGTTGGCATTGTTCTCATAGTTGGCGTCCAGGTCCACTCCCCAGGCGTTGTCGCCGCTGTGCGCCCGGACGACCTCGACCCCGGAGAGTCCCCACTCCCACTCGGGCGGCACCGTGCTGAACCCGCCGTCATCCGCCTCGAAATCGGAGGCGTAGTAGACCTTGCCCACAACCTCGGTGGTCGCCGTCACCACCACATCGGGGTGCGCACTATAACTGATGACGGCCTGGTTGACAAGGGGGATACCGCATGGTTGGTCTGGCCGGGCCGAATAGGTACAGACGACCTTGTCCACGTAAGCGTCGCCGCAGTTGATGCGCACATCATCCACCAGGGTGTTCCCCGTATACTGCCCATCGCTTTCTCCCCCGAAGCGCAAGTATACGACCTGGCCGTCGTAAGCGCTCAGGTCAAAGGGACCCTCCTCGACCCAGTAGGGGTAAGAGTCATTGGCCTGGGCCAATTCCTTTTGGAAAAAGCGGTTCCAGAAGACCTCGTCGGTACTGACCTCGACGTAGAACCAGTCCTGCGCCGGTGGGTCATCCATGTCCGGCCGGTAGTGGTTGGCAAAGAAGGTCAACTCGGCGTTGCAGCCGGCCGGGATGGCCACGCTCTGGGAGATGCGGTTGGTGTTTGTCCACGATTGGACCCCATCAAAACAGTACCCCCCGGCCCAGAAGGCATAGGCTCCACTGTGCGCCGGGATGCCCCAGGCAGAGAGGGGGTCTACAATCCACTCCGTGCATCCGGCCAGGCGGACGGAGGGGGTAATCCACTCGTCCCAACCGCTCGTCGGCGGCGGACCGTTCTCAAAGTCCGGGTCGTTCACCAGGTTCCGGCCGTCCCGCAACCCCACCTCGCCGGCCCACCAGACCCATTCGTTCGCGTTGTCATAGCCCCACGTCCCATTGACCCCACCCTGGCAGGACAGGTCGCCCTGGTAGATGGCCGCAGGGACAGTGTCGGTCATCAGGACCTGCGTGGCCGTAACGCGCCCCGAATTCAAGATGCCGATCTCATAGTCAATGCCCCCCCCTTCCTCCATCTTGAGGGTAGCCTGCTTGTAGGATTGGGTCAGGTCCGAGGGGGGCACGTAGGTTGTGCCGGCGATGGCCGTCCAGCCCAACTGGACCAGTCCTCCGGGTATCGTCTGACCCAGCACCCCCACCAGGGTAGTCACCCCCGTGCTCAGGTTGACGGTGCGCAGTTCGGCCTGGAAGGTCAGGTTGTTAAAGGCGGCCATATACATCTGGCCGGAGGCGCTATCCCAATCCATCCCCTGGCCATAGTTGGCATCAAAGCCGATATAGCCGATGACCGTACCGGCTCCGGTGCTCTTGTCAATGCTCACCCAGTTGTCGTTGACGATGTCATAGCCCCACAACTGCCCGCTATCGTCGGCGGCGATGGCGATGATGCAGGGGGCGTTGGTAATCTGCCCGATCAGGGTAGTGTTGGGCGTGACCAGGTCCACCAGGTAAAGCCACGACGCATAGAGCAAAAGGTCGCAACTACTGGCGTACATGTTGCCCGTCGTCGGGTCGTAGGCCATGCCGGTGTAGATGTCGTCGGGGAAACCGGGAGGAGCCGGAACCGCGCCGATAATCGTCTGGGCCCCGGTTGCCGTGTCCATCGTGACCAGCGTATTGTCATCGCGGATGTTCCAGGTCCGGCTGAAATCTGTCCCCACAAAGTCGCCCGTCCAGATGTAGTCCCAGGTAGGGGAAGAGATGGTGTTGAGGATCTCGGGCACGTCCACGTCGTAGCGTGCAAAGAGGCTATTGACCGTTTCGGTGCTGTAGGCCAGCGAGCCGGGGTTCAGCGGCCGAACCATTTCCGGTCGCGCCCCGTTCGGGGCAAGGCCCACCGGCGGCGCTCCCACCGAATGCCCGCCCGACCTGTCTCCCTCACCGGATGATGGGGCAGGAAATGCGGAGAGCCGCTGCCCTTCTCCCCCGGTCGGGAGCGGCTTTTCTCCCTGTACTGGCGGAACCGCGCCGGTCTGATGCACGCTGGGGCCCGGACCCTGCGCCCGAGCCAAAGACCCAACTCCCACCAGCCCCCCCAGCAGGACCAACAGCAACAGTACCCACATCCATGTGCGCCGCATCACCTACCTCCTCTCTCTGACAAAACCCCGTCACCAGCCGTCCCCGGTAGGACAGGGCTGACCGCCCGGAATACCCACACCACGGTCATGGCAGAGCGGCGTTGCTCTCTGGGGCACCTCTTTGGTTGTCGTTCGTTGGTTGCTGGTTCGCCCCCAGGTAGGGGCCGGCCGGTGTAAGTAAGAAAACCGACCGTCGCCAAGACGGTCGGTTACGCCACCGGCTCTGTCCGGCCCAGGCGTCCATCTATAGGCCAGACCTCATTGCCCCCGCCTACCATAAAGCATAGCACCTTTCGGGGGAAAAGTCAATAGGAAAAAAGTACTATTTGTCCTAGTACACCCCTTCGAGGCCCTTCCGCCTCCTCACTCATCCGGAAGGGTCTCCAGGTTCTGCCGGGGCAGGTCCCAGTCGGGGGCCAGTTCGATCGCCCGGAGAAAGTGCTCCCGCGCCGTCGCAATGTCACCCAGTTCCCGGGCTACCACCCCCATGTTGTTGTGCAGACGGGGGTCGTCGGGGGCCACGACCAACGCCTGGAACAAGACCTGCGCTGCCTGCTCCCACTTTTGCATCTGAATCAGGGCCGCGCTCATCCCCACGGCCGCATCGGCGACCGACGCACCCAACGAGGCCGCCCGCGAGTAGGCCTGCAGGGCTCCCTCATAGTCGCCGCTGTTCAGCAGGAGGTCTCCCAGGCGCAACCAGCGTTCCGGCTCCTGGGTCTGCTGGAGAAAGTGCTGAGCGGTGGCAGACTCCTCCGGCGGCAGCAGGCGCAGGGCCTGCTGGAAGGCCAGGGACGCCAGGTCCGGTCGGTCGGCGCGCAGGTAGACGATTCCCAGGTTGAGGTAGGCCACGGGCAGATTCGGGTCAAGGCGGAGGGCCTGGCCGAGGAGGATGCGCTCGGCCTCCCCCAGGTCCCCCAGTTCGCGCAACGCGCCGGCCAGGTTGCTCCAAAAGAGGGCGTTCTTGGGCTCCAGTTCCGTCGCCCGCTCAAAGGCCGAGCGGGCCTCCTCGTATCGCTCCAGGTGAAAGAGGGCCAACCCCAGGTTGTCCCAGGCGTTGGCGCTCTTCGGGTTCAGTTCGGTGGCCCGTTGGGCCAGTTCCAGGGCGTGCTCGTACTGCCCCCATTCGACATACTCCAGCGCCAGGTTGGTCGCCGGCAGGTCGGAGCGAGGGGCCCGGCGGGAGGCCCAGGTCCACAGGGTCATATCGCTCTGCCAGTAGGGCAGGGTCAGTTGAATCGTGACGACGGCGGCCAGGAGCCACCCGCCCAAGAGGACGCGCCGCCAGGGGAAGGGGCCCGCCGGCCGCTG
>FWWM01011841.1_pt1 | contig 14757 bp, 9 predicted proteins | sample 2228351 | NCBI WGS metagenome assembly FWWM01 (sample SAMEA103939774, study PRJEB20133) | metagenome | reverse complement strand
CGGGGGCGTAAGTCCTCGGTGGAATCCGCCCCCGCCACGCCCTTGGCATTCCTTCAAGGCGTGCCCTCAACGGCTGGCAAGCACTTCCAACTAGGCCCGGCCTACTGTTACGATGGTGGATTTGAGAGGGCTTCCGGGCCGGCTGGACGTACAACGCACAAGGGTGCTTGGCACCGGGGCACAGCCAACCCCCGGCCAGCCAATAGAAGGCGGCCGTTTGCCCAGGGCTTTTCCACAGTGGTCTGTAGCGCCCAGCGCGGGTGACGTGGTGATCTCCGAGCAGCAGACATTAAACCCTCGAATTGCGGTGGTCGGCGGCGGCATTAGCGGTCTGGCTGCGGCTTACCGGCTGACCGAATTGTGCCCGCAGGCTGCGTTGGTGGTGTTCGAGGCCGGCCCCCGACTCGGAGGCGTGCTCCACACCGTTCACGAGGCAGGCTTCCAGGTCGAGCAGAGCGCGGATAATTTCATTACCACTCTCCCGTGGGGAATCGACTTGTGCCGGCGTCTGGGCATGGCCGGCGAGCTGATGCAGACCAACCCGGCGTTTCGCCACACGTTTGTAGTGCGGCGAGGCAAGCTGTACAAGCTGCCTGACGGGTTTCTGATGATGGCCCCCACTCGGTTGTGGCCGATGGCTGTCACCCCCCTGCTTAGCCCATGGGGCAAACTGCGGGCGGCGTGCGAGTATTTCGTTCCGGCGCGACACGGAGACGGCGACGAGAGCATGGCCCAATTCGTCCGCCGGCGGCTGGGGCGCGAGGTGTTCGAGCGCCTGGTCGAGCCGCTGGTGTCGGCCGTGTACGCCGCCGACATGGAGAAGCTCAGCCTGGAGGCTACCCTTTCGCAGTTCCGCGAGATGGAGCGGCGTTACGGGAGCTTGATTCGGGCGATGCGTGCGCGGAGACGGGCGCAGCCTCGCGGCCAGCCCTCCGATAGCGGTGCCCGTTACAGCCTGTTTGTAACGCCACGGCTGGGGTTATCGAGCTTGATCGAGGCTTTGGCCAAGCGGCTGGCTCGCAGTTCAATCCGGCTCAGCGCGCCGGTGGAACGGCTGGAGCGCACCGAGGACGGCGGGTGGCTGGTCTGGGCGCGGAGCCCGTCGGCCCAGGGCCCCGAGCGGTTCGATGGGGTGATTCTGGCCACCCCGTCGCACGTTGCCGCCCGGTTGGTCGAGAACCTCGATCGGAACCTGAGTGCCGACCTGGCTTCGATCGAGCACTCGGGGACGGCCATCGTGTCGGTGGCCTATGCCCGGCAACAAGTCGCGCACCCGTTGGACGGCATGGGGGTGGTCGTCCCCGCCATCGAGCAGAGCCCGATTTTGGCATGCAGCTTCAGCAGCCAGAAATACGCCCACCGCGCTCCCGAGGGTTATGTATTGCTGCGCGTGTTTGCCGGTGGGGCCAGGCGCCCCGACCTGGCGGTCATGGAAGATGAGCCGCTATGCGAGCTGGTATTGGGCGAACTCGGGCGCCTGCTGGGCATTCAAGGCCCACCCGTCTATACCAACATCGCACATTGGCCGGCGACCATGCCCCAGTACCACGTTGGGCACAAGACGCTGGTGGGCCGTATCGAGGCGGCCGCACGCCGCTTGCCGCGGTTCGCGCTGGCGGGCAACGCCTACCATGGAGTGGGAATACCCCATTGCATTCACAGTGGCCAGCAGGCGGCGGAACAGGTGCTGGCCCAGTTGGCCGGTCATGGCCCGTCGGGCTGAAGCCCGGCGCGAGCGGAAGGCGAACGGCCCACCGGGGGCCATTTGTGCCCTTGGGGCGATCGGGCAACTGCGGACAATCGGGCCGCCTTGCGCCGATGCACGAACGCAAACAGGAGAACGGCAACATGGAGAGATTTGGCGGCATGTCGGCCGCCCGGCTGGCCGAGATCATGGCAGGCTTTGGGCGCGCCCGGGTCGCGGTCTTCGGCGACTTCTTCCTCGATAAGTACCTCGACGTGGACCCCGCGCTGGCCGAGCCCAGTTTGGAGACGGGCAAGACGGCCCACCAGGTAGTCTGCGTCCGCCACAGCCCCGGGGCGGCAGGCACGGTGGTCTGCAACCTGGCCGCGCTGGGGGCAGGCACGCTTTATGCCGTAGGCTTTACCGGCGATGACGGCGAAGGCTACGAACTCCGCAAGGACCTGGCCCAACTGCGCTGCAACACGGACTACCTGCTGGTGGATTTCCAGCGCCGCACACCCACGTACCTGAAACCCCGTGATGTAACCGATCCGAGCCTGGCGGGCGAACACAATCGCTACGACACGAAGAACCGGCAGGCCACCAGCGTGGCCATGCAAGAGCGCCTGGCCGCTGCGCTGGATGCCGTGCTGCCCCAGGTGGATGCCGTGATCGTGGCCGATCAGGTGGCCGAACCGGAATGCGGTGCCGTGACGCGCCGGATGATCGAGTTCGTGGCCGACCGGGCGCTCCGCTGGCCACATGTGGTGTTCTGGGCCGACAGCCGGCATCGCATTCGGCAGTTCCGCCGGGTGATCATCAAGCCCAACCAGTTCGAGGCCGTCGGTTGGGAGAACCCGCCGCCCGGGGCGACGGTCGAGTTGGACCGCCTGGCCGAGGCCGTCTCCCACTTGCGCCGGTCCACGTCGGCACCGGTCGTGGCTACCTGCGGGGCTCGGGGAATGCTGGTCAGCGACCCGCAACTGACCTTGGTGCCGGGGGTGCGGGTCGATGGCCCCATCGATCCCACCGGCGCAGGCGACAGCGCCACGGCGGGCACGGTCCTGGCACTGGCCGGCGGGGCTTCGCTCCCTGAGGCGGCCCTGGTGGGAAACCTCGTGGCCTCGATTACGGTCCAGCAACTGGCCACGACCGGGACCGCCCAGCCCGACCAGTTGCCCCCGCGCCTGGCCCTGTGGCACCAGCAACAACCGCCGTAGCACAAACCCGGCGGTCCATGCTGGGCAGTGTGGTGCGCGATGCTGGTGGCCGGAACGGCCCGAAGGGGGAATCCGCCCCACCGGCAAGTCGCCGCAACCTGGTGGGCGATGGTGGCCGCAGTTGTTACTATAGCGGTCTGGCCGTTTGCGCCGGGCCCCGCCCGCCGGACCAAATCCCCATCACGACGGTGGCATACTGCGGGAGCGGTCTGGGTGTGTGTCAAGAGCCAGGGCCCCGGCGGTGCTTCCCCTTGGTAGTCAGGTCGTTGGAACATGCGAGCGATCCAGTTTGTCGGTCCGCGAAAGATCGTGCTTCGCGAGGACGTCCCCAAGCCGGTCCCCCAGCCGGGCGAAGTCCTGGTGCAGTGCAAGTACGTGGCCTTGTGCGGGACCAATATGGGGCCGTACCTGGGTGAAGGGCATTGGGAGGCGTTGCAACCCACCAGTCCGCCCGGCTGGCTGGGGCATGAGAATGTGGGGTACATCGTCCAATCGCGGTGCGATGGGTGGGCGCCGGGCACACCGGTGCTGGCCCATCCCGAGGATTACAACGGTTTTGCGGAGTACATTCGGGCCAAACCGCGGGGGCTGGCCCGGCTGCCCGAGGTGGAGGACCTGGCCGCGATGGTGGTGGCCCAGCCGCTGGCCACGGTCCTGCGCGCGATGTCTCGCACCGGGCCGGTTATCAACCAGCGGTGCGTGGTGGTGGGGTTGGGGCCGATGGGGCTGATCTTCGTGCAATTCCTGGGCCGGCTGGCGGCCAGGCAGGTCATCGGCATCGACACTGTGGCGTGGCGTTTGCCGTGGGCCAAGCGGTTCGGCGCCACCGATGTGATCGATGCTTCCCGGGAAGACCCCATCGAGGCGGTTCGGCGACTGACCGGGGGGGCGATGGCCGATTTCTGCGTCGAGGCCGTGGGCCGGCCCGAGGCGCTGGCCCTGGCCGCCCGATTGCCTCGCCGCCAAGGCCGGCTCATGGTCTTCGGCGTGCCCCATTTCGATTCCCAAGAGTTCCCCTGGTTCCACACCGTGGCCAACGAAACAGAACTGGTGGCCTCCATGGGGCCCGAGTGCATGGACTACTTCCAAACCGCCGTGGATATGATTGCCAGCGGCCGGATCGACCTGACAGCCATGGTCACCCCGCGCTTGCCGTGGGACCGGGCGGCCGAGGCCTTCGAGATGTATGCCAATCCCGCCCAGGCCGAAGGATCGCTGAAGCTCACGCTGGTGTTCTAAAGCCGCCCGCAAGACCCTGCCGGGACCTGCCGACATGGGAGCCGGCCCTTTTGCGCAGGACTGTGCCGGCACGCAAGCTTTACAGAGGCTCTGGACGCCAAAGCCCGGCAGTGCCATATTGGCCGGCGCCAGGCCCCTTGCTGCCCTGCCGCTTGAAAAACCCCGCGATGTGTTGCGCCATGCGTAACCGCGGGCGGGTGTGCTTTGGACAAGCCGATGGCCGCACGTGTTGTGCGAGCCCGTGTTTGGCAAGGGGGTCATTCCCAGTGCGATGCAGTTTTAGAGGCGTGCTCGGCCAGGCCGGGATGCATTCCCCGTCAAAACAAGGAGCAAACCGATGTGGCGGACTATCGTGCTGGCATGCAGTGTGGTTTTGGCGCGTGGAGTTTGGGCCCCAAGCGGTGAACCGGCCCAGGGCGATCGGCCGCCGTGGCTGGGCAACCAGGTGGGCATGAGCGAGGAGGTGCTTCCCCCCTGGACGCCAGTGCAGGCCGCTGGCGACAAGGCCACGGTCTGGGGCCGGACCTACCGCTTCGGGCCGCTGCCTTTGCCAGCCTCGGTGATCACGCGCGGCCAAGAGGTGCTGGCTTCGCCCATCACGCTGACCGGCACGGTCGAAGGGAAGGCCCTGGCGTGGTCGGGCCCGGCGGCCAGCCTGGCCGAAGCCCAACCCCACCAGGCCCGCTTCCGCGCGGCGGCCACCAGCGGCCCGCTGCGGTGCGAAGGCGAGGTTCGCATCGAGTTCGACGGCATGGTCCGCTGCGACTTGCGCTTGCTCCCGCAGGGCAAGGTGACCATCGACCGCCTGGCCCTGGAAATCCCCCTTGTCCCCGAGCATGCCCTGTTCCTGCATACCTGGCCAGGCCGATGGGGCAGCGCTGCCAACTCCACGGCCTTGCCCCCCCAAGGGCACCACGGGCCGTTCAAACCATTCGTTTGGCTGGGCGATCACTGGCGCGGGCTGGCCTGGTTTGCCGAATGCGATCGGAACTTCTTCCCCGAAGCTCCCGACCGCGTGCTCGCAATCCGCAAGCAAAAGGGCCAGGTCTGCTGGCAGATCGTGCTTATGGGCAAGGCCCACACGCTCGAGCAACCCGTGGACTACACCTTCGGCTTCCAGGCCACGCCCGTCAAACCCGCCCGACCCGACGCCTGGGACCTGCGCATCGTCCACATGGGGAACTATGGATTGGACCAGGAAGTGTACGCGCCGGGCGGTCCCGCAACCAAGCCGCACCCGGACAAACCCGGGTCCGCCAAACTGCTGTTGGACCACCTGGCCCAATCCGGTGTGCGGACCATCTGCTTCCATGAGCATTGGAGCGACATCCAGAACTACCCGAAAGCGTCGCAGCCGCAGGCCCTGTCGCGCCTGGCCGCCGCCTGCCACCAGCGCGGCATCCAGTTGCTCCTCTACTTCGGATACGAGATGAGCACCATCGCCCCGGAATGGCCACGCTACAGCGAAGAGTGCCTGGTGGCCCCGCGGGCCGGCGGCTACAAACGCAAGCCCGAGCAGACGGCGTACATCGTCTGCTACCGCAGCCACTGGCAAGACTTTTTGGCCCAAGGGATCGACCGCATCCTGGCCGAACACGGGGTCGATGGCGTGTACCTGGACGGCACTTCGGAACCGTGGGGTTGCGCCAACTTGCGGCATGGGTGCGGATACCGCCGCCTTGATGGCTCGATCGGGCCGACCTACCCTTTCTTCGCGACCCGGCAGATGATGAAACGCATCTACACGATCGTCAAGCGCCGCAACCCCGCGGGCCAGGTCAACGTCCACCAATCCACCTGCATGACCATCCCCACTTTGGCCTTTGCCACCAGCTACTGGGATGGCGAGCAGTTGCAGAGCGTGGGCCGCAAACCCTCGGCCTTGGAGTTATTGCCTCTGGATGCCTTCTGCGCCGAGTTCATGGGCCACAACTGGGGCGTCCCGGCCGAACTGCTATGGTACGGCAGCGGCCCGTTCCGACGCGAGGAAGCCGTATCGCTGGCCTTGCTCCACGATGTGCCGGTCCGGCCGAGCGGTCTGGCCGACCTCGAACACTCCCGCCGCCTGTGGCAGACCTTCGACGCCTTCGGCCGGCACCAAGCCCAGTGGATCCCTTATTGGCAAAGTGCCCCGGCAGCAAAGATCGCGCCGCCCGAGGTCAAGGCCAGCTTGTACAACCGGCCCGGTCGAGGAGTCGTGGCCGTCCTGGTGAATCTCGGCTCGAAACCGTGCGAGGCCCAAGCCGAGTTGGATTGCAAAGGGCTTGGCCAGCCAGACCGGCTGGTGGCGACCGACATCCTGGGCGAAAAGCCCGTGCCCGTGGCACAGGGCCGCTTCCGAATATCGCTGGATCCGCTGGGCCACGCCGTCATCTGGCTACGACCGGAATAGGCGCCCGAGTGCGGTGGCGCAGCCCTGTGGCCGTGCCTCAAGCGATGCCCGCCGGCGGGCGGTTGGCATCGCGGTGCGGTGGGGCCGCTCCCTTACCGTCGCGGCTCGGTAGACCTTGTGCCCCTGCAACGACGCGCGTTTACGGCCGGAAAAGTGGCCCCGAATGGTGGAAAGGCTCCCCCAACCGGCGGCATTCGGAAACTCTTCCTCGCAATCCGAACGATTCTCCGCGCCGGGTCCTTGCGTTTTTTGCAGGCCCGTGCTAGAAGAGAATCGTCTTGCGAGTTGCGCCGCAACCGACCGGCGGTTTGCTCGCCAAGCCGTCTGCCGGCTCTGCGGGGGACGAGGTGGACGTATCGTGGGTCCTCTTTTCTTGCTGTTGGAGGTGTGTATGTTCTGTCGATCCAGACGGGCCTTCACGCTCGTCGAGCTTTTAGTAGTGATTGCCATCATTGGCATCCTGATCGCTTTGCTGCTCCCCGCAGTGCAAGCCGCGCGCGAAGCAGCCCGGCGGAGCCAGTGCACCAACAATATGAAGCAGATCGGCCTGGCCCTGCACAATTACCATGACAAGCAGTTGATGTTTCCGCCGAACATCATCTTGGGGGCGCCCAACAAGCCGGCCTACCAATTGGGGGGGACGCTGCCAGCCGCGCACCATCACACATGGCTGGCGCTGATCCTGCCGGAACTGGAGCAGAAACCGCTGTACGACCAGATCAACTTCAAGCTGCGGGCCTGGGGCCAGCCGCATGTGGGGGTGTCGATTCCGGTGCTCCGCTGCCCTTCGGACAGCGGTTTGAGCGACCCCTCGCAGTCGCACAACATCGCCTGGACCGCGTATGCCGGTTCGGAGGGGTATCATTGGTGGCAGACGGCCGTCCTTGGGAACTGGTCGCCGTGGAACAGTTTCGGGATCACGGTCACGGGGGATTATTCCGGGCTTTTCACGCACGGCCGGTTTTTCAAGATGGCCGACGTGCGCGACGGCACCTCGAACTGCGTGGTGGCGGCCGAGCACAATTCGTGAGGTTATTTTGGCGGCCCGTTCAATACCTCGGGAACGGGCAAGCCCCGGCGGACCACCGGTGAAGCGGTCTTCTGTGCAGCATTTCTGGGAACCTCATATGCGGGTTTTCCCACGAACGAAGGCGGGACCACTCGTTTTGCCGAGGTGGACGATTCCGGGCCGAAACAGGTAGGGCGGTGGTTCCGCGCAGCACCCCACGCTTTCAGCCCAAGCTACATCTGCGCCTGGGGAATCAACACCGAATGGCCCGGCGCTAGCAGCCTGCACCCCGGCGGGCTCAACGCCCTCTTGGGCGACGGATCGGTACGTTTCATCAACCAGACGCTGCAGTATGGGGCCTGGCTGATGATCAACGGCATCGCCGACAGCTCGCCCAACCCGCAATTCTGACAGCAACGGTTGATGGTTGACGGTCGATCGCGACCGCCGAAAATCGCAAGGTCCGACCATCAACCATCAACCATCAACCAGCTACCACCACCCTGTCCCGGAGGTTCGATTGATGCGCACCATTGGAGCGATTGTGGCGGGGCTTTGCCTGGCCCTGGGCACTGCCGGAGTTGTCGGATGCAGTTCGGAGGACCCTGCCAAGAAACCGGGCTTTCATCCTGAGACCGCGGCCGACCCCGGCGCGGTGATGAAGCAGATGAAAGACCTCAAGGGCCAGCCAGTGGTCCCCGAAGGGGCCAAACCCGCGGCCGAAAAGCCCGCCAAGTAACATTGGTGACTAAGAGGTGACGGGTGGCAGGTGTCGGGGGACAGGTGGCAGGTGATAGGTTTCAGGTGGCAGGTTTCAGGTGCCGACATTCATCGGACACCTAAGATCTATTACCTCGCACCTGATACCTGGCGCCTGTCACCCAATGCCCGGCACCTGTTACCTGCTCCTCCATTGCATGGCAAGGCACTTTGCCGTGGCGCACGGCACTATCCCTAGTGCAGCCCCCCCGCACCGTTGGCACGCGGCGAGGGGGTTTTTCGTTTTGCGGGGTGTGCGCTGGTGGGTGCTTGCCGCGGCCGGTGTGATCGTCCTGTCGGTTGCGGTGGCCGCCCTGGTGTGGCGGGGCTGGGCGCTGGCCGAGGGACCTCATCCGGTGGCGCCGCTCGCCGTCGAAAACACCGCGCAGCACGCGGCCTTTACGGTGTGCGACCGCTTGCTGGCCGACTTTCCGGCGGATGCCGAAGCGTTATCGGTGCGCGGGGCGCTGCTGGCCGCGTGGGGCCAGACGGCCGAAGCCATGCGGACCTGGCAGGCCGCGGTGCGGCTGGAGCCCGGCTGTGTCACGGCGTGCGAGTGGATCGCGAAGATTGCGCTGCGCAGCGGCGATACCACCACGGCCGTGGACATGTACCGCCGCGCGGCGGAGGCTGCGCCGGACCGAGCCGACTTGAGCCTTGGCCTGGGCAAGGCCTTGGTCGAGGCGGGCCAGGTAGCGGAGGCGATCGAGGTGCTGACCCCCCACGTGGCCCGCTGGCCGGATTCCATCGACGCTTTGCACCTGCTGGGCGAGGCCTGCCTGGCGGACCACCGTTACCAGGAAGCCAAAGAGGCTTTCCAGCGGGTGGTCCAGGCGCAGGCTGCCACCAGCCGGACCTATTACAGTCTGATGATGGCCTGCCGCCGGCTCGGCGAGGAGGAGGTGGCAACGGTTTATGAGCAGGAGTTCCGGCGGTATAAGGAGCGGGAGCGGTCCGTGGCCGTCGCCCAGCGCCGCGACCACTGGGACGAGCGCTCGGTGCAGCGGCGCCTGGCCGACACCTACCTTTCGGCCGCCGCCGTTTACCAGTCGCGGGGTCAAGCGGAGCAGGCCTTCGACTACTGGCGCCGGGCTGCCGCTGCGGACCCCACCCATGTCGAAAGCCGCCAACTGTTGTTGATGGTGTTGGCCGAGCGGGGCCGGGTGGAAGAGGCGGCCCGACTGGCCGCCGAACTGCAACAGATCCAACCTCACGAAGCGCAGCATTATCTGGTAGGGGGCCGGCTGTGGGCCCGCCTGGGTCGCTGGGACCTGGCCGAGACTGCCCTGCGCAAGGCGGCCGAACTGGCCCCGAACGATGGCCAGGTGCACGCCTTTTTGGCCCTGGTCTACCTTCAGTCCGGCACAAACACGCAACAGGCGGCTCTCCAGGCCCGCCGCGCAGCGGAGCTGGCTCCTACGGCGGCCAATTACGCCTTGCTGTGCGAGGCGTACCTGCGGAGCGGCCAGCACGCAGCGGCTTTGGCAGCGATCCGGCGGGCGGCTGAATTGGCCCCCGACAACCCGGCAATCCTTCAACAGCTCCAGCGTCTGGAGCATGCCGCCAGCCAGCCGCGCCAAGGGGGCAAACGATGAACCTCTTCCGTGGCCGCATCCTGGGGACCGTGCTGTTGGCCGGCTTGGCGCTGGCCGGCGGTATCGTCGCCTGGGCGTGGCATCGCCAGGCGGGCCCCATCCAGTTCCGCAATCTCACCGGCCAGACCGGGGTGGACTTCGTGCACACCGACGGCAGCAGCGGGCGCAAGTACATCGTCGAGACTGTGACCGCCGGCCTGGCCACCTTCGACTACGACGGCGACGGGCTGATCGACATCTATTTCCTCAACGGTCGCCCCTTGCCGGGAACCCCGCCCTTGCCGGAGCCCCCGCGCAACCGGCTTTACCGCAACCTGGGGGGAATGCGGTTTGTGGATGTAACCGATGAGGCCGGCGTGGGCGATGCCGGCTACGGGCTGGGCGTGGCCGTGGGCGACTTCGACAACGACGGCTGGCCCGACCTGTACGTGTCGAACTTTGGCCCGAAAAAGCTCTACCGCAACAATGGCGACGGCACGTTTGCCGATGTTACCGATCGAGCCGGCGTGGGCGACGGTTCCCAGGTGGGCGCCGGGGCTTCGTTCTTGGATATCGAAGGCGACGGCGACCTGGACCTGTACGTAGCCAACTATGTGGATTTCTCGTTCGACAAGCACGTGACCCGCGTGTGGGACGGGCTGCCGATCTACCCCGGGCCGGTCGAGTTCGCCCCCACGCGCGACACCCTGTTTCGCAACAACGGCGAGGGGACGTTTACCGACATCAGCGGGCCTTCGGGCATTGCCGCCCATCCAGGCACCGGCATGGGTATGGTGTGCGCCGATTACGACGACGATGGCGATACCGATATCTTCGTGCTCAACGACGTGTTCGGCAATTCGTGTTTCGAGAACGACGGGTACGGCCGTTTTGCCGAGGTCGGCGTGCGCACAGGGTTCAAATACAATGGCAGCGGCATGGAGTTGGGCAGCATGGGCGTCGATTGCGGGGACTATGACAACGACGGCTGGCTGGACCTGTTCCAGACCTCGTATCAGGGCGAACTGTGTGTGCTGTTCCGCAATCTGGGAGCCGGGATGTTCGAGGACGTGACGGCCGTCTCGGGGGCCGGCCAGGGATCGCGGCACAATGTCAAATGGGGCTGTGCCCTGGCCGACTTCGACAACGACGGCTGGCGCGACTTGTTCGTGGGTATGGGCCACCTGCACGACAATATCGAGGCCTACGACCGGTCGAGCACCTATGAGGATTACTCGGTGCTTTTGCGGAACCTGGGGGATGGCACCTTTGCCGACGTTTCCCGCCAGGCCGGAGACGGCCTGCGCGTGAAAACCGTGGTCCGCGGGGTGGCATGCGACGATCTGGATAACGATGGCCGCCTGGACCTGGCCATCCTCGCCTCCCGCCGTCCGGCGCTGGTCCTCCGCAACGAAACCCGCTCGGCCAACCACTGGCTGCAGATCATGCTTCGGGGCACCCGCACCAACCGCGATGGGGTGGGGGCCCGGGTCCGCGTGGCGGCCGGCGACCGGGTGTGGGTCGACGAAGTCCATAGCGGCCGGGGATATCAAAGCCATTTCGGCACCCGCTTGCACTTCGGGCTCGGCCGGAACGACCGTGTGGATCGCATCGAAGTCCGCTGGATTGGCGGGCGGCGGGAAATGTTTCCCGGTTGTCCGGCCGGCCAGCCGGTGATGCTGATTGAGGGCACGGGCCAGCCTGGCGACACGGCTCCGTAGTCGCGGCAATCTGCGCAAGCTGGAAAAGCGTGGCGCCAGCACGGCTTGCAATTCGACTTGAACCGCCGGGGGGTTTCGATTACAAGGCCGCAGTTTGGCAAGCACCCGGCCCAGAATGGGCAGCGGGGGCGATTCGCTCATCCCGGGCCGGCAGCCCGCGCAGGAGGCGTTCCGATGCAGCGGCAGGTGGTGATGATCGTGGCGTGCCTATGGGCCACCGCGGCAATGGCCGCCCAACCCAGCACCCCCTACAAGGCCTACGTCGTGGTCGAAGAAGCCTATGTCCGCAGCGGCCCCGGCGAAGGGTTCTATCCCACCGAGAAGCTCCGCTTCGGCCGGGAAGTAGAAGTTTACCAGCGCGACGCCGCAGGCTGGTGTGCCATCCGCCCCCTGGAAGAAAGTTTTAGTTGGGTTCCGAGTTGGGATATCCGCCTGGGCGACGATGGCCTGGCCGAGGTCGCCACCGAGAGTGTTGCCGCCCGCATCGGCAGCCAGTTCAGCGACGTGCGCGATGTGGTGCAGGTCCGCCTGAAGCGCGGCGAGCTGGTCGAGGTGCTGGGCTGGAAACGGATGGGGACCGGCACATCGGCCCAGACGTGGTACCGCATTGCGCCCCCTGCGGGCGAGTTCCGCTGGATTCACGAGCGCTTTCTGGACGTGCATCCGCCGCAGGCCCGCATCGTCCGGACCGCGCGCGAATCGGCGCCTGCCGACTCCGCACCAGGCGAAGTCCGGCCAGCCGTAGCCCTCCAGCCTCCCCAGGGGCCAGCCAGTCCTCCGACGGGAACAAGCGATACTATGCCTCCCTCTGCGGGGCCGACACCCGGAGCTTCCCAATCAGTGGCCATCGCCCCGGCGCACGTGGCGACTGCGGGAACCAGCGGACCTACGGCCGCTGCGGCATCCACGGCCGGAGGGCCCGTCTCCGCCGAGGACTTCCAGGCGGAACTGGACGACATCAATGCGGAACTGGCACTCATGCTGGCCGAGGAACCGAGCGTCTGGAACTGCGATGAATTGATCCGCCGCACGGAGTCGCTGTTAAGCGTCGCCCAAACATCGAGCCAGCGGGCCCATGCCCGGCTGTTGCTGAACCGCCTGGCCCGCGCCGCACAAGTCAAAAAACGCTTCGACGCCGTCTACAGCATCGCGCCGGTCCCGCCCAGCCCGTCCGCGACTCAAGCGGCGGTGCAAGCCTTGCGGGGCGAAACGCCGGCAGGCACGGTTCAGCCGGCGATGAATCGTCAAGCCCTCGGCCGCGCAGAACCTGCACCCTTGCCGCTTCCGGCGGATCGGGCTTTGTTGCCAGCCCGGCCCCAACGAACCAACACCCCCTACGAGGCGATGGGGAAACTGACGCGGGTCATGCCCGGCAGGATCGGAGGGCCTCGCTACGCCCTGTTGGATAACCAAGGCCGAGTGGCCTGCTATGTGAGTCCGGCCCCGGGTGTGGGGCTGCAACACTATGTGGGACGGCGCGTGGGAATTGCCGGTACCCCGCACGCCGTGGCCGACCTCGCCGCCCCGCATGTAACCGCCCGCCACGTGACCCCGCTGGATAGCGGCTACCGCCGGTAAGTCCTTGCGGGGTGGAACAATCGCCAGTCCACCGATCATGGTTCTCCGGTCGGTAGATTCCCACGGTTCCTGCCGGACGGAGCGGGGACTACGGACGGAGCTGCCGCTGGTGGGCCGGCGCCCGGTGGTGGGCCGGCGCCCGATGCTGGGCCGGCGCCCGCTGGTGGGAACTCGTCCCACCCGGCGGCTCGTCCCAGCCCGCGCCTTGCCCCACTCTACGGCTTGTTCCGCGCCCCAGTTGCCAACCCGCTGCAAAGGGGTGGCAGGCCGTAGCCGTCCCGAAGGACCTCGTGATGTCCCACTTTGCCGGGCGGGGGAGTGGCAAGTCGCAGCGGCCCGAGGTATTATGGCAAGTCGGCCTTTTCCCGGGGCAATAGCGCGTCGAAGAAAGCCATGAGCGGGTCTGATTGGTTCTCGGAAGATGGCAGCACGGGCGGCGCGGTCTTGGTGACCGGCGGCGCGGGCTTTATCGGCAGCAATTTCGTGCGCCAATGGCTGGCCGAGGAGACGTCTTTTCTGGTCAACCTCGACAAGCTGACCTACGCCGGCAATCTCGATTCGCTGGCCGATGTGCTGGATCACCCCCGGCACCGGTTTGTGCACGGGGACATCGGCGACGGCGAGCTGGTATTGCGCCTGTTGGCCGAGCACCGGGTGCGGGCCATTGTGAACTTTGCGGCCGAATCGCACGTGGACCGCTCGATCGAGGGGCCAGCCGCCTTCGTCGAAACCAACGTGCTCGGCACCTTCCGGCTGCTGGAGGCGGCTCGTCGCTGGTGGTCCAGTCTCCCCGAGCCGCAACGCTCCGCCTTCCGCTTCCTTCATGTGTCGACCGACGAGGTGTACGGCAGCCTGGGGCCCACCGGAAAGTTCACCGAGTCGTCCCCCTACGCCCCCAACAGCCCCTATTCGGCCTCCAAGGCGGCCAGCGACCATTTCGTCCGGGCCTACCATCACACCTACGGCCTGCCGGTGCTGGTGACGAATTGTTCCAACAACTACGGTCCGTACCAGTTCCCCGAGAAGCTCATCCCCCTGATGATCCTCAACGCGGTGGAAGGAAAGCCGTTGCCCGTCTATGGCGATGGCCTGCAAGTCCGCGACTGGCTTTACGTGGAAGACCACTGCCGCGCGATTCGCACGGTGCTTGCGCAGGGCCAGCCCGGCCAAGTGTATAACATCGGTGGCCAGTGCGAGCGGACGAACCTCGAAGTGGTGCGGACGATTTGCCAGTTGGTCGATGAATTGTGCCCGAATCTGCCGCATGCCCCCTGTACATCGCTGATCACGTTCGTGACCGACCGGCCTGGCCACGACCGCCGTTACGCCATCGATGCCACCAAGATCCGCACCGAGTTGCATTGGGAGCCGCGGGAAAACTTCGAGTCGGGCCTGCGGCGAACCGTGGCCTGGTACCTGGCCAACCGGAACTGGGTCGAGCGGATCACCTCGGGCAAATACCGGCGCGAGCGCCTGGGATTGATCCGAGAGGCGACGAAGCCGGAAGCAGGGAGCAGGGAGCAGGGAGCAGGGAGTGATCCCGGAGGGATCACAGCCATTAGCCGGAGGTCCGCGACCTCC
>FWWM01007487.1_pt1 | contig 14768 bp, 11 predicted proteins | sample 2228351 | NCBI WGS metagenome assembly FWWM01 (sample SAMEA103939774, study PRJEB20133) | metagenome | reverse complement strand
GCCCACTACGGCGAAGGGGGAGGCCGGGCCTTGAACCTGGTCTTGTGGGGCCTCCTTGACCTGCCTGCAAAAAATGTCCTTCTGCAGTTTAAGACTGACGCAGAACTTCTACTCGAAGCTTACAATCGGGCAATGAAGTCATCGGACATAGTGTTTGGGGCTGTTGGAGTCGACTTAAGCTCTTCCAGGCCAATTCTTATTGCTGAATTTGATCAATTAAGCACAAATGATTTGCAAGATCTTCCCCAAATGTTTGACGAAGCACTTATTCGCCGCGATGAATTTTACTTAAAAGTACCTATACGAGTTCTTGTTGCTGACTTTGAGCGGAAATTAGGCATGCGACTGGTAGATGTCGGGATCATCTTGCTCGACCTTGCCCAGGCTTTCCGGACCGAAGCGTTTGATGAGCTTTACGAGGATCTTCTGGAACAGGGCGTCATGCAACGCCTCCTTGAGTTGATCTTTTACAGGCCATGGAATCCGGACATGAATAAAGCGTACGTGCTGGCACTCGCACTTGAATTTGAACGGATTCTCATGGAGCTGGCTGGCGAGCGCCTCAAGCTACAGGTCTTTGGAATCGTAAAAGAGGTCGTGTTTGCTTTAGCTAAAGAAGCGGCTAGCATCTTGGTAGCATTAATTTTGGATGCCATTTCGGCCCGTTCAAGATGGGAGAGCGTGCCCGGGTTTGAGGTCACGCGATATTGGATAAGCGAGATTACGCAGCATGGTTATGAGTGGAAAATAACATTTCATGGAGAAGACGTAACACAAGACCAGATACGGAAGGGATGGACAGTCGTGTTCTACTTGCCATATCTTAACGAATGGTTTGAGCGAGTTCTCAATAACTACGAGAAACAAAAAGGTTATTTACCCAAACCAACTCATCCGATAATTAGTATGGAGGCTGAGCCGTGGTTGGCAATTTTAAATGATCTTGAGTACCTTTTCTTTTTCTCGCCGGAGAAATACGGGGGGTTTGTGTTTTTACTACAAGCGTATCGAGAAATTCTTAACCACATCGAAGAATCTGATAATCCTCTTAAACCTAATGATCCTCTCTATCTAGCTCATATTGAACAATTGTGCAGGTGCCTAGATTTATTCTATTACTTGTTGTGGGAGCAAAGGCGCGATCCATGGCCTATTATTGCTGCAGCTGTTGATTTGAACGATCCATACTCCACACGATTCTTAGCTTACCGAAAAAGAAAGCCGCTACCGAATCTCTCTGTCGTGGACCTCATTATTGTGAACTTCCAATCCAGCGCCTTAAAAAAAGCCAAAGTTGAACAGATCAAAAACTGGGTCGATTTGGCTTTGGACTATATCCAAAAGGTCGGTGGTCCTAAAGATGCCTTTCGGGGGAATAGCCCATATGGCCATGACATTATTGCCATTGTTTTCGAAAAAAGTCTGTCACCCAATGAACAGGCATTGGTTAAAACCCTCGTTGATGAAATCCAAATGACAGTAGAAGAATACTGGAAAAAAGAACAGGAGAAGGGGCGAACAAAATCGGACACAAACCCCTACGATATAATGCGTGGAAAACTGATCATAATTACTTGGAGAGACGACAAGGGGACAGTATGGTACGCTCCAATTGATGCCGGCAAGTACCCTGTTTCAGAGGAGACAGCTTTAGAGATAGCGAAGAGACTAATGCCAGGTGGAAAGGAATATAGGAAATACGACCCTACAAACTCGGGTAGCTCTGGTTCAGCTTCAACAAGCCATTCGGGGTTTGTTTTCGGCGGAGGAAGTATAGGTAAAAGAGATGGCTACGATCCTATTGACATGCTTTCTGAGCACCTGAAGCGGCGATAGAGGTGTATTTAAGCGGCGTACAACGGACTTACAGCCCTCGTGTCCTACCATCTCTGTTCTCTTCCCTTGAGCGATGGACTCTTCTGCCCTTGCTCACCAATACTTGCCCTTAGCCAAAACCTAACCTTCAAACCCCAACAAGGCCAGTGTTTAGGGGGCCCCTCTGGGCAGAAAGGAGAACGGTGGTAAGCACCCGTATGATGGTTTGTTTTGTCAACACCATGCGAGTGAAGCAGTTTTCCCGAGAAAGGAAGTTAATTCTCGAAGTCTTTGAGGTCAAGTATTTACTTTTTGTGTTACACAAGGTCGTAGGCCAAGGCCGCCAAGGAAGCTACGTCCAGCTCCGTCCACCATCGTCGTCAGGGAATAGCGCTTTGGATACAAAAAGCCTGCCTCCTAGAGTTCAAGATGATTCCTAAAGTTCGGGTTTTGAAAGCTTTGCTAAATGTGCTAAGGAAGGTTTGCTTCCGGCCGGAGCCTTGGGATCGGACAAAATGCTTGCGAAAAACCCTGTTTCGAGGTTGGTCACCGGTTCCGGTAATAAGCCTGTTAAGGTATCACACAAACACCGCAGGGGAGTTTGAAGTTGGCTTAGACATCCACCACGCCCTGGGCCACCCAGGTCCCGTCCTTTTCCTCTACTTTGACCCAGTTATAGGTAGCGGCCTTGACGTCGATTCCCCTTACGTGCTTTGCCGGATCAAATTTCTCCCCAAACGCTTCGCCAGTGGCGCGAAACCGCTCCCCCTCCTTTTTAATGTGCAGGGAAAAGCGGCTAAAAAGCATGCCTTTTATGTCGCGCAGAAAAAGGAGCTCCGCCAAAAACCGCACAAAGAGATCCTCAAGAGACCCCGCTTCCACTTCGAAGGAAACCGCTTCCTTGGGGTCGATTCCCTCAAGATCGGCCATAAGGGAGAACATGGCCCGCGCCGCCTCGGAAAACGCTTCCTCCACCGTCTTTCCGATCCCGCGAACGCCCATGTCCGAGGGATGGGGGATGAGTTCGTAAGCCATCCTAGCCTCCAAATCCCCAGGAAGCGAGGGGAGTATATTTTGCTCCCTCCGGCCGAAGCTCTGAGCGCATCAAGGTTAACCTTTCCACTCGAACTTCCGGGATGGCCAAAGCCTCCCGTGGCAAAATGGGCCGCAAGTCCTTGGGCGTTTTGAACCGGGCAAGGGTTACATGGGGCAAAGGTTCCTTTTTCTCCGGGGGAAAACCCAGGGCTTGCACGGCCTCCTCCACCCGCTGGCAAAGTTTTCGGAACTCCGGGGACTCCGCCTTTGGACCAACCCAAAAAACCCGCGCAGCCTTGGCCTGGGGGAATCCACCCAAAACTTCGAGATCTAGCACAAAAGGCTTTGCTTCTTGAGCCGCCTTTTTCCCCACCTCTAGAAGCTGGGGAAGTTTTTCCTCGGCCACCTCCCCCAGAAACCGCACGGTCAAGTGGTAATTCTCCGGCGCCACCCAAGAGCCGTTGCCCAAAGCGGCACGGCAGCGCTTAGCCAGCTGGGCTAAGGCCTGCCGCACCTCCTCCTCAAGCTCCACACAGAAGAAAAGGCGCACGTACGAATTATAAGGCCGGCTACATTAGACTTGGGCTATGGCCGAGGAGTTAACGCTGCGCGGGCAGGTGATCCACGATTTCCCCTATCCGCCGGGGAGACGGAAGTGCCCCCATCGGGCCCTTGTCTCGTTAACTCCGGCAGGAAGCTGCCTTCACCTTTGCCCCATGTGCTACGCCCGCGCCTACCCCTGGAGTCGCGACGCCCCCGCCTTCTACATCAACACCGCGGAAAAGCTCGTGAAAGAACTGGAAAAAGTGGAAATCTGTCCGCCCCTTTATATCAGCCAGATCACCGATCCCCTCCAGCCTTTAACCAAAGTGCGGGAACTTACAGCGCAGGTAGTAGAGGTGGCCATCCGCTACGGCCTGCCCTTTCACCTCATCACAAAAAGCGGGGACGGGGTCCTTTGGCTTTTGCGCCGCGTGCCCGAGCTTCGCGGATATCCGCGCTGGTGGCTTTCCATGACCATTGAGGCGCCCCCAGAAAAGCAAAAGATCACAAGCCCCAGGGCCTCGCCCGTGGAAGAGAGGCTAAGAGCCGTGGAAAAGTGCGCACGGGCCGGGATCTTCGTGGTCGTGCGCACCGATCCCGCCATCTGGGGCCTCGTTCACGAGGAGGACGAGCTTTGGATCCTTGATCATGCCCGGGACGCTGGAGCAAGCCACATCATTTCTGCCCTGGGGCACTTCAACCGCGTCTCCTTCGGGAGGCTCGTTGAGGCCCTGCGAGCTTCTGGCCTAAAGCGGGAGGCCGCGGAGGTGCAACGGACCTACAGGTCTGGAAAAGCCGAGGGTTTCTTTCAGGGGCCAGCGGCAATAAGGGCACCCCTTCCCCTACGCCAACAGTTCCACTACTTTATGCGAAACGAGGCGGAAAAACGGGGCATGAGTTATGCCGCCTGCTTGGAGATGGGGCGGGAATGGGATTCCCCGGGGATTCCCCACTGCGAAGCCGCTCCGCAAGGGAGGCTAGCGAAAAAGACCTCTTCCGGAAAATTCGAGCTACTTCCTGACTGCTACGCCGATTGCCTTCGTCGCTGTCCGAATCCCACTTCGCCTCCTTGCGAGCGGCCAGAGCTTTTGCGCCAATTTCCCTACAAATTCGCGACTTTACTTCCCCGGCCTTCCCCGCTTTTGGCCTAATCCGGGAAAACGCGGCACAAGCCCTTGCTGGCGGACCATGTTTGGTAAAATCACAAGGAAACCAGCGAGGGGGTGGACGACGATGTCTCAGGCCTGGCGTGGCCCTTTGGAGAGGATCGACGAATTCCGCTGGCGGATCCCGCGCACCTATAAAAAGGAGATGCGCACCGATGGCATCATCTATGCCTCGGAAAAGATGATCCCCACCATTTGTGAGGATCAGGCGCCCGAGCAGGTGGCCAATGTGGCCTGCCTTCCGGGGATCGTGGGCTACTCCATGGCCATGCCCGACATCCATTTTGGCTATGGTTTTCCCATCGGCGGGGTGGCCGCGTTCGAGGTGAAGGAGGGGGTGGTCTCCCCGGGCGGGGTGGGCTATGACATCAACTGCGGGGTGCGCTTCATCCGCACGAACCTCACGGTGGAGGAGGTAAAGCCCCGCCTTCCGGCCCTTTTGGACGCGATCTTCGCCAACGTCCCCTGCGGGGTAGGGATGGGCGGGAAGATCAAGGTTACCGCGGAGGAGCTCCGGCAAGCGGGGCTTTGGCTGGCCGGAGGACCTGGAGCATTGCGAGGAGGGCGGGGCCTTGGCGGGCGCAGATCCCGCGGCCGTGTCCAGCCGGGCTGTGGAGCGTGGCCGGCCCCAGCTGGGAAGCCTTGGTGCGGGAAACCACTTCCTGGAGATCCAAGTGGTGGAAGAGATCTATGACCCCGCCGCCGCAGAAAAAATGGGGGTCACCGCGAAGGGCCAAGTCACAGTGATGGTCCACACCGGCTCCCGCGGCTTCGGCCACCAGATCTGCGACGACTACCTCCAGGTCATGCAGAACGCCGTGCGCAAATACGGGATCAACCTTCCCGATCGACAATTGGTGTGTGCCCCTGTGGAGTCTCCGGAAGGAAAGAGGTATTTCGCGGCCATGGCCTGCGCGGCCAACTACGCCTGGGCCAACCGCCAGATGATCACCCATTGGGTGCGGGAGGCCTTTGAGCAGGTGTTCAAAAAGAGCGCCAAAGAGCTCGGGCTTTTCGTCATCTACGATGTGGCCCACAACATCGCCAAGATCGAGGAGCACGAAGTGGACGGCCAAAAGGTCAAGGTATGTGTGCACCGGAAAGGGGCGACGCGGGCCTTCCCCCCTGGGCATCCCGCCGTGCCCAAGGACTATCGGGAGATCGGCCAACCCGTCCTTGTTCCCGGGGATATGGGCACCCTTTCCTACATCCTTGTGGGCACGGAGCGGGCCATGCGGGAGACCTTCGGCTCCACCTGCCATGGGGCCGGCCGGCTCATGAGCCGGGCCGCCGCCCTGCGCCAAAAAAGCGGGCATGAAGTGGCCGAGGAGCTGCGGGAAAAGGGGATCCTCGTGCGGGCCGCCAGCGAAAAGACCCTGGTGGAGGAGATGCCCGAGGCCTACAAAGACGTGACGGAGGTGGTGGAGGCCTGCCACGGCGCGGGGATTTCCCGCATGGTGGTGCGGGTGCGACCGATCGGGGTGGTAAAGGGTTAGCCCTCTTTCGGTGAGAAAAAGCGGGAAGGGGGTATGATGGCCAAGGCGAGGAGGGAGGATGCCCAAAGAACAGGTTCCCGAGGCAAAGCTTAAGGTGGCCGAGGCCCTGCAGCAGGACGTGGGCCGGGGCATTGCCCGCATTGCCGGGCAATATCTTGAGCAAATTGGGGTTTCTCCCGGGGAGCCCGTGGAGATCGAGGGACAGAGGCTCACCGGGGCCGTGGCGGCCCTGGCTTACCAAGCCGACGCCGGGTTGGACATCATCCGCATCGACGGCCTCATCCGCACCAACGCCGGGGTAAGCGTGGGGGATACGGTCGTGGTGCGGAAGGCCAAGTGGCGGCCCGCCAACCACGTGACCCTTGCTCCCGCCCGGCGGGGGCTTCGGCTCATCCTCCCTCCTGAGAGCCTGCGGGCCGTGCTGGTGGGGCGAGTGGTGCGCGCCGGCGACGTCGTCTCCACCGCCGGAAGGGCGGAGCGCGCGCCCTTTGGCGGGGAACTCCTCACCGACCGAATCTTCCGGGACTTCTTTGAGATGATGGCCCCCATCTCCTTTGGGTTTGGGGAGATCCTCCTCAAGGTGGTGAGCACCCAGCCCACGGGGATTGTGCGCATCACCCCTGAGACCCAGATCGAGCTCCTCCCGGAGTACGTGGAGGTGGCCGAGCGGGGACGGGAGGTCCCCGAAGTCACCTACGAGGACATCGGAGGACTGCGGGACGTGATCCAGAAGATCCGGGAGATGGTGGAGCTTCCCCTTAAAAAACCCGAGCTTTTCGCGAGGCTTGGGATCGAGCCTCCCCGGGGGGTCCTCCTCTACGGCCCGCCGGGCACGGGAAAAACCCTCCTCGCCAAGGACCCGGCCCACGAGACCGATGCCCATTTCATCGCCATCTCCGGGCCGGAGATCATGTCCCGCTACTACGGGGAAAGCGAACAGAGGCTCAGGGAGATCTTCGAGGAAGCGCAAAAGAACGCGCCCGCCATCATCTTCATCGACGAGCTTGACTCCATCGCCCCGCGGCGCAGCGAGGTCACGGGGGAGGTGGAAAGGCGGGTGGTGGCCCAGCTCCTCACCCTCATGGACGGGCTCAAAGAGAGGCGGAACGTGATCGTGATCGGGGCCACAAACCGCATTGAGGCCATCGATCCGGCCCTGCGCCGGCCCGGAAGGTTCGACCGGGAGATCGAGGTGCGCGTCCCCGACCGGGAGGGCCGCAAAGAAATCCTCATGATCCACACCCGCGGGATGCCCCTTGCTTCCGATGTGAACCTGGACGAGCTCGCCACGGTGACCCACGGATTCGTGGGCAGCGACCTGGCTGCCCTGGCCCGGGAGGCGGCGATGAACGCCCTGCGCCGGGTCCTTCCCAAGATCAACCTCGACGCCAAAGAGATCCCCAAGGAAATCCTGGACGAGCTGGTGGTGCGAAAGGAGGATTTCGAAGCCGCCCTCAAAGAGGTCCGGCCTTCGGCCATGCGGGAGATCATGATCGAGATCCCCACCGTCACCTGGGACGATATCGGAGGCCTAGAGGAGGTAAAACAGCTTTTGCGGGAGGCGGTGGAGCTCCCGCTGGTGAACCCCGAGGCCTTCCGGAGGCTGGGGATCCGCGCGCCCAAGGGGATCCTCCTTTATGGGCCACCGGGGACGGGAAAAACCCTGTTGGCCAAGGCCGTGGCCAACGAGTCGCAGGCCAACTTCATCACCGCCAAAGGCTCGGATCTCCTTTCCAAGTGGTACGGGGAAAGCGAGCAGAGGATTGCGGAAGTTTTCCGACGGGCGCGGCAGGTGGCCCCGGCCGTGATTTTCCTGGACGAGCTGGACGCCCTGGCCCCCCGGCGCGGCACGGCCATCGGAGAACCTCATGTCACCGAACGGATCGTGAACCAAATGCTCGCGGAGCTCGACGGCCTTGAGGAGCTGAGGGGGGTGGTGGTGATCGGGGCCACCAACCGGCCGGATATCATCGATCCCGCCCTCCTCCGGCCGGGCCGTTTTGACGAGCTCATCTATGTTCCCCTTCCCGACGAAAAGGCCCGGCTGTCGATCTTCAAGGTCCATACGAAGGGGATGTCCCTCGCCCCCGATGTGGACTTGGCGGAGCTCGCCCGCCGCACCGAGGGCTATAGCGGAGCGGACATCGCCGAGGTGTGCCGAAAGGCCGGCCGTCTCGCCCTCCGGGAGGACCCCAAGGCCCAGGCCGTTTCCATGCGGCACTTCCTGGAGGCTTTGGAAAAGACCCCTCCCTCTGTCTCCCCAGAGGAGCGCGCCAGATATGACAAACTCAGCAAAAACCTGCGCCGGGCCGTGCGCCGCCTGGCCGGCTTCATGGTGGAGGAAGAGGAAACCAAGGAGGAAAGGTGAAAAAGTTCTTAGCGTTTTTGGCCCTCGTCGGGCTGGCCCTTGCGGGACTAGCCCAAACCCCGGTGGCCGTGGTGAACGGCCAGCCCATAACCAAAGAGGAATTGGAAAGCGCCACCAGGCTCAGCGAAATCCTCTTTAGTTTGTACTATCAGTACCCGCGCTTCGCCCAATCCCTCCTCACAACTTCCGAAGGAAAGGCCTTCCTCACCCGCTACCAGCGCGAGGTCCTTGAGGAGCTCATCCTCCGCAAGATCCAGCTCCAGGAAGCTCAAGCTCGGGGGATCGTGGCCGATCCCTCCCGGGTGGAGGAGCTCATAAACCAGATCATCGAACACATCAAAACCTATTACGGCCTAAGCGACGAGGAGCTTTTGACCGAGCTTGCCAAGGAAGGGCTCACTTTGGAGGAGTTCCGCGCGGAACTTCGGCCCCAGGCGGAGGAACAGGCCCTGTTGGAGGCCTTAAAAAGCGCGGTGACTGTGGACGTCGGCGTAAGCGAGGAGGAAATCACCGCCTATTATCAAAAGAACCCCGACCAATTTGTGGACGCCCAGGGGAATACTTTGCCGCTTGCGGAAGTTCGGGACAAGATCGCGTCTTTGCTCATTTCCCAAAAGCAAGAAGAAGCTTGGCAGAGATGGCTTAAAGGGGCGCGCGAAGCCGCGGATGTGCAGATAAATTTGTAAAACTAGCCGCGCTTTTCCACGCGGTCGATATATTCCCGGGTGTACACGTTCACCCGGATTATGTCGCCCTCCCCGATGAACTGTGGCACCAGCACCTCAAGCCCGTTTTCCAGGATTGCGGGCTTGTAGACGTGGCTTTCTTTGTCGCGGATGGCCGGGGCCGTGCTCACCACCCGCAAATCCACCGTCTCCGGAAAAACCACCGATACGGGGTTTCCCTCATAAAACTCCACGGGAATGCGTTGGTTTGGCTGGAGAAAGACCTCCAATTCCCCGATCATAGGAGCTGGGATGGAAACTTGGTCATAGGTCTCGAGATCCATGAAATAGAAGGCTTCGCCGTCAGTGTAAAGGTACTCCATGGGCCGCCGCTCCAGCTCCACCTCTTGAACCTCTTCTTCCGGCCTGAGCCGCCGCTCCACCAGCGCTCCCGTCCTAAGATTTCTAAGCTTTAGGTAGACCAGCCCCTTTTGCTGAGCGCTCCCGGTGTGGCGCACAGCCTCCAACACCCGGAAAAGGTCCCCCTCCACGCGCACGGTTGCCCCCGGCCGAAGCTCGCTGGCTAAAGCCACTTTGCCCTCCTTCTCCACCGATGGTAATGGGAGAAGTTCCTCCTCACCACCCAATGAAGCTCCGCCGTTCCCGGTGATAATCTCCACTCGCTTCTTGTAAAAAGGGCGGCGGCGACCTAACATTTTGTTATGCTAAATGCGCATGACTTCGATGTGATCCCTGAGAGGATTCGCGGGATCGTCGAGCTTGCCCACAATCTTTGGTGGACCTGGCATCCCTCGGCTCGCCGGCTTTTTCGAGCCCTGGATTACCAGGCCTGGCTGGAGACCACCCATAATCCCGTCCTCATGCTACGCGTCATCCGACCCGAGCGCCTCCAAGAGCTGGCCCACGACCCGGAATTCCTGGCCCTCTATGACCAGGTGATGGCGGAGTACAGGGCCGACCTCGCCCGGCCCTCTTTGGACCTTCCCGGGCCGGTGGCCTATTTCTGCGCGGAGTTCGGCGTGCATGTTTCTTTGCCCATTTACGCCGGCGGGCTGGGGATCCTCGCTGGAGACACCTTGAAGGAGGCGAGCGATATGGCCCTCCCCATGGTGGGGGTGGGGCTCATCTATACCCAGGGATATGTGACCCAGCGCATCCGCGAGGACGGCTGGCCGGAGGAGGCCCAAAAAGCTTTGGATCCCAGTGCCCATCCCCTCGAGCTAGCACAAGATGCCTCCGGTTCGCCCTTGATTTTGGAGATCCCGACTTTTCGGCCCCCCGTGCGGGCCCAGGTATTTTTGGCCCGCATCGGCCGCGTGCCCCTCTACCTCCTCACCACCGACGTGGAGGGAAACGCTCCCGCGGATCGGGCCATCTCCCAAAGGCTTTACACCACGGATTTAGAGCAAAGGTTTAGGCAAGAGTGGGTGCTGGGCGTGGGCGGAATGCTGGCCCTGGAGCGCCTGGGGATCCGCCCGGCCGTGCTCCACCTGAACGAGGGCCACCCGGCCTTCGCCCTCCTCGAGCGCCTCCGCCAATTCATGTCCCAAGGCCTCTCCTTCGAGGAGGCCCTCCTCCGCACCCGCCAAACCACGGTGTTCACCACCCACACCCCGCTCCCTGTGGGAACGGACGTGTTCCCCTTCGCCCTCCTTGACCGTTATCTTGCCCCCTACTGCCAAGAACACGGCCTGCCATACCCGACCATTTTGGAGCTCGGGAAAAATCCCGGGGATCCGGACGGGGGTTTCAACATGACCGTTTTCGCCCTGCGCCTTTCCCAGCACGTAAACGCTGTAAGCCGACGCCACGGGGAGGTGGCCCGACGTGCCTGGGGTGGAATCCGCTTCGGCAACGAAGAGGTGCGGATAGAAACCATCACCAACGGTGTACACCTCTTCACTTGGATCGAGCCGCTTAGGGTTCAGCGCCTTTTAGATAAGTACTTGGGACGGGATTGGCGGGAAAGGCCGGATGATCCGGAGGTCTGGCAGGCGGTGGAAAAGATCCCGGACGAGGAGCTTTGGGCCGTGCATCAGGAGCGAAAGGAAGCGTTAATCGCGGAGCTTGCGGCCCGGGCGCGGAGGCGCTGGAGGGAAGGGGCTCCGGCCAAAAACGTCCTGGCTTTCGGAAGTCTTTTGGATCCACACGCCCTGACCCTTGGCTTCGCCCGCCGCTTCACCGCTTACAAAAGGCCGGACCTCCTTCTTCATGACCTTGAGCGGCTGAAAAAACTCGTAACAGACCCATTCCGGCCAGTACAGATCATCTTTGCTGGAAAGGCCCATCCGGCGGATATCGAGGGAAGACGTCTGATTCAAAAGGTCTTTCAACTTGCTTGCGATCCGGCGTTCGCCGGAAGGATTGCGTTTGTTGAGGAGTACGATCAGCACCTAGCCCGCTTCCTTGTGGCCGGGGTGGACGTGTGGGTGAACACCCCCCTTCCTCCCTGGGAGGCGAGCGGAACGAGCGGGATGAAGGCCAGCGTCAACGGCGTGCCCCATCTTTCGGTCCTGGACGGGTGGTGGCCGGAGGGATATACGGGCGAGAACGGCTGGGCCTTCGGCGGCGGGGAACATTCAGGGGAGCGGAACAAAGAGGATGCGGAAGCCCTCTATCGCCTTTTGGAAGAGGAGATCGTCCCCCTTTATTACGAACGCGGGCCGGATGGGGTACCCCACGGCTTTGTGCGCATCATGAAAGCGGCGATAAAGACGGTCGCCCCCCGTTTTTGCACTCGCCGGATGCTCCGGGAATACCTGGAGAAGTTCTATATCCCTGCGGCCAGGGGGGAAGAATGACCTTCGTCCTTGCGGGACTTTTGGCGGTGGGGGCAGCTTGTGCTGAGCCCCTTTTCCTTCGGCCAGTCCCCTGGCTTGGCGACCTCATCGTCACCGAAGAAAGCCTGATCCTCGGAAGCGTGGGGCAAGCGGTGGAGATAAACGTCCAGGGGGAGATCCTCCGGGTTCTCCCTTTCCCCGCCGGCCAAATTCAGGCCTTGGCGCTGGGCCCAGGCTTCCTCGCCGCTGGGGGTTGGAATTTCCTGCGCCTTTGGACCTGGCCCGCGGGGGAGATCCTTTTGGATATTCAGGGATTTGGCACGATGGTCCGCGACTTGGCCATCGTGGACTCCCTTATCTTGGCCGCGGGAGCCGACGGCAGGGTCCTCGCCTTCTCCTCAGAAGGGGAGATGCTTTGGAGCATTCAGGCCCACGAAGGAAGCGTCTGGGGGATTGCCGCCACCTCCAGGCTATTTGCCACAGCCGGCAGCGATCGCGCCGCCCTCTGGGACCGGCAGACTAAAAAGGAGGTCCACAGTTTTCCCGGGAGAACTTGGGAGGTGGACTTTTCTCCGGATGGCTTCCTCCTTGCCGGCGGTGTAGGGAAAATCCTCAAAATTTGGGATACCTGCTTGGGCCTATCCCTTTTCCAACTCTGGGCCCACGAAAGCTGCACAATAGCGGTGGCCTTTTCCCCGGACGGAAGGAAATTGGCCACAGGTTCCCTGGATCAAACCGCGGCCCTTTGGGATGCCGAAAGCGGGCAATTGCTCCAGCGTATAAGCGGCTTTTTCACCATCGTCCGGACCGTGGGCTTCAGCCCCGACGGCCGGCTGCTCGCCGCCGGCGCGGAGGACGGCACCATCGCCCTCCTCCGCCTTCCCTGAAGCACCCCTCGTTTGTAGAATTTCTTGGCTCACCAAATTTTCGGAAAAACTTTAAAGGGAGGGGGCAATGTACCAACGGAGGGTGCAGGTCACCGGAGGCGGGACGTACTTGGTCACCCTGCCCAAGGAGTGGGTGACGGAGATGGGGGTGAGCCAGGGAAGCGTATTGGTCCTGGTTCCCACCTATTCCGGTGGGTTGCTTTTGCTTGCGCCAGCAATGCGAGAGCACAACCGCTGCCGAATCAATATGGATGGGAAAAACCCCGTTCAGCTTTTGCGCGACATCATCGCTTACTACATCGCCGGCTACGAGGTGATCGAGGTCATGGGGAAGAGGATCCGACCGGAGGAACGCCGGACGATTCGGGAGATCGCCCAGTCCCTGGTAGGGATGGAGATCCTTGGGGAGACCCAGTCCGCGGTAACTCTGGGGTGTGTGGCGGATGTGCGGGATTTTCCGGTGGACGCCACCATTCGCCGGATCTACGGGATAACGGAGGCCATGTGGTGCGACGCCCTTCAGGCTTTCCTTGGCCGGGATGAGGAGCTAGCCCGCGATGTGATGGAGCGGGACGGGGACGTGGATCGGCTGGTGCTCCTCGTCGCCCGTCAGTTCGGCCTCCTCCTGCGGGATCTGCTTTTGGAAAAGGAGGTGGGACGTTCCCGTCAGGAGTTCTGGCACTACCAAACCGTGGCCGACCAATTGGAGCGCGTGGCGGATCACGCGGCCAAAGTGTGTCGGGCCACGTTGGCCTTGGCTTCCCCGCCCCTTCCCGCCTTCGCCGAGAAATTCCGGGCCGTGGCCGAGGTGTCCTTGGCCGTGATCGCCGAGGCCGTCCGCGCCTTTGAGGAAAGGGATGCGAAGAGGGCCAATGCCGTCCTCGAAGGGAAGGAGACCCCGGGAGAGGTGTTGCCCTGGGTTCAGGCCGCCGCCAAGGAGCAGCCGGAAAACGCCCTCTCCCTCTCCATCGCCGTGGATAGCCTCCTCCGCATCCGGGAACACGGGTTCAACATCGCCGAAACGGCCTTGGATGTCTCCGTCGTGGCCCACCCCTTAGCCCCCGCAAAGGAGGAACTCCAAAGCTAAGACGCCAAGACAAACAATAAGGCTTAGGGGAGTCACGAGGAACCCATACTTCATGAACTCCCTGAAGGTGATGCGCAAATCCTTTCCGGTGAGGATGGTCATCCACATGATCCCCGCCAAAGCCCCAAGGGGCGTGAGATTCGCCCCGAGATTCGAGCCTACCGCCGTGGCCAAAGCTCCGGGAAGCACGGCCTCCTTCGGCACCGCCCGCAGGGCGGTGGCAAAGGCCAAGGTCATGGGGATGTTGTTGAGGAGGTTTGCGCTCAACGCCGAGCTTGCGCCGAAAAGAAATGTCACAAGGACTGGCAAGCCCAAGCTAAGCCTGTAGAGTTTTTGGCCAAAAATCGCGGTTACGCCATATCGGTCAAGGGCGTAGACGGTAACGAAGAGGGAGAGGACGAAGGGGACGATGGGCCAGGGAATCCGGCGGAGGGTTTCGGCCACCGTGGACCCGTTTTGAAGCCTCTTGCGCAGGGCAAGGACGTAGGACTCCCGCAAGACAAGGATGGTCAGGAGGGCAAAGGCAAAGGCCACGGAAATCTTCCACATGGGCACTCTCAGGTAGGGAGCCATGGCCAAGGCCACCACGCACCCGAACAAGGTCAAAAGCCCCAATAGAGCACCGAGCTTGTCGGTTATGGCCTCCCACGGGGCCAAGGCCACGGGTTTTATGGGCCTGCGTATCTCCTTGCGAAAGAGGAGGTAAAGGAGCCCGGCGTTGGCCACTCCCGCGGCCACGGTGGGCAGGATCATCCACCTGGAATACTCTACAAACGTGAACCGGAAGGCCGAGGCCACAAGGATGTTCGTGGGGTTTCCGATGTAGAGGGCCATGGACCAGGTGTTGGCGGCGAAGAACTCCGCGATGAGATACGGTTTAGGATTGATTCCCGCGTGCTTGGCGA
>FWWM01011839.1_pt1 | contig 14769 bp, 20 predicted proteins | sample 2228351 | NCBI WGS metagenome assembly FWWM01 (sample SAMEA103939774, study PRJEB20133) | metagenome | reverse complement strand
TGAGTTGTACTTAGACGCAGCAGAAGTTCGCGAGTATGCGAGTGTGTACCACTGGATATTGAGTGAATATTGGGTTGACCGTGTTCTGCGTGAGGTGGAGGAGGAGTTTGGGGAGGGGTGAGTTGCTGGGGGTTTTGGCGTTGTAGCGTAAAGCATTCTGTGGTTGAGCTGGCGTGGGCGATTGACCCCCAGGCGGGCTGACGAAAGACATTCGGGATTGGCTGTGCGACCTGTTAGACCTGCCGCGCTGGGAGCCGCGCGATCCGTGTGATGAATGGTATCTGGCGGGTCATGTGGGTGGGGCGGTTCACGATCGGTTGCTCACACGCGGGGCTGGTGGGGGAGTGGGGTTTGCGAAACGGCAGCGGGGTAGAGCAAAAGCCTCGCAAACGGTGGAAGAAGGTATAATGAGTTCCAGCCGAGCCGCACGGAGGGAAGCGCAGAGGCAGGCAGGCATACCGACCAGTCAGCAGCCAGTGCGTCAAGGGGGTAGTGGGGATTATCGATGGTATGAATATCGAGTCCCCAAAAAGGGAGGTGGGGTAGAGGATAAAATCGTTCAACATCATCCCGCAGATGAGAATCATCCCTATCCTCACTGGGAGGTAGGACCCAAAAAGTCTGACGAACATCCTAAATGGCGTGGACCACTATACGGGGGTGGACGAGGTAAAATTCGAGTGCCTTATAGACCAAGGTGAGTCACTGTGCAAGTGAGTGAGCGGTTACAAAAAGCCTTACGCGCGTTTCATTTTCGGCAGTGGGAACCGCAAATCCGTCAGGAACTGGCGGCTTTGCTGGAGTGCCCGCCTGACATGATTGCTTTTGTGGATTGGGAAGAGCATGACCAGCTCCTTTCACAACGAAGTCAGCTTTACGCGCTGGCAGAAGCGGGGCACTGTCCGCAAGTCAGGCGCGAGTGGCAGGAAGCAGAGCGGGCGGCTCTCGAAAGCGCACTGGCGTCGTTGGCAAGTAGTGTGGGTGAACGCTCTGGATACCTCTATTTCCCAGAATATCTCGCAAATTTTGTGCCTTATCATGGGTACGAGCGCTGTGAGGTTCCTCTGGTGCAAATAGACTGTCTTGACAGGGTAGTGCTGAAAGCAACCCAGTTTCTGAATGTTCCAGGGCTGTCGGGGTACTTTGAATGTATCTTTGATGATTTGTCTAACGCTATTAGTTTTGACTTTAGTACGGTGGTGGATTACGGAGTTGCGCCGAAGCCTGTTCGGCTGGAGCTTTATACCGTCGCGGGTACAGGTTCGCTTGCGGCGCGCTGGGTGTCTGAGATGTAGAGGGTAGATTAGCGCTATATCCGCAGGTAGGAAGCGGGGAGAAAGGCAATTCACCCCCGATTTTGCCCAATCTGCCCCCTTCGCGCGCCAAAAATGCGGGAATCTGCCTGTACGATGGCGACGCGCTGGTGGCGGAGATTGACCCGTGGGGGAATGGGCTGGCGGAGTATGTGTGGGGGCAGTTGGGACCTGTGGCGCAGATGGAGCGTTCGGGTCTGTACGGTTATCGGGTGTTGCTGTATGTGTGCGACGCGCTGGGGCATGTGCGCATGCTGATTGATGCCAGCACGGGTCAGGTGACGGATCGGTATGCTTATGACGCGTGGGGGAACCTGATTGCTCGTGAAGGGAGCACGCGCCAGCCGTTCACCTGGAACGGGGCGTATGGGTATGAGTGGATACCAGAGGTAGGCTTGTACCATGTGGGCGCCCGTGCGTATGACCCTCGCACCGCCCGCTGGCTGCAGCGAGACCCGATAGACGCCGCTTCGGGCGACCCGAACCTGTATCGGTATGCAGGGAATGATCCTGTGAATTTCTTTGATGATGGAGCAGAAAGACAAGCCAAAGATAGCGATAATCAATCAGCCAGCGAAAAAGCTCGCAAACAAACACTAGAGCAGCTGTGTGTGAAGTGGCTGGACGATCTGAGCAAGGCTATCGGAGAGCTAAGGCAAACTCTGGATCACTATAATCCCGACAAGGACAATCGAGGTGGCTTCTGGAGCCACAGGAAACAAGGTTATACTGTGCCGGGTGGTCACCGAAAAAAGATTCAGGATCTTTGTAATCGCATCAATAATCTGATTAAAAAGCTTCAGCGATGTAGACGTATTGATGACAAGTGGAGACAGCGCGTTGAGAAGGAAATAGAACAAGCTCAGGAAGTCTTGGAGAGAGCAACCAAGGCCCTAACGCCGTACAGTTCTGTTCCAATTGCACAACCAGTGCCTCAAGCTGCTCCTGCACTGCAACCTGCTTGCAATCGCTCGCCCGCCATAGAGGGAGCCAAAGCGGGTGCGGCTGCAGTTGGCGCAGGTGTCGTTTTGTACTGGATTATCTCTGAGGGGTTGCGGATTCTTTTCCCACCACGGAATTTGATCCCGGTTCCTTAGACACGGTAGGAGTTGTGGTGTTGTACGCTGGGTATAATGAGGCATGGTGAACCCCAATGAAGCTATACGAGTGGTATCTAAGCTTTGAGCGTGTGACCTTGGATAACCCTAATATATCTGGTGATGACCAGGATCTCTTTATCCTTGAGGGCACCTTACAGAGTTATTTTGATGGAGGTGCCTTGATACCTCCAGACAAATGGGAAGGTGTTGTGGCTTGGATGCACCGGATTCATCCGCGTGTGCCGCTGCGTCCCTAGGATATTCCTCCAACCTTCACAGACGACAGGGGTGTCCACTTTTATTCTCAACAGGTACGAGAACTGTTGAAGAAGTACACGAACGCTATCCAGTATTTGCCGACGCCGCTTTTGGATATCTGCTCAGGACAACTCATAACGACTTACTATGCTGCAAATCATTTAATTCAACATAAATGTGTTAAATCAGTTATAGATACAAAATATGGGCGAGAGTTTCGGATTGATTGTTCTATCGAATCATCTCCTGTATTTGTGCTGCTTAACGAACGCGGTTGGAAGTGGGTTATTGTTGAGCAACGGGTGCGGAACGCCTTGCTCAGAGCCGAAGCGGCAGAAAAGTGGCAGTTCACCCCGATTCGATTGACGACGGTCGTCAGGTAGAGCGTTTCGGGTGAAATAGCGGATGGCACAAATTGTGCGTGTGGAAGTGGTTGCCTATCGGGATGGGCAAGCCCAGCAATACCTCGACTTAGACCAGCTGGGACGCACATCAACGCTTCCTGAGCGTTTTCCCATCCGCCATATCGACACGGAAGTCTACCCCAACGCCCTGATAGGAGCCGTCACGCTGCACAGCCGTCGCCCTGAGCGTGTCCAGTTAGAAACCCTCCGGGAGTACGGGCTGATGTCCGAACGCACGATGAGCGGTCTTGCCAGAGTGATCAAACGCCTGCAGACCACCCAGTGGGAGATTGTCCCAGAGTGGCGCACGATAGAGATACCCCTGAGCGTCTCGGCAGATGCCACCTGGCTGGCAGAGCGCTATCCCGATTTGGCGCCGAAGTTTGTCACCTTTCAAGCACGGTTGCGGGCACCGAGGTCGTCACGCTGGGTTCGGTATGAGGTGAAATACCTTTACCTGCCGTGGGGGATTAGCGATGCTCAAAGTTCGGTTTGAGGTGGGGTTAGTACCTCGCACGCAACAGTCGTTGCCCTATGCGCAGTGGGTGCAGCAGAAACCGCCCACTGAGTGGCGGCTTCTGGCGAAGATTCAGGCAGAGGTGCCGGGCATTGTGCGTGTGGTGATGCAGGTCGTTCCATCTTCGGGTAGTACCAAGGTGCGCGAATATAGCATGGAGGTTCGGGTTCTGTACGAGGTGGCGAATCAGAATGACTGGGGTGTTAAGCGGTGGGTGTCGCGTCTGGAAAGTCGGTTGGAGTTGCCTGCGGAGCCTGGGGTTCAGTTATGGTGGTTTAGTTTTGGGAGTGATTGGGCATACTGGTTGGAGCGGGGATGGTTCATATCGCGCTTGCGTGGTGAGGCGCGGATGCTATCTCCCCGCCAGTCGTCGTGGTATCGCACGGAGGTACCTGTGGAGATTGCGTTAGGGTAATCAGCCGTTTCTCTGGAACGGGGCGTATGGGTACGAGTGGGACTGCTTTGGGGGCACAGGTCTGTACCATGTGGGCGCTCGCGCCTATGACCCCCGCACGGCACGCTGGCTGCAGAGAGACCCGATAGACGCCGCCTCCGGCGACCCGAACCTGTATCGGTATTGTGGAAACGACCCCCTCAATCACGCCGACCCGTCGGGGCTGTGGGCGACAGGCTCCTATTTGGGCGATGTAGGACAGGTGTTCGCAGGCTATGGGGACTGCCTCTGGGGCGCCTTGACTGCACCTGTGAATCTTTATAACTACTTTCGGCAGCACGGTCTATCGTTAAACAGCACATGGAATTTGCTAAAGCAAAGTATTTCCTCGTGGTGGCAAGGGCTGACAGGAACGGATCCAAGAGAGTTCGGGAACTCACTCTGTGGCTTGTTGCTGGTAGCCACGCCTGCGCTCAAGAAACTCCCTTCGGTTAAGTGGCGTGCAGGCGCGGTTGCTTCAGCCACAGCCAGCACTACTCGTCCTGTTGTGGCAGGTGGAAGGATTACCGGGTATACTCGTCACGGGTTGGAGCAAGCAATGTGTCGGGATGGCGTAGGGGTGCATCCACAGACGATTCTGGATACTGTGAGGACCCCAAAAGCGGTTATTTTCCAGCGCGATAGGGGTACTATCAGGTACGAAGGGGTTGATGCAGTCGTCGTCACTAACCTCCGAGGGGAGGTTGTGACGACCTGGCCTCGGGGTAGCACTGCGCACCGCATCCGTCCATAAGGAGAAGTGGCATGGGGCGTTGGCAGCTTTCTCCATCTGATAGAGAGGTCATTCGGGAGGTGATTTCACGCCGGGCGCCAGATTTGCTTCCTGTGGTGGAACGGCTTGCTGGGTACCCCGTCCCATCGCAGGTGCTCTCGGATGAAGAAGCGCAGGAGCTCTCACTAATTTTATGTGATGAGCTCGTTGAGAAAGGATTGGAAGAGGATTATGAACCTAATGAATATGGTAGAAAATTGGATGAAATAATTGGCAAGATTGCTTTTCGTGGATAACTGGGTGTAGCGCTCTCCGTGATAGGAGGTACGATCGATGTGGTCTCTCCTCAACGCATGGCGCCGTCGTTCGCCGTTCACTCCTGTAGAGCGTGCCCTGCTACAGGCGCTGCAAGACCACCTGCCTGAGGAAACTCGCACCATTCTAACACAACAGATAGAAGCGGTCAACTCCATCTACCGCGATAAAGAAAGCGGCGAGGTGAACCTCTACACGCCTAAACACAAGCCACCCCCGCGCTTCCCTAATCAACGGTTAGAAGCACTGTGGTGTACGGTTCACTATCGCGTGCCCCGTCTGCCCGAACGGTTGAAAATGCGCATCTATTTAGTGAGAGGCAAGATATTTACTCTCGCCTTTGGGAGGGTTTACAGGCAGATTGCGCGTGAAAACGAAGTTCACATCGAGCGTGTGGTATTCCACACTGATGTGATGGAACCGATTGAGGGACCGCTGCCTTCGCTGGAGGGGGCAGACACGGATTTGCAGGAGTTGTTGCCTGCGTGGTGTATCGCGCTGGGGCGTCGGTGGGCGATTGCAGGGGTGCTGCCGCCGCTTTCTGATGAAGAGCGACAGCAGCGTCTGCAGGCGATAGAGGCTGCTTTGCCGAAGGACTACTTGGAACTGGTTCGCCTGTGTGAGGGCTTCCAGATTGGCGATGCGGTGGTGCTGGGGCTTTCGGAGGTTCGGGAGGTGTGGCTGTCTTCAGGCGCGTATTACCTTCTGGCGGAGCGGGGGGGTGGCTTTTTGGGTGTTGCCGAAGGCGAGCGGGAAGGGCGTGTCGTCTACCTACATCACGAGTATTCTGAGCCGTGTGCGACATTCCGAACCTTCGCCGAGGCGCTGGAACATCTTCTGACTCGTCCCGAACTGCCGTAGGGCTACTGCTGGGAGCATTCTTCCTGTAAGGGGGCGTATGGGTATGAGTGGATTCCTGAGGTGGGGTTGTACCATGTGGGCGCTCGTGCCTATGACCCCCGCACCGCCCGCTGGCTGCAGCGAGACCCGATAGACGCCGCCTCGGGCGACCCGAACCTGTATCGGTATTGCGGGAATGATCCGATCAACTTCGTTGACCCTACAGGCACCGATTGGAACTATCACGACCTGTTAGACGCTGCAGGCTTCATCCCTGTCGTTGGCGACCTTGCGGATGCAGCGAATGCGATTGGCTACGCGCTGGAGGGAGATTATGTGAACGCTGCCATCTCGGCGGCGAGTGCATTAGGTGGGGATGTGTTGAAGGCGGGTCGTCTTGCCAAGAAAGTGGTTCAGGAGGTGGTGGAGGAGGGCGCGGAGCAGGTTGCGAAACGAGAAGCCAAGAACGCCTTGCAGGAACAGGGGAAGAAGGAAGCTAAGCGGGAGAAGCCTAAAGTATGTCAACCTCCCAAGAAACCAACGCGCTATACGCCTCATGCGCGTGAGCGAATGAGAGAGCGAGGTATTTCCGAGCAGGATGTTGAAGATATTATGCGCCATGATAAAAGTCCCAGAAAACAGCCGAACGGCAGGTATAAATATAAGCGTGGGAATGTTGAGGTAATCGTTGAACCCGATGGCACTGTGGTTACCGTAATAGTAAAATGAAGACAGAGCACCACTTTCGAACAGTGCGCCGATGGCGCTGGAGGAGTGAAGGAATTGGGCTATCAGGTGAACCCTGGGTAGTCGCGTTTGCGCCTCACCACTTGCGCATGGCGATAGGCGATGCAGAAGGAAATCTGGTTTTAGGCGATTTGAGCGCCAACAATCCTACATTTTGGCGACAGACATTCCGTGACTTGTGGATTAGCACTGTAGCTTTTAGCCCAGACGCAAAATTGGTTGCGGTGGGGGCATTGGAAGGCTTTGCCTACATGATGGATTTTCAGGGGTTCCAAATCTACACCATTCCGACCCGACTGACCAGCGTGACGGCTCTGAGCTTTTCTCAGGATGGCTCGCTCTTGGCTCTGGCAGGAGGTGCCTCTTTTGTAGAAGTGTGGGATATGAAAAGTCAGGTGGTGCGCTTTACCGGGACTGCAGGCATACCTAATCCGAACTCGGTCGCGTTCTCTCCAAACGGTTCTTTGTTGGCAGCAGGCGGCGGCGAAGGCAGCCGTGAGAATGCCGAAGTTGGAATTCTGGATGTGGCTTCAAACCGGCTGGTGGCGTGCCTTGAAATGTCAGACTTGTGCGTGGATGCACTTGGCTTTGATTTAGCGGGTCGTAGGCTTAGCTGTGGGTGCTATAAGAAGGTCTATGTTTGGGATATAGAGCGCCTGCAGCAGACACACGAGTTTCCATCGGCAGGGTGGAGCCGCGGTGTATACTTTGCAACGGATACACAACTGATAAACATTGATGAAGAAGGTGAGTTGTGTTTGTGGGATCTGGAGTCTCAAAGGAGTCGGTGTCTTTCCTTGGGTGGCCCTGTTTTAGGAGGGCAGTTCGATATTGATAGGCACTCTTTCTGGGTCGCGTATAAATCGGATGCAGAAGGATGGGTAATAGATGTGAAACAGTTCAAGTTGTTAGCTAAGGATATAAGGCGAACTTAGTATTCAGCCGCGAGGAGCAGATGGATACGAGTGGATAGAAAGCGCAAGCTTGTCCCACGCTGGTGCTCTGTTGCGAAGAACGGGGCAGGACGCGGTTCCCGCGTCCGTACGGGCATCAGCAGGGGCGCGGTCGCCGCGCCCCCTCGCGGCGAAATCTGCCGTGCCACGAGGTGGAATGCGCATCTCTGCAGCAGAGCCGCTGAAGCCGTTCGCAGGACTCCTCGGTATTCGGTCGTATTTCAGGGTGGTAAAAAAGGAGTAGAATCTCAAAGTGAACTGGCGATTGCTACTCTACCACGCATTTCCGAATCAGTTTCGTCCTCCGTCAGAAGCAGAGGGGGGCGGCTATCGAGGTACGGGTTCACTGTCCGATTTAGAAGATTTACACGAGTATGCCGTTTTTTTGAGGTCGCGGTTTAGTGTTTTGTCTTCGAAGGAACAGAGGGAAAACCTTCCATTTGTGCTTGAGAATCTGATTGATACCTCTATCTGGGACTCGCGAGGAGTTGACGCCTTTCTGGAATGGCTTAACCCCTTCAATGATTACCAGAATTCGGAAGTTTTGGACAGGGCTACCTGGATAGCCGAACGATACCTGGAGGGAGAGAAAATCCCTGAAATGGAGATTACCCATTTGATGAGGCGACTCGAAAGGCTCCCAGTATTACAAGGGGGACGTCTGGAGCTCTTCTCGTCTCTAAGCCGTCTCCAGCGAGTTGCTATTGCCGAAGCCTTGCAATATTTCGAGGCGCAATACGGAGCGTACCTTGGCTGGATAGAACGCCTGGAGCTGTCTATGGCTCTCCTTTACTGGAGACACGCTGCTGCTGGTTGGTCCCAAAACGAAGCCAGAAGGCTGCTGGGAAAGCACTGGGCAGAGATAGCCGAATCTTCGGAGCTGTCCGATTCCCCCTGGGCGCCTCTCCGAGTTTGGCTTGAGCAACGGAAAGCAGAAGATTGGGTCTTTTTTGCTTGGAGAGGTCCCGAAGAGGTGAACTATGTAAGCGAATTTGCGCTGACGCCCAGCGCCTCCTCTCAACAGCGTACAGAGTTTACGCGGGATCTATCCACTATGTCTATGGAACAGCTTGCTGCGCTCCCGTCGCTTTACGCATGGGTCTATCGAGGTGATTCGGAGGCGGATTGTTTTTGGACCCCATGGGGAGCGAATCTTCTCTCCCCCAAAGTACGCAATTTGCTGGAACAGATGGGATTATCGGATACGGTACGGTACATCCCGGTAGAACTGAGAGACGCAGAAACGAATGCGAAGATAGGCAACTACGACTTAGCGGTGTATCAGGTACGTCTGGTTTGCCTGAGCCGTGAGCGGACAATAGGGATCTGGGATCCGAACTTTGAGAGGGTCTTAGATTTGCACCGCCCCGTTCTACTATGGAGCCGCGTTATAGGGCACGACCTGTTTGTGGCGGCGGAAGACCCCAGGCTGATAGTTGTTAGCAAGCGTCTCAAGCAAGCCCTTGAGAAAGCGGAGGTTCGAGGCTGCGTGTTTGAAGGGTTAAGGGTGGTTTGACGCTCGCCCCACTACGAGTGAAGAGGTTAGAGGAGTATGGTCTTTATTCAAGGTTCTGCGCCGTCGTTCTCCGTTTGCTCCTGTCGAGCGTGCGCTGTTTGAGGCGCTCCAAAGCCGTCTGCCTGAAGAACCTCGCGCCATTCTCGCACAACAGATAGAAGCGGTCCATCGCATCTCCCGCGATAAAGAGAGCGGCGAGGTGAACCTCTACACGCTCAAGCACAAGCCGCCCCCGCGCTTCCCCAATCAACGGTTGGAAGCCCTGTGGTGTACCGTTCACTATCGCGTGCCCCATCTACCTGAACGGCTGAAAATGCGCATCTATTTAGTGAGAGGCACAGTGTTCACCCTCGCCTTCGGCAGAGTCTACAGGCAGATTGCGCGTGAAACCGAAGTCCACATCGAGCGTGTCGTTTTCCATGCCGATGTGATGGAACCGATTTATGAGCCTCTGCCTTCGCTGGAGAGCGCAGGGACAGATTTACGGGAGTCGTTGCCTGCGTGGTGTACCGCGCTGGGGCGTCAGTGGGCGATTGAGAGGGTGTTGCCGCCGCTTTCTGATAAAGAGCAACAGCGGCGTCTGCAAGCGACAGAGGCTGCGTTGCCCACGGACTACTTAGAGCTGGTTCGCGTCTGTGAAGGCTTTCAGATTGGCGACGCGGTGGTGCTGGGGCTTTCGGAGGTTCGGGAGGTGTGGCTGTCTTCAGGGGCGTACTACCTTCTGGCGGAGCGGGGTGGTGGCTTTTTGGGTGCTGCCGAAGGCGAGCGGGCGGGGCGTGTGGTTTACTTGCATCACGAATATTCTGAGCCGTGTGCGGTGTTTGACGCCTTTGCCGCGGCTTTGGAACACTTACTGACCCGTGCTGAACTGCCGTAGGGCTGCTGGGAGCCTTCTTCTCGCAAGGGGGCGTATGGGTATGAATGGATCCCTGAGGTAGGGTTGTATCATGTGGGTGCCCATGCGTATAATCCCCGCACCGCGCGGTGGTTGCAGAGAGACCCGATAGATGCCGCCTCGGGCGCCCCGAACCTGTATCGGTATTGCGGGAACGACCCGATAAGCCGAAAAGATATTCAAGGCGCTTCTGACAGACCCAAAAACCGCCCGCATGACAATACGCCCACTATTGCAAGTGATGGTTTTAGACGCGATTGTGCTAAAGCAATGGACGAGCTCAAACGCGCTATTGATAACCTCAAGAAGGATGTAAAACAGTGGGGGTACTCTCCCAGAGAAGAAAAAACGCGGTCATGCCAATGAAATGGCAGGACGGTGCGTGGACGCACTCAAACTCTTATCAACAGCTCTTGCCCAGTGCACGGAGCGTGAAATATCGAAAAACGCCTCGTGGCGCGATCTCATACAGGAAGCGTTCCCCTTCCTGTATCAACACTGCAATCCGGACTCTAAGAAAAATCCTGTTTGGTCTTATGCTCCATCGGATAAAGTAAAACACCTCAGAGAAGTCTATAGGGAAAGTCCAGTTTACACTTATGAGCCTGGGCTAAATGATCTGACCTCTCTTATGGTTCCTGCGGTTGCTGCGGCGCGATGCGGCATCGGCTTAGGCGGGCTGGTGCAGGGTATAATTGAGTGGCTGGAAAACTTGTTTTCAGCTCCATCACCCCAACCAGCGCCAGCACAAGAAGAGGCGCCAAAGAAGCAAAAGAGGGCTGCTTGAAAATGGGAGCTTTTGGGGAGCATCCGAGAGTGCCGTTGCCGTTGGTTCACATCGATGCAGTGCCCTTCGTGGGCAGGTGGGCGTACCTGCTCTGGCGACTCCGCTGCCCACAGGCAATAGTTGAGTTCCCCCTGCCCGACGAGCGCCCCAAGCTGGTGCATACGGAGGTCCCCCCGCCGTCTGATGCAGACCCCATCGAGCATCTGGATTACGCACTCGAACGCGCCGTCCTTCTGGCAGAACTTTGCTTTGCCCGTTTGCTGAATACTTACGAGCGCCTGCCGTTATACCCCAAAGAAGTGTGGGGCTCCTCCCCTTCACGCCAATATCTGGAACTCTCTATCGCCTTTCGGTATTCCGAATGGAAGCCTGAAAAGACCTTATTCGGGATGCTCAGTGAGTTCTGGGAGACCATTTTTGAGGCGTGGGAGATGTGTCGGCGCAGAGGAGGGGTCATTCCCCTTCTGGATGCCGAACCCAGCAGACTGTTTCAACAACAGCTGGAGGGATGGGCCTCGGAGGATCTTTCGGGACATGCGTTCTGTTTTCGGCGAGAGCCGTGGTTTGTCTGGCATGCGGAGCAAGAGGAACTGGATGAAAGCCTCGTAGAACATCCTGTGGGACAGTTTCGGGAGTTGTGCGAGCGTATTTTCCGCTCTCTGGCGGACTGGAACGCGACGCCCTATCGGCTCTCAGCGTTGATGCCAAAGGCGGCAGAGCTGGTGGACTACATGGGCGCCCTGGTGGAGTTGATTGAAGTCCGATGCCGTCACGAGATGGAAGAGTTTTAGGGAGGCACAAGCGAGATGGCGCGCGAGGTGATTCACTGGTCGTATCGGCACGGCGATTGGCAGGGCGTGCCGTGGCAGGAGATGCAACCCTATGAACTTCTGTCACGCCTTCTTTATCTGCACGGGTTCAATCACGAAGATTTCTTGAAGGCGCTGGAGCGGGGCGAGCTGCCGCTGGAATCGGAAGGGCGCTTCGATCCTGTGGCGTGGCTGAGGGTTCGCCCTGAAGGATTGCCCGCGAGCGAAACCGTATGGAATCTGGAAGCGATAGGAGGCGAGGGGATTCGCGAGAGCTGGTGGGTCGGTTTGTTTTTTTATCAGCTGCCGTTGGAGTGGTATCGGCTGGTGAAGGGAGTGGTACACGAGCCGGATTCTTTGTTGGAGATCGCTCCCTTTTTGCGTCCGATGTGGCATATCTGGTACGATATGGAAGTTGTGCTGAGTGGCTACGGCGACTCGTTTTATCCTGCGGTGGCAGTGGGGTGGAGCCTGCGTCATCAACGGGAGTTAGAGCGGATAGCGCAAGCGTATTTGCATGATTACGAAGTGCCCGAATGGTGGTTAGCCCTGCGCGTAGAGGGGAAGTGGCCGTTCAGTGGCTCTTTGCCGCGCCTTCGGGAAAGCGAGTGGACACGGCTGCAGGCGATAGAAAGGGCATTCAGCTGGCTTGCGAAGTTTGTGTCGGTGCCCTATGACGCGTGGTCGCTCCACTGGGTTTTTCTGGAAGTGATGTCGGTCTTTCGGCAGTTGCAACAGGGCTGGCTGGCGTGGATGCGGCATTTCGGCAGATAATATGGTTTTGTGAACCGCGCGAAGCCTTAGCTTTTGAACTGCCTTCGTAAATACAGGCTGCGTCGCGGAGAGGACCCGAATTAGGGTTCCCCCTGCGGGCAGGGGAACCGAGTTGTGGTTTCCCTCGCTTGCGGGGGGAACCTGCATTGGGGGGCAATTTACGAACTGTGATGCACCGTTTGGTATGGTAAGCTCAATCTTTTCGCTTTAGGCGCTGGCAATTTAGGTAAAATCCAGATAGGGTGGATTGCGATACAACGAACACTGCAAGCGAAGTTAGGGGACTACACCGCTAAGGTGCTTCTGCGTCCCTATGACCTGCGTCTTGACGAGGGGCTCTGGCACGGTGGCAGTGAGTCAACCCCGAAGCAGGTCGTTCACCACTGCGAGATACGCTATCGTGGGAAGGCAGTGCCCCTGATTCGCGGCGCATACAGCGATCTGGCAGAGGTCAACGCAATCAGTTTCTACAAAAATCAACGCGGGGAGATGGTGCTGAAAATCGAAGGGGGCGACGCCGCCGACTCCTATCGAGCGTATCTCGTGTTTTCGAAGGGGATGCTCGTGCGTCGTCGCGTGGAGAATAGCGGATTTCCGAACAACTTCTCCGAAGAGACACGCTATGTGAACATTCCCGTGCGCGATTAGAGGGGGATGGTTCCATTCTTTCTATCCAGTTCAAGATGATGTGGCGTCTGTTCAGTATCCTGCGCCGTCGTTCGCCGTTTGCGCCTGTAGAGCGCGCCCTGCTCTGTCGCAAAGATACCTGAGTGCCTCGACACATCCACGCGCCAGAACGCCCCGCCCCCGCGAGCAAAAAAACTAACGATACAGATTGTAAACCAGTTCCTTCACCACCAACTCCTGACGCGCCAACCACCCCAAACGGCTCTGAACTCCATCCTCAAGCTTCCGCTTGATCACCGAAATCACTGTCTCGCTCTTCCAGCGTTGCCTATAAATCCCCAGCGCCCGCAACGGACGCACGAACGAACGCAATCGCCTTCCCCGCCGAATCGGCGGAACGCCATCCATCCATGCCACCGTCTGCCCGTCAAACCCTTTATCCGCCACCAGCCACACCCGCGCCGACCGCCCCGCACGGGGCACATACCGCTGGGCTTGCCGACGCAACGAGGGTAGCCAGTGAACCTCCGAACACACCCCCCGCCCTATGGTCATCCCCAGGCAGTTTCAGTACCGCGCGGATTTCGGCGCTGGCGCGGAGCAGTTCTTCGGTGTCGCGATAGGTGGCGTTGCGGTAAATCTTGAGCAGAACACAGGCGGCGAGTTAGGGGAGGGTGTAGTGATGGGGCTTTTGGGATGGGCTTAGCGGGGGAGTCCTTGTTGAGCGAGGGCGTAGGCGAGGCGTGCGAAACGCCCGTAGAGACTTTTGGGCTGAACGGTTTGCTTCAGTATGCCCTGAACCGTGTCTCGTACCCCTGTGGGGGATCTATGTGATAAAAAACACAGACTCTTGCTCGACGCACGGGTACACTCAATAGCGTCATGGCACGCACGGGACGATTGGTGGTGGGAGTCACGGGTGCGAGCGGCGGCATCTACGCCATGCGATTCCTGCGCTACGCCATAGAGTATTTTCAGGAAATCTATCTAATCGCGACCGATCAGGCGTTTCAGGTGTTCCAGACCGAGCTGGGGCTGGACATCAATCGGGAAACACTGAGTGCCGAGCGTCTGCTGGGCGTGCCGTTTGAAGGCTTGCAGGTGCTTCAGCCGCGCGATTACTTTTCACCCCCTGCCAGCGGCAGCTTCCGCCACGATGGGATGGTGATTATCCCCTGTTCGATGGGCACGCTGGGACGGATTGCGCAGGGCATCTCCGACGACCTGATGACCCGCAGCGCGGATGTGTGCCTCAAAGAGCGGCGCCCGCTGATTCTGGTGGTGCGCGAGACCCCGTTCAATCTGGTGCATTTGCGCAACATGGTGCAGGCGTGTGAGGCAGGCGCGACGATTTTGCCCGCCAATCCGTCGTTTTATAACCGCCCCCAAACTGTGGAGGCGGTGGTGGACACCGTGATAGCTCGCGTGTTGCAACATCTGGGGATTGAGCAGCGCCTTGTGCCGGAGTGGGGCGTACCCGAATCGGAGAGTCGGCGGTAGATACCCTCCTGGGAGGCAAGTGTTCACGCCGCCTCTGGATTCTGAAGCGCCTGTAGCGCCTTCAGCACCATCAATAGGGTTTCCAGCGGTTGCGCTGTGAGCGGCAGGCTGATGTGTTCAGGGCGCGTGGCAACCCCAGCGAACTGCTTCTGAAGCGCGACCTGCCATTGCGCTTTGAGCCGTCGGTTCGTGTGGAACTTCACCAGCACGCGCTTGCCCTCCATCTCAATACTTTCTGCGCCCACGGC
>FWWM01011831.1_pt1 | contig 14773 bp, 13 predicted proteins | sample 2228351 | NCBI WGS metagenome assembly FWWM01 (sample SAMEA103939774, study PRJEB20133) | metagenome | reverse complement strand
AAGATGTTCAAGTTGACAGTAGTATGATTTTAAATTTTAAATTTTTTCCTATGATTTTGAAGGATGCAATTTTAAATTTTAAATTTTTAATTATTTTTAGGTTTTAATATGTAGTTTTGAATTTTTAATTTTAAATTTTTAATTTTTAATTTTTTTAACCCGTACACGTATCACGCAACTTATAACACTTTTTCAACTAATTTTAATCATCTACTTTTATGCTAAAATATCATATTTATGAATCAAATTCGTAACTTTGCTATTATTGCTCACGTTGATCATGGTAAATCAACTTTAGCTGATCGATTTTTAGAAATTACTGGATTAATTGAAAAAAATCATCATGAAGAACAACTTTTAGACCGTAATCCTATCTCAAGAGAACGGGGTATTACCATCAAATTAGCACCAGTTCGCATGACTTATCAATTTAACTCAACTAAATACATATTAAATTTAATTGACACTCCCGGTCATGTTGATTTTTCTTATGAAGTTGATCGTACTTTAGCTTGCGTTGAAGGAGTAATTCTTTTAGTTGACGCTACTCAAGGTATTCAGGCACAAACTATTGCCAATGCTTATAAAGCAATTGAAAAAAATTTATTAATTATTCCAGCAATAAATAAAATCGATCTCCCTAATGCTGAAATAGAAAAAACCAAAAAACAACTAATTGACTTTTTAGGAATCAATGAAAATGAAATTTATTTAATCTCAGCAAAAACCGGTCAAGGTGTTAAGCAATTATTAAAAGCTGTTATCGAAAAAATTCCTTCACCAAACATTAATCAGCAAAATTATAATCTAGACAACTCACAAGCGCTAATCTTTGACTCTTACTATGATTCTCATCGAGGTGTAATTGTTTTTGTACGAATTTTTAATGGTGCTTTTAAAAATAACCAAAAAGTTTTTTTAGCTAATTTAAAAACTAATTTTGAGATTAACGAGATAGGTTATTTTTTACCTGATCTAAAACCAGCTAATATTTTAAATAACGGTGAAATCGGTTATATCATTACTAATTTAAAAGACATTCATCAAGTCGCTGTTGGCGACACTATTATTAATAAAGAAACTATTAGCTCTTTGCCCGGTTATAAAAAAATTAAACCAATGGTTTATGCTTCAATTTTTCCCATTGACACCGATGATTATCTTAATTTAAAAAAAGCTTTAGAAAAATTAAGCTTAAATGACTCTTCTTTAGATTATCAAGGTATTTATAGTCAGGCTTTAGGATCTGGTTTTCGGATTGGTTTTTTAGGTCTGCTTCATGCCGATGTTGTCCGTGAACGCTTAGAAAGGGAGTTTAATTTAAGTTTAGTTTTAACACCACCAAAAGTTGAGTTTTTAGAATCAGAGATTAAAGGCCATAAAAAAGAACCTTGGGTAAAAATTACCATCTTAACTCCGGAAAAATATCTTGGCGATATTATGCAGTTAATGCTTCAATATCGAGCAATTTTCTTAACTATGGATAATAAAAATCAAATAATTTTAACTTATGAAATACCAATGGCAGAGATGATTACTGATTTTTTTGATAGATTAAAGAGTGTTTCCTCTGGTTATGCTTCATTAGATTGGGAGTTAATTGGTTATCGCGATGTTAAGGCCGATGAATTAAAGATCTTAATTAACAATCAAGAAATAGAGGAGTTTTCTGAAATTGTTGTTGAAGAAAAAAGTTATCAGCGGGGAAATTTTTTAATTAACCGGCTTAAAGAATTAATTCCTCGCCAACAATTTGAGGTAAAAATTCAAGCTGGCTATAAAGGAAAGATCATTGCTTCAACCCGAATTGCTCCTTACAAAAAAAATGTTTTAATTAAATCCGGCAAAGTTTTAGGCACTGGCGATGTTAGTCGAAAGAAAAAACTTTTAGAAAAACAAAAAGAGGGAAAAAAGAGAATGAAAATGGTTGGTAAAGTCGAAATCCCCAAAGAAGCGTTTATTAAGATTTATAAAAACAATTAAGTATAGAACGTAGAACTTAAAACGTTTAAAATAAATTATTAAATTGTTGAATTGTTGTGTTATTAGTTATTTAATTTTTAATTGCTGATTTTAACTTATAATTTTAAATTTTAAATTTTTAAATTTTAATTATATTTATTTCTTTCTGGCCAATCCCTAAGGAACCTGGCAGGTTGTCTAAAAGATCGCCAGGACAAGCTAAAAATCAATATTTTCGAAATATATTTTAATATAGCAGATAAATTATTTTATCCTATATTCAACATTTTTCCTAGAAAAGTGAGGATAACCGCAAAGGTAATAACTACAGCGGCAACTAAAATAGAAATTTTTTTCCAACCGGTCACCACATATTTTCCCATTACCTCTTCATCTGAAGCAAATTTAATTAAAAAATAAAAAATAAATGGTAGCATGGCGCTATTTAAAAAGTCAGCATACAAAGTAATATCAAAAAGATTAATTTTAGGAAAAAGAGCAATTATTAAGCCGAAAAAAATTTGAATTATAAAAAAACTATAAAATAATCGTCCTTTTTTAAAATCGGCATCAAGCGAACCTTCATAACCAAACATCTCAGAAAAAACATAAGCAGTCGCTAAAGGAACAATAGTTAATCCTAAAATTGAAGCGCCAAAAAGACCAACACCAAATAAAACTGAAGCTAATTCACCAGCAAAAGGTTTCATTGCCAAACCAGCGGAAAATCCATCAACATTATTAATTCCATTAATAAATAACGTATAAGTGACTGCTAATGCCATCATCCAAGAAAAAAAATTAGTAATAAAAGCGCCGATATAAACTTCTAAATTCTCTAATTTTAAATGTTGAATGTCTAGTTTTTTATCAATTACATAAGAATGAACAAAAAACTGTCCCCAAGCAGTAATAGTAGTTCCTAAAATAGCAATATTAGCAAACCAATAACTTAAATCAAACCAGTATTTTTTTTCAGGAATAACTAGACTCTGCCATAAAGCTTCTTTCCAATTAGGATTGGCTAATAAAGCAGAGATAATATAGGAAACATAAAAGAAAATCATAAATAAAAAGATTCTTTGAGTTTTTTTGTAATCAAACTTAATTACAGTTAAAATAAGAATTAAACAAATAATAATTAAGGATATTTGCCAAGGAAAGTTAAAAATTTGTAAGGCAGCTTTTAATCCAGAGATGTTTTGTAAAACCACTCCTTGATTAACAAGAAAATAAAACAAAAAAAATAATAAAGAAATTGTCACTCCATAACGTTCTCTAATTAAATCACCTAAACCTTTTTTAGCAACAATAGCAATTCGTGTACCGATTTCTTGAGAGATTGCCAAAACTAAGGTAATAGGAATAATTAAAAACTGAGAGTTCATTCCGTATTTGGCAGCACCAACTGTGTAGGTAGCAACGCCACCGGCATCATTGTCAGCAACAGCGGTAATTATCCCTGGACCTAAGACTGTTAAAAAAAGAAGTAAGCGTCTTTTGAATTGACTAAAAAAATTCTTAATCTTTTCAAACATTTTTTTATTATAACAAAAAATAAAAATAGTTGAAAAGTTGAAATATTAAGAAATAAAAGTTACTATTACGAGTTAAAATAATTAAAAATTCAAAATTTAAAATCTAAAATTACAATTTAAAATCAATAATTAGAAATTAAATAAAATAATAACTCCACAATTAAACAATTTAACCATTTATTAATAATTAAATAGTAACGCTTAAAACTTAATGTTTAAAGTTTGATTATGAAACTTGAAGATTGATTATTTTATTTTTTTGTCATTTTGAGGCGCCTCAGGCGCCGAAGAATCTCTAATGAAATGTTTTGCTTACGTTCAACAAGACAAAGAATCGATCCTGTTTTCACAGAAATGTTAGTATTAAACAATTCAACAATCCAACAATTTAACAATATTTTTTTAACTAATCACTACGAACTAACTAATTATGAATTAATCTTACATTCTACGTCTCATATTTCATGTTTTATAATCTCAGACAATATCTCCAAACTCCTTTTCCAATTTTTTAAAAATAGTTTTTACTATCAAAAAAAATAATATTGAGATTATTAAAGCCAAACCAAGACTGGTAAAATTAGGATAAGTACCTCCTAATAGAACTTGCCGATAGCCATTAATAATTACTGCCATTGGATTAAGTTTAAAAATAAATCGATATTTTTCTGGAAAAAACTCAGTTGCGTAAATTATCGGGGTAGCATAAAACCATAAGGTTAAAATTAGATTAAATAAATACTGAATGTCGCGATAAAAGAGATTTAACGCTGACAAAATTAAACCTAAAGAATAAGTAAATAAAAACTGAATAAAAAATATTGGAATAAATAGAAAAATAAAATAAGTAAACTGAACTTTAAAATAAATCATTAAAAGAAAAAATATGATAGCTGATAGAAAAAAATCAAAAGCTTTAGCAAAGATTGTTGATAAAACTAAAATCTCTCTTGGAAAATAAATTTTTTTAATTAATGACGAATTTTCAACAAAAACGCTCATCGATGAAGAAATAGAAGATACAAAAAATGTCCAAGGTAAAAGACCAGCGTAAAGAAAAATTGGATAAGGAACACCCAAATTTTCAATTCTTAAAATATTAGAAAAGATAAAACTCATTATAAGCATTTGAAAAAATGGATTTAATACTACCCAAAAAAATCCTAAAAAAGATTGCTTGTATCTTGCTTTAATCTCTCGTAAAGTTAGTTTTTTTATTAATGAAAAAAAATTTATCATATTTTTAATTAAAAATTAAAAATTTAAAATCTAAAATATCAATTTAAAATTAAAAATTATTTATTTTTTAATGTTTTAATTAGTTGCTAATATTTTAGATAACTCTTTTAATTCTTTTAAAAATTCTTCTATTGTTTTATTATCTAATTTATTAGTATCTCTTAAAATTGCTAACCAAAATTTGGACTCATTAGTGAATTTTAAAGAATGATTTAAAAAATTAACAAATTCTTTTTTACTACTTGAACTTATTGCTTCAACATAATTCGCCCCAATACTGGCGCCGCTTCTAATTAATTGATCTTTAACCGTTCTTGATATTGTGTCTTTATCGGATAAATCATTAATAGTCTATAATAATTTAATAATAAATTTATAAATTCTTATCTTTAGCTCTTCTCTAAATTTTAGATTATTCATTATCTAAATTTAATTTTAAATTTTTAATTGTAATTTTTAATTTTGAATTTTAAATTTTTAATTATTTAAATATTTCTCTATTCCTCTTTCAACATTACCGTCATACTCGACTTTTCCATCTTTTAAATAAATTACTCGGTTACAAAATTTTTTAATATTTTCCATTGAATGACTGACAAAAATAATTGTTGTTTCTTGTTTTTTAAACTCTTCCATCTTTGCTAAACACTTATTTTGAAAAGCCATATCACCAACTGCCAAAATTTCATCAATTAATAATATCTCTGGCCTGGTAAAAACTGCCACAGAAAAAGCTAATCGCATATACATTCCTGATGAATAATATTTGACTGGAGTATAGATAAAATTCATGGGAATTTCTGAAAAATCAACAATTTCTTTAAATTTATTAACTAAATATGCCTCATCCATTCCCAGTATCACACCGTTTAAAAAGATATTTTCTTTTCCAGTTAATTCTGGATGAAAACCAGCGCCTAACTCAATTAAAGGAGTGACTTTTCCTTTAACGCTAACTTGTCCTGAAGTCGGAAAAGAAACGCCGGCAATCAACTTTAAAAAAGTCGATTTTCCTGCACCGTTTCGACCAATAACACCAACGGATTCACCTTTTTTAATTGATAAATTAATATTTTTTAAGGCATGGATGCGCTCCAAAGTTTTTTGTCTTTTAAAAACCGCCTGGACAAGTTCTTTTAAGGTTTTTTGATGCTGAAAATAAAAGTACTTTTCAACTTTTTCAAAAACAACAATATCCATGATTTAATTATAAAACATAAAACAAGAAACATAAAACTTAGAACGTAGAACTTGGAACGTGGAACGTAAAAAATATTGTTAAATTGTTTAATTGCTAAATTGTTGAAACTTGTCATCCTGAGGTGCCATAGGCACTGAAGGATCTCGTTTTGGATTCTTCGTCGCCTGAGGCGCCCCAGAATGACAAAAGAAATATTTAGGATAACAAAAAGATGTTCAAGTTGACAGTAGTATGATTTTAAATTTTAAATTTTTTCCTATGATTTTGAAGGATGCAATTTTAAATTTTAAATTTTTAATTATTCTCAGAACCTTGTGCCAATCCGCCTGACACCCCCGGGGTGTCGCCGGGATGGCCAGGACAAGCTAAAAATCAATAAAATTGAAGATTTTTTAATAGTTTTTGAATTTTAAATTGTAATTTTAGATTTTAAATCCTTAATTTTTAATTATTTTAACTCTCAACTAGTAACTTTCTAACTTTATAAACTTTATAAACTTTATAAACTTTATAAACTTCCCAACTTTTAAACTATAATATATTTATGCTTTCCATCATCATCCCAACCCTATCAAACACCGGCGGCTTAAAATATCTTTTAAACTATTTTCAACAAACTCCTTATCAGATAATTATTATTGATAACCAACCAACTGACGAAAAACAATCTTTAATTAAAAACTTTCAAAAAAATTATAAAAATCGCCTCATCTGTCTTCCTCAAAAGAAAAATTTAGGTTTTGCCGGAAGCATTAATTTAGGCGCCAAATATGGAGTAGAGAAGTGGTTTTTAATATTAAATGATGATATTGAGTTTGAAGTTCCAAATCATAAAAACCAAAAAGATGTTTTAAAAAGTTTATATAACTTCGCTAATAAAAATAATTTTGATGCTGTCTCACCAATTTTAGTTAATCCGGACGGCAAATTTGAAAATTTAGGCTATCAAGTTTTGTCATATGGAAAAATTAGATTAATTAAGGATTTAAATGAAAATACTGATTTTGACGGCATTACTGCTGCCTGCTTGTTGATAAAAAAGGATGTATTTAAAAAACTAAAAGGATTTGATGAGAGTTTTTTTGCTTATTTAGAAGATGTTGATTTTTTCTTAAGATTTAAAAAATCTGGCTTTAGAATGACTGTTGCTAAAGATCTTTTTGTCTTTCATCATCACCAAACCACCTCAAAAAAAATGGGCAACTTCAAAGCCCGCCAAGATATGATTAACTGGTGGCGGCTGTATTTTAAACACCCCGACAAATTTCAATTTAATCTTCAGTTTGTTATTGAAAGACTAAAAAATATCTCTGGATTTATAAAAGCAACGATTAACAGTATTAAATTTTAAATGATGAAAAAGATAAAAAAGTTATAAAGTTTCAAAGTTTAAAGAATAAATAATTAAAAGCGTTGAGACTATTATAAATGTTAAAAAAATTTAAAAAAATAAAATCATTGAAATGTTAAAAAAATTAAAATAATTTTATAAGTTTAAAAATTAAATTATGAAAAAAATTTAAAAATTTGGAAAGAAGCAATTAATTTTGTTAAAGATATATATATATTATTATTGAAAATAATAATTTTAAAAAAGATTTCTCCTTAAAAGAGCAAATTAGAAAATCTGATATATCAATTTCTTCTAATATAGCAGAGGGTTTTGAAAGAAATACTATTACAGAATTTAAAAGATTTTTATTAATAGCAAAAGGCTCAGCTGGTGAATTAAAAACACAACTTTATTTAGCTAAAATTATTAACTATATTAATACAGAAGAATTTAATAAATTAAATGAACAAATTAATAAAATTTCTTCAATGATAGGTGGCTTTATAAAATACTTAAGAACAAAAATTAAATAAAAACCTAACTCTCTCATCTCTCTCAATCCTCTCAACCCTTTTATCTCTTTTAATCTTTTCATCTCTTTAAACTCTCTCAACTCTTTTATCTTCCTCAAAACTTTATAAACTTTCTAACTCTAATGTATAATAAAATAATGGCAAACGCTACTTATTTATTTATAGACGGTACTAATTTATACGCCTCTCAATATGAACTTTTTGGTCCTAATCAGTATCTTTATTTCCCAAATTTTATTAAAGTAATAAAAAACAAACTAAAAGTTAATTTTGATAAAATATATTTTTATGCTTCATATTCTCCTATAACCAAAAACCCGACAAAAAAAGAAAAATTATATCTAAAAAATGAGTCTTTGTTTTATAAGCATGTTAAACAAACTAAAGATGTAATATTTTTTAAAGGTTATCGATCACCTACCAGTGGGAAAGAAAAAGAAGTAGATGTAAAACTCGCAGTAGACATAGTCGATTTTGCTTATAGAAATAAGTATCAAATTATCTACCTATTTTCAAGAGATGCTGATTTTTTACAGGCTCTTTTTGCTATCAAACCACTAAATAAAAAAATTTTTGTTTTTTGTATGGAAAATAAAATTTTATATAGAGCCTCATTCTTCTTTCATACATACATTGTAAAAAGAAGGGAAGATATTAAAATCAAATTTAAAAGATTCCAAAAATATAGTTTTTTAACTTTAAATTTTAAAAAATTATTAAAAATTATATAAAAAAAGCCCCGAGATGCGGGCATCTCGGGCAGGTTAAATATAATATTAATATATTTTTTTTGAAATGTCAACCTCTAACTTAAACCAAAAAATCAAAAAATCTAAAGAAGTGATTTTGCTAGCGGCAAAAAAATGGCCAAAAAAATCAATCTGTCTTGCTTGGACAGGAGGTAAAGATTCAACGGTAGTTTTACATTTAGTGAGAGAAACCTTTAAAGGAAAAGTACCTTTTAAAGTGATGTTTAATGACTCAACGCTGGAATTTAAAGAAGTTTATGATTTTATAAAAAAATTAACTAAAGACTGGAAACTTGATTTAATTTGGCAAAAACATCTTCTCGAAGATTTAGAAGCTTATGAAAAAACAAAAGATAAAGAACAAAAAATGGAGATTATGCGAATTGCTAAAATTAACGCCATTAATTTTGCCATTGCCAAATATAATATTAAAGCCTTTATTTCCGGAATACGCTGGGATGAGCATGAAGCGCGAAGCCAAGAAACCTATTTTTCTCAAAGATCAACTCATTACCGAGTTCATCCAATTTTACATTTTACTTTACAAGATATCTGGGACTATATTAAGACTTTTGATGTTCCTTATGTTAAACTTTATGATCTAGGTTATAAATCTTTAGGTGAAGCGCCTTTTACCAAACCAGTTAAAGACAAAAACGCGCCAGAAAGAGCCGGCCGCGAAGCAACAAAAGAAAAAACAATGGAAAGGTTAAGAAAGTTGGGATATTGGTGAAAAAGTTTGAAAGTTTAAAAGTTTATCAAGTTTATAAAGTAAGATGAAAGTTAAAAAATTTGAAGATATTGTTGTTTGGCAAAAAGCTAAAGAACTAACCATTAAGATTTATAAATATTTTAAAAATATCTATGATTTTAGTTTTAAAGATCAAATTCAACGTTCATCAATTTCAATAATGAACAATATAGCTGAGGGTTTTGAAAGAAAAGGAAATAAAGAATTTAAACATTTTCTTTTTGTGGCTAAAGGTTCTTGTGGAGAATTAAGATCAATGCTTTATTTAGGTTTAGAACTTCAATATGTAAATCATCAACGATTTGAGGAATTGTATAATTTATCGCTGGAAATTTCAAAAATGTTATCTGGTTTTATCAAAACTTTATGAACTTTATAAACTTTAAAAACTTTATGAACTTTACAACTTTATGAACTTTTTAACTAATCCCCAATACATTTTTCTTTTCATTTTAGACGCTGTCCGTAAGGACCATTTAAGTTTATATGGCTATAAAAGAAAAACCACTCCTAATATTGACAAATTAGCTAAACAAGCTGATGTTTATAATTTTGCCATCTCCCCAAGTTCTTATACACATGCTGCAATTCCTTCATTATTAACAGGATTTTATCCTTTTGAATTAAATAATCCTTTTTATAGCTGGAAATTTTCAACTAAAGAAATGCATAATTTAAAACAAATTAAAAAAAATGATTATTTTACCGCTTTATTTACGGCCCATATTTCTTCTTCGAAATTAAATTCTAATTTGTATCGTTTTTTTGATTTTTATTATGAGGACTTAAATTTATCTGAAACTAATAGAAAAGAAATGCTGGTCGGTGAAAGTAAAAATGTAATAAATAACTTAATAAATTTTGTAAATAAAAACAAAAGAAAAAAAATATTTTCTTTTATTCATTTGATGGAAGCGCATGGTCCTTATTTATCAAATTATAAATCAATTTTTTTAAATGATGAATTTTTCAAAAAAGAAAACCGAATAATCGAAAAAATTGTTTTTGATGACTTAAGAGGAGTCACCGATGAAACTTTAAAAAATAAAATTCTACCTCGTTATCAACTTTTTCAACCAATTTACGATCAATATGGCAATATTGAAGATTTTAATAATAAAGTAAAATACTATGTAGCTCATTATGATAATGGAATATACACTCAAGATAAATATATTGGTAAATTTATCTCATATTTAAAAAAAATAGAAATTTTTGATAAATCTTTGATAGCAATAACTTCAGATCATGGAGAACTTATCGGAGAAAACAATATTTTTTTCTCACATGGAATATATACTCATCCTGCTTTAATAAATGTCCCTTTAATTATTAAATGGCCATATCAAAAACAAAAAAAAATAATAAAGGAAAATTTTTCCACTCAATACTTACTGTCTTTAATTTTTAAAGAAATTAACTTAAGGGTAAATAAAAATTTAAATATCAACAATGCTTTAATTTCTCTCACTTCTCAAAGTATTTCTATATTAAAAAATAATAAGATAATATTGTTGCATAATGATAAATATCATTTTTCAGGTTGTCTATATAATTGTATTTTTCCAATTTGGAGTTTCACTTCTAAAGAAATTATAGAAAATTATTTAAATTTAATCATTAACCCTCATATTAAAAAATTTATCAAAATTAAAAAGAATTTTATTGAAGTAAATAATTTTAGAGATAAAGAAGATTTTTATTATGAATTAAGTTATATATTTTTAAAAATAATTAAATTTCTAACCTCACAAATAAATAAAGTATTCTGGAATGAATTAAAAAACAAAGATCAACTTATTAATCAGCTTAAAAATGATAATCAAAATCTCCAAAAGCAAATTAATAATCTAAACCAAACTCTTCATAAAATATATACCTCAAAAACCTGGAAAATTCTTTATTTTTATAAAAAACTAACTTCTTTTTTTAAAAAATAACTCTTTTAACAAAATTAAAAAAATTTTAAAACCAAAAAATCTAGGCATTTGTTTATATTGAAAGTATAGTTTTAAAGCTAATAAAATTCTTTTTAAACTATTTTTTTCTTTAACATAAACATAGTTAAAAATTGCTTGATCTGATACTTTACCATAGTTTTTTTTCAAAACTTTCAATATTTCTTTAAATACTTGCTCGCTTTGACTAGTTTTTGAATTTTTATGAAGTCGTGTATAGGCTATAACTTTTTCTGCATAATAAAATTGATATTTTTTCACCATTCTTATCCAATAATCATAGTCCATCGCATAATTAAAATTTTCATCAAATTCTCCAATTTTTTCATAAACTTCTTTTGTAAAAAAAACCGTTGGTTGACTAATTACGCATTCTTTAAAAAGAGAATTAAAATCAGGATGTTGAGTTTTATAATTTCCTAAATACCTGCCTTTTTCATTAATAAACTTTCCCTGACCGTAAATAATTTTTGCTTGAGGATTTTTTTTAAAAAAATCAACTGCCTCAGTCAAAGTGTTTTTTTCATATAAATCATCACTGTTTAAATAAGTTAAAATCTCTCCTTTTGCTAGTTTTAATCCTTTATTAATTGCCTCTGTCTGCCCTTTATCTTTTTCTGAAATCCAAGTCAGTTTTTCCGGATATTTTTTTTGATATCTTTTTAAAATCTTAATAGTTTTATCTTGAGATCTGCCATCAATTACAATTACTTGATAATTTTTATAACTTTGATTAAAAATGCTCTTTAAAGTTTCTTCAATAAACTGACCTTGATTATATGAAGGAACAACTATTGAAATTTTCATATTTTAAAGTTATTATAATCTAAAATGAAAAAAATTAATATAGCCGATATCTCAACTACACTAGCTCATAATGAGATTAAAAGAAAACTGCTTATAAAACCAAATGAATTAAAATCAAAAATCCAAACAGTTAACTATGCTTGGCTTGAGGCAGGGGAGAGGTTTACTCCTCACAAGCACGACGACTGCGAAGAATTATATTTTTTTCTTGAAGGAGAAGGAAAGATGAAGATAAATGATAATGAATTTTTTGTTAAAAAAGGTGATTTTATTGTTGTTGAGATAGGCGAGTGGCATAGTGTAAAAAATGAAAGTAATAAAAAATTGATATTTTTTACTTTAAAAATAAAAATTTAGTATTAAAATATATAAATATGACTAATTTTTTTAAAAATAAAAAAATTCTTTTAACTGGTGGTGCTGGTTTTGTTGGTCAACATGTATATAAAAAACTATTAGAAAAAGGTGCAGAAAAAGATAAAATTATTATTCCCCGAAGTTCCCAATATGATCTTTGTGACAAAAACACATGTTTAAAATTAACAAAAAATATTGATATTGTTATTCATCTAGCAGGAAATGTTGGCGGAATTGGTTATAACAGAAAATATCCGGGAACTTTGTTTTATGATAATATCACTATGGGAGTAAATCTAATAGAAGCATCAAGAATTAACAAAATTAAAAAATTTGTCTGTATTGGGACAATCTGTGCTTATCCAAAATTTACTCCCGTTCCTTTTAAAGAAGAAGATTTATGGAATGGTTATCCTGAAGAAACTAATGCTCCTTATGGCATTGCTAAAAAAGCTTTACTAGTTATGCTTCAAGCATATAGACAACAATATGGTTTTAATGGAATATATTTACTACCTGTTAATATGTATGGACCCGGCGATAATTTTGATCCTGAAAAATCTCATGTAATCGCCGCTTTAATCAAAAAAATCTTTGATGCTAAAAAAGAAAATAAAAAAGAAATTATAGTCTGGGGTGACGGATCAGCAACAAGAGAATTTTTTTATGTTGAAGATGCTGCTGAAGCCATTGTTTTAGCTACTGAAAAATATGAAAAACCGGATCCAATTAATATTGGTGCTGGATTTGAAATAAGTATAAAAGAGTTGGTAAAACTTTTAGTTAAATTAATGGATTTTAAAGGTAAAATTATTTGGGATAAAACTAAACCCAATGGTCAACCTCGTCGAATGCTTGATATTTCAAAAGCGAAAAAAGAATTTGGTTTTGTTGCAAAAACTTCTTTTGAAGAAGGATTAAAAAGAACTATTAAATGGTATGAAGAAAACTACGTAACTTATAAATAACTAAAATATTTAACTAAATGATGACCGATAAAACCTCCAGCACCTGTGACTAGTACTTTTTTATATTTCATAATTAAAAAATAATTTTTATTTTATTTGTAAATTTTTAATACATTAATTATAATAATAAAATTTATTTTAAAAATCAATATAAAAATGATTTTAGGTCTCAATATTTTTAATTATAATTCAAATGAAGTTGGCGGTCTTGGTGTTTACATTCAAAATTTTATTTATTATTTTATATTTTTTGCTGACAAAAAAGACAAATTAATAGTTATAACTCATCCTAACAAATTTACTTTTTTTAAAGAAAAATTTAAAAATAAGGTTGTTAAAATAATAACTTTTCATAACATTACTGACGAAGAAGATTTTAAAAAAAAATTTGAAAAGCTAGTAAAAAAATATAATATTCAACTTTTATATTGTCCTTTATTATCCCTTCAACCAATAACATTTTCCGTTCCCTCTGTAGTTTTAATTCCTGATATGCAACATAAATATTATTCAAATTTTTTTAATCAAGAAGTTTTAAAATGGAGGGAAACAAAATTTCAAGAATCTTCTTTAATAGCTGAAAAAATAATTACATTGTCAAATACTTCTAAAAATGATATAGTAAAATTTTTAGAAGTAGATAATAATAAAGTCGTTGTTTCTTATTTAGATGCTCCTTTTTGGATTAAAGAAAAAATAGATAAAAAAGAAAATAAAAAATTTTTAAAAAAATATAACCTAAAAGAAAAAAATTATTTTTTTTATCCAGCTAATAGTTGGCCTCATAAAAATCATAAAAATTTAATAAAAGCTTTTTTAGAAATAACTAAGATAAAGAAATATAAAAATCTTAAATTAGTATTAACAGGTTATAACATGAAACAATTCTCATTAAGAGATAAAATATTAACTTATGATTATGTAAAAAATGAAGATATTAAATTTTTTTATAATAATAGTAAAGCGTTAATATTTCCTTCGCTATTTGAAGGTTTTGGCATTCCCTTATTAGAAGCAATAAATTTAGATTGTCCGATAATTTGTTCAAATATATCAACCGCTAAAGAAATAGTGGAGAATAGTGGTATTTTTTTTGATCCTCACAATTATAAAGATATTAAGAAAAAAATTTTGTATTTTTTAGAAAACGAAAAAGAAATTATACCTAAACTAATCAAAAACTATAAATCAATAAAAAACAAATTTTCATATAAAAAAACTATAAAAAAAACATTGTTATTATTTAAAAAAACTATATCTAGTAATAAAAAAATAATAAAATATCCAAAAATCTCCATCATTACTCCCTCTTACAATCAAGGTAGATTTTTGGAAAAAACTATTAAAAGCGTAATAAATCAAAGATATCCAAATTTA
>FWWM01011830.1_pt1 | contig 14773 bp, 15 predicted proteins | sample 2228351 | NCBI WGS metagenome assembly FWWM01 (sample SAMEA103939774, study PRJEB20133) | metagenome | reverse complement strand
CGTCATTCAGCGGTTGATCGAGCGCAACCCGCGCTCGGAGGCCTGGCGGCGCGTGGCGGTGGAGGGGCACACGCGCTTTCTGCGCCAGCAGTACGCTGCCGTTGTGGAGGGGCTGCTCATCTACGATCACCGAGAGGGGCGGGGGCTGCGCATGCTGGGGCGCTTTGTGCTTTCCCCCCATCTGCTTACTGCCCTGCTAGAGGGCCTTGCGCAGGGGCATGACGCAGAGGCAGGCGCTGCGTCACAGTGCACACAGGTAGAAGGCGGGCGCTGGTTGAGCGTCGTCAGTGGGGGCTACGCGGCCACTCTGGCCCTTTTTTCCGCCGAGCCAAGCGGCGCACAACTGCAACAGCAGGCTGCGCTACATCGCGAGTTTGAGCGTCTCAACGCCCACGCGTTGGCGATGGGGATGGCACCCCCCGAAAGCCTCATCTATCCGCAGGAGGCGCTGCTGGGCGAGGTGTAAGCCCAACTCCGCTGCGCTATTCCTCCCGTTCTTCCGCTTCCTGCCTGGAACGGGTGTAGTACTTGCGCACCACCGCCGGCACCTCTATATCATCCGGAGCATAGACGGGCCGCTGCTCTTCCTCCTCTGGGGGCACAGGGAGCACCGAACGGGCTGGCACGGCTGGGCGGGCGCGCTCCGTGCCGAACGTCCCCACGCTGGTGCGGATTTGCCCAAAGCCGGTGGCGATAACGGTGATGTGCAGGGTCTCGCCGCAGGAGGGGTCCAGCACCGCACCGAAGCGGATGTCGGCGTTGGGGTCCGCCGTCTCGCGGATGATCTCGGCAGCCTGATTGACCTCAAAGAGGGTCAGGTCAGGGCCGCCGCGCACGTTGAAGAGGATGCCACTGGCGCCATTGATGGTCACATCCAGCAGTTCGTTAGTCAGCGCTTCCTGAGCGGCTTTGCGGGCGCGGTCCTCGCCAGAAGCTTTGCCGACGGCCATCAGCGCGGCCCCGCCCTCGGCCATAATGGCGCGCACATCGGCGAAGTCCAGGTTGACCAGGCCAGGCATGGTGATCAGCTCGCTGATGCCCTGAATGGCCTGCCGCAGCACGTCATCGGCCACGCTGAAGGCTTCCTCCAGGCTGGCGCGCTTGTCTACCATCTTGAGCAGACGGTCGTTCTGGATGGCAAGCAACGTATCCACCGTGTTGCGCAGGCGTTCAATGCCCTCGGCGGCGATGCGGGCGCGGCGGTTGCCTTCAAAGGAGAAGGGGCGGGTCACGACGCCGATGGTGAGGGCGCCTTTCTTCTTGCAGATGTCGGCGATGATGGGGGAAGCGCCTGTGCCGGTGCCGCCGCCAACGCCAGCGGTGATGAAGACCATGTCCACCTCACCGATGGCGGCCTCCAGTTCGGCGCGCGATTCTTCAGCGGCCATGCGCCCCATCTCGGGGTCACCGCCTGCGCCGAGGCCCTTGGTCAGGTCACGGCCGATCTGCACGCGCACCTTCGCCTCGCAATGATCCAGCGCTTGCGCATCGGTGTTGACGCCGATGAACTCCACACCGGTAAGGCCCTCGCGGATCATGCGGTTAACGGCATTTGTGCCGGCGCCCCCCACGCCAATGACCTTGATCTTGGCGTAAGTTGTGGTTCTTGTCTGCCCCAGTTCTGCCATTGGCCTATCTCCTCAAACGTGCTGCGGTTGCAGATGCGGTTTAACTTTCTAATTGAATCCAAACCTTTAACCTTGTCAAGTGGTGCGAGGGGGAAGAAGGTTCTCACCACTGTAGTCCTATTATGGGCGGCTTTGCGCAGGGCGCAAATAGGACGATCGTCCGAGGGGGAAAATCCCCTCGCTACAGGGCGCAGGGGAAAACGGCGCGCCGCTCGCGGGATTGCCAACCGCTAATGGCTACTCTTCAGGCAGCAGCCTGCCGAAGAGGTCACTGATGGCCTTGCCGAGGTGTGGCCCTTCGCGGCGGCGGCGCTTGCCCCCTAGCGCATCGCTTGCGCTGAGCCGACGGGCAAAGCGCAGCAGGCCCACACCTGTGGCGAAGGCGGGGCTTTGCAGGCGATCCACCAGCCCGCTGATGCCCTGCGGCTGGGCGATGCGCACCGGCAGGTGCATGATCTTGCTGGCGTTGTGGCGGATGTCCTTGAGCAGGGCTGTGCCGCCCGTGAGCACAACCCCCGCTGGCAGCAGGCCATCATAACCGGAGCGTTTCAGCTCCTGCATAACCAGCGTGAAGATCTCATCCACCCGCGCTTCAATGATCTGCGCCACGTCGCTGGCGAGCACCTGCGTAGGCATGTCCTCACCGAAGGGATGCACGGTGATGACCTGATCGCGGGCGATGCCCTCCGGACGTGAGGTACCGTGCTCAATCTTGATGCGCTCGGCCTCGGCGGGCGGCAGGTGCAGCACATGGGCGATGTCACTGGTGATAAGGTTGCCCCCTACCTCAATCACGGCGGTATGCCACACCGTGCCATCAATGAAGACGGCCAGATCGGTGGTGCCGCCGCCGATGTCCACCACCACCACGCCCGACTCGCGCTCGGCCTCGGTGAGGACGGTCTCGCCGCTGGCCAGTGGGTTGAGCACAAAGCGATCCACGGCCAACCCGGCATCGTTGACGCACTTCTCCAAGTTGCGCAACGAAGAAGAGGCCGCCGTGATGATGTGCGCTTCCACTTCCAGACGGAAGGCATGCAGCCCCAACGGGTTGCGGATGCCCTCCTGCCCGTCCACGGTGAAGGTGCGGGGGATGACGTGCAGCACCTCGCGGTTGTGGGGCAAGGCGACAGCGCGCGCCGCTTCCAGCGCTCGCTCCACATCTTCCACCGTCACCACGCCGCGGCTGGGGTTGAGGCCCGTCACCCCGCGGCTGTTGAGCGAGAGGATGTGCTTGCCCGCCACACTGACGTAGGCGCGCCCGATCTCATAGCCGGAGGTGCGCTCGGCCTGCAGCTTGGCTGCCCGCACCGCCTCGGTGGCAAGGGCCACATCCACAATGTTGCCGCGGTGCATTCCCTGCGCTGGCTCCACGCCGACACCAATGATACGGATGGTCTCGGCATCGCTGACCTCCCCCACCAGCGCGCAAATTTTGGTCGTGCCGACATCTAGCCCTACGACGATGCGTTCAGTGCTCACGGCTTACCTGTTTGTATGGTTTGTCGCTGGTCCTAACGGGATAGCCGGTAGAACGGCGCCTGCGGATTGCTGACATCAATATACACCGGCTGCAGGCCGCGCGCCTCCAGATCGGCTACCAGCGTCTCATAGACCAGCAGTTTGAGGTTCATATCCGTGCCCACGCCAAAGTAGCCGCGCCAACCGCGCCCGTCCTGATAGCTCAGGCCGTGCACGGGATCATAGTATAGCACGTCTATATTGGTGCGCAGGGTTTTCAGCTGCTGGGTACCCAGCACCACCGCCGCATCAATGGAGACGGCAGCGCCCTCTTCGCAGATGGGGCCGGGGCACCGAAAGGGGATCGCCGCTCCTTCGTTGATGACACGCACCAGCTGTGGCAGTTCGGCGCGCAGGGGCATGAGATGGCCATTCACATCCACCCAGTAGCGTTCACCTCCCTGCTCCCAGATGAGTGCCGGTTCGCGCTCGCGCACCAAGATGATCACCCGTGCCGGCCAGCGCACGATCACGTGTGCCGCATCAAGGCTGGGGGAAGCCTCCAGGCGGGCAGCCACTTCCTGCGGGTCAACTTGCAGAATGTGCTGGCCTGCCACGCCTGCCAAGGCGAAGAGCTCCGCGGCGGGCACGTAGCGCACCCCACCCACCTCTGCCTGCGAGACGGTGAAGGCCTTGTTGGTCCAGATCACCGTCAGCGCAGCGCTCAACGCCAGCACCATCAGCGCACTGACCCAACGCCACGAGAAGGCCAGCAGAGCGGGGCGTCGCCGCGCGGGCGGGCGCGGCTTGGGGCGGACAGCAGGTCGGCGGGGGGTGCGGAGGGCGGGTCTCCCCGCGCCCCCCTTCTCCTCCCAAGGGAAGAAGGGATCGGAAGGCAGGGATGAAGGTACCCTATTGCGGCTCATAGCTGGTTTTGTTGCGGCGTTTTTCGGCGTGGCGCTCCAACGCCAACTGGATCAGGCGGTCAATGAGCTCGGGATAAGGGATGCCGCTGGCCTCCCACAGTTTGGGGTACATGCTGATGGACGTAAAACCGGGGATGGTGTTGATCTCGTTGATCCACAGCTCGCCACTGTGTCTATCCAGCAGGAAATCACAGCGGGCCAGCCCAGCGCCATCTATGGCACGGAAGGCGCGGATGGCCATCTCTTGCGCCAGCGCGGCGGTGGCTTCATCCAAGGGGGCTGGAATGAGCAGCTGCGCCTTGTCGTCAATGTACTTATCGCGGTAGGAGTAGAACTCGTCACCGGGGACGACCTCACCAGGGATAGAGGCGATGGGGTCGTCGTTGCCCAGCACGCTCACCTCAATCTCGCGCGCCTCAATGCCCTGCTCAATGAGCAGACGGCGATCGTACTGGGCGGCGTCGTCCAGCGCGGCGGCCAGCTGTGCGCGGTTGCGCGCCTTGTTGACGCCCACGCTGCTCCCCAAGTTAGCCGGCTTGACGAAGAGAGGGTAGCGGAACTGCGCCTCGGCAGCGTCCAACACGGCCTCGCGGTCGGCTTCCCATTCGGAGCGCAGCACCAAACGGTGCGGCAGGACGGGGAGGCCGTGCGCCTGCATCACTGCCTTGAAGACGGCTTTGTCCATCCCCACCGCTGAGCCGAGCACGCCCGACCCCACGTAGGGGATGTCGGCCAACTCCAACAGACCCTGCACTGTGCCATCCTCGCCGAACGGCCCGTGCAGCACAGGGAAGATCACGTCCAGCGTGGCGATGCTGGTCATGCTGGCCGAACGCTCATTGAGCGGCTCAATGGCCTTGAGGGTGGGGTCGCCGGGGGCACCGATGAGCAGCGCCGGCGTGGCAGGTGCGGCGCCGTTGGTGAGCGTGCGCATGGGGTCGCCGCCGGCGATCCAGCGCCCTTCTTTAGTGATGCCAATGGGCAGGACCTCGTACTTCTCGGGGTCAATGGCCTCCATGATGGAGCGGGCCGAGCGTAGCGAGACCTCGTGCTCGCCGCTGCGCCCGCCGAAGAGGATGCCCACGCGGATACGTCTGCCGCCCACGGTGTCCCCCTTTCGCTGCCCGGTATTGGTAGTAAGCAGTATAACGCCGAATGGGCTTATGCCCAAGCCGCCGCACTGTGTCCCTCACCGCTGAGACACAGAGGGCGCGCAGAAGAGCATCGCTGGCTCAGCGTCCTCTGGAGTTTAAACCCTGGCGCGCCTGGTGGCTCAATAAGCTGAGCGGCTCCCTAAAAAGAAACCGCCACGCCAGGCAGCGGGCGGTCCTTAACGCTGGTGCCGAGGCCCAGACTTGAACTGGGGACCCCATGATTTTCAGTCATGTGCTCTACCAACTGAGCTACCTCGGCCCGTCTGAAGGTAATTATATCCTATGCTGTGCGGCTGTCAACGGGCATGAGGGGAGATAAGGCGCCACTTCGGGCGGCCTGCCTGCGTTTGAAAATGCTAACGCGGTGTTGATCGCCCGATCAAGGGTGGCACTTGACGTGCTGCGCCGTATGGCCTATTATCTGCGTATAGAACATATGTTCTATTCACGCACTGGCTGCCGTTTCAGGGAGGTGCAAATGGGGGAATACCCACAAGGGATGTGGATCGGGGCGGATGGGCGCGCCCGCCAGGTGCGCATCAAGGGCGGGCCACTCGCCGAGGCTTTCTTTGGCATGGTGCGGCAGCGGGAGGGCGAGCTGAGCGCCACGCCGGGCGATCTGGCGCGCGCCTACGCCAGTGCGGTATGGGCTTATCGCTGCATCAAGCTGCGGGCGGATGCGGTGGCGGGTGTGCCGCTGCTGCTGCGCGACCACGACGGGGTGCCTATCTATGAGCATCCCCTGTTGAGGCTGCTGGAGCATCCCCATCCCACCCTCAACGGGCTGAGCGACCTGCTGCGGGCGACCGAGGCGGCTTACAACATCTGGGGGGTGGCGTACTGGCTGAAGGTTTCCAACGGCGGGGGACGGGTGCGGCAGTTGCGCTGGCTAAATCCGCAGACGGTGGAGGTGGTGAGCGATGCCGAACGGGGCATCATCGCCTATCGGCAGCGCGTGGGCGCACAGACGCACGACTACGCCCCCCAACAGGTGATCGCCTTCCGCAACTTTGACCCGCTAGACGATCTGGGTGGGCTATCGCCGCTGGCGGTAGCGCTGAGCGAGGTCAATGCCGACCTGAACGCGGCGCGCTACGTGGCTTCCTTCTTTGCCAACGATGCGCGCCCAGCAGGCCTGCTGACGACCGATCAGCCGCTGCACGAGAGCGAGATAGAGCGCACACGGGCATGGTGGCAACGGCTGTTCGGTGGGGTGCGCAACCGCTGGCGGACGGGCATCGTGGGTGGGGGGTTGAAATGGCAGACCATCACCTATCCACCCACTGACCTGGCGCTAGCGGAGCTGCGGGCGGAGGATCGGCGCGCCATCTGCGCGGCTTTCGGTGTGCCGCCGGGGCTGGCTGGAGCGTGGGAGGCGACCACCTTCGCCACCGCCCGCGAGCAAAAAGCCAGCTTCTACGAGGACACCGTGCTGCCGCAGCTGCGCTATCTGGCGGATGTGCTCAATGGGGCGCTGCTGCCGCATTACACGGACCTCGTGGCGCGGGGGGCACGGCTGGCCTTTGATGTGGACAACATCGCCGCCTTGCAGGAGTCGGCGGGGGAGAAGGCGCAGCGTATGGTGGCGCTATTTCAGGCCGGGCTGATGACGCGCAACGAGGTACGCCTCGCCCTGGGGCTAGGGGCGGTGACGGAAGAGGAAGACGGGTTTGTAGAGGACTTCACCCCCCAGCCTCTGGCCTCACCCCTCGGCCCCTTCTCCACCAGTGGGGAGGGAGAGCAGCGCGGCGGGGATGCTGTGAAAGCCCACAGCCCCATCCCCTCACTGCGGGAGGAGTTGAAGCGCTGGGAGCGCTTTGCCGTGCGGCGCGTGCGGGAAGGGCGCCCACTGCGGCGCTTCCGCAGCGAGGTCATCCCGCCCGACCTGCAGGCCTTCATTGAGGACGCACTGGAGGAGGCGGAGGATGTGACGGATGTCTTTGCCCTGTTCGGGGACGTGCTGGAGATGCTGGAGCAGGACGGAGAGAAGGCCGACACGGAGAGACTGGCGATCTGGAGGAGGGGCGATGATGGCGACGGTGAAGGCCCTCGGCAGCGATGAGGCATGGGTGCTGGACGTGCTGGGCGTGCCCTACGGTGGGCCTTATGGCGGCCGCGACGCCCAAGGGGAGTACTTCACAGCGGAAACCGACCTGTGGCTGGAGCGCATCCCAAAGCGCCCCGTGGTGTACTACCACGGCCTGGCGGAAGGGGAAGGCGTGCCGCAGGTGATCGGTGAGGAGCTGGGTTGGGAGCGCCGCGCCGATGGGGTGTGGTTCCGCGTGCTGTTGGATAAGGGCAAGGCGCTGGCGCGGCAGGTGTGGGAGGCCGCCCAGCGCGGGTTGGCCCGCGCTTCCTCGGGGGCAATCGGGCACCTGGTGCGGGTGGCAGCGGATGGACGGATTCTGGTGTGGCCCATCGGCGAGCTCTCGCTGCTGGATGCGCGCACACACCGCCCAGCCAATCCGTATGCGGTGGCGCTGGTGCACGCCAAGGCGACCTTACACCATTGATGACGTGGAGCGCTTGCTGGCCGACCCGCGCATCATCCGCAACGGGCGCAAGATAGAGGCTGTGATAGAGAACGCTCGCGTGATGCGCAACCTGATCGCAGAATACGGGTCGTTTCACGCCTTTCTGCGCTCGTTGGATGGCCTGCCGTATAACAGGCGACGAGCGGCGCTGGCGCGGCGCTTCAAATGGTTGGGGCGCACGGGCGTCTTCTATTTCCTGTGGTGCGTGGATGAGGACGTGCCGGAGTGGGAGAATCGGTGAGGGCTTGCTGACGCACCCCGCCATAACCAACGAGGGAGCGCCACCTGTGGCGCTCCCTCGGCCTTTCCTCCATCGGCGCGCTACTTCAGTGAGAGCGCCTCCTCCAGCGAGGCGCCGTTGACGAAGATGTGCGCCTCGCTGACGTCAGGGAACTGTAGCGCTGTCTGCAGGAGCTGCGCCTCCACACGCGGATTGTCGCATTCACCACCCAGCATCATTGTGCCCGCCAAATAGACGGTGGCCACACCGTTCTCAACGGTGGCCTGCTCCACGTGCAGGTCGGACTGGTAAAGTGCGTTGTACAACCCCGATTGGCCATAGAATTGCTCTTTGATGCTGAGCAGAGCCGTGAAGGCTGCTTGCAAGGGGGCAGCGGTCGGCTCTACCGGCACCTCAACGGCGATGGCGCTATCGCCGCAGCCCACCGCAGGGCCGGATTTCCCCGCATCCTCCAGGGCGATGAGGTAGATTTGCACGCGATCAACGGTGGGCGGGGCGGTTGCTTCGGCAGTGGGCGGTGAGACCTCGGTCGGTGCCGAGATAGGGGGCAGCGTGGGCGCAGCGCACGCCGCCAGCGTCAGGAGCACGACCTCCAGCAATACCACGAGCAACAGAAATTGCTTCACAGGATCCCCTCCCTCTTTTCCGTTCGGTTTGTGTATTGTCGTCACAATCGCTAATATTGGCAAGCATCCAGTTCAATGCGCATCCAAGAGGGGGGATGACCATGAGTGAGCTCAGCGTCCGTGCGGTGTCCAATGAGGCAGAGTGGCAGGCTTTCCTGCGTATGCCCTGGATCGTCTATCGCGATGATCCCTGCTGGACTCCTCCGCTGTGGCGCGACCACTGCCGTTTTTTTGATGCGGCCCATAACGCAGAGCTGAAGCATATTGACTTCCAGCCCTTTGTGGCATGGCGCGATAGCCAGCCGGTAGGAACCATCATCGCCCACGTCAACCATGCCTACAACGCCTTTCAGGAGGTCAATGTGGGCTGGTTCGGGCAGTTTGAGGTGCTGGAAGATGAGGAGGCTGCCCACGCTCTATTGCGCGCAGCGGAGGAGTGGCTGCGGGCCAAAGGCGTGGAGGCCATGCTCGGACCGGCCACCTTCAGCAGCAACAGCGAGTGGGGCCTGCTCATTGAGGGCTTTGAGCATCCTCAGATGATCCTCATGCCACACGCTCGCCCCTACTATCAGCGCTTTGTGGAAAGCTACGGCGGCTTTGAGCGCGAGATGGACCTGCTGGCATGGTACTTCAACGGGGAAGATTGGGGCGGCAAGCGGGCCGATAAAATCCCCGAGAAGCTGACGCGCGTGGTGCAGAAGATCAAACAGCGCAAGAACTTCACCGTGCGCAACCCCGACATGCGCCGCGTGAACGAGGAGATTGAGCGCATCAAGGCCATTTACAATCAGGCGTGGGCCAAGAACTGGGGCTTTGTGCCGCTCAGCGATGAAGAGATTGACATGATCGCTGCCCAGCTGGTGGACATTGTGGACCCCCGTATCGCTTTCTTCGTGGAGGTAGAGGGGCGCCCGGTGGCTTTTGCCCTGCCCCTGCCCAACCTTTATGAGCCGTTACGCAAGGCACGCTGCAAGCCCGGCGAGCCGCATTGGTGGCAACTGTTGCGCCTGCTGTGGCACTGGAAAGTGGGAGGCACCCGCAGCGTGCGCGTGTGGGGGCTGGGCGTGCTGGAGGAGTACCGTGCCTCCGGTGCAGATGGCTTGCTCTATTACGAGATGATCAAGGCAGGCCTGCCGTTGGGCTATGTGGATATTGAGATGTCGTGGGTGCTGGCCAACAACGAGATGATGAACCGCGCTGTGGAGAGCCTAGGCGCACGAGTCTATAAGACGTACCGCATCTACAAGAAGACGCTTGGTTAGGCATACGGCGGTGAGCAAGCGTGACAGGCGAAAACGAGAGCAAGATCAAGGTGCTCATCATCGATGATGAGCCGGAAACGGTCAACCTGCTGGTGGCCTTCTTGAGGTTGTTTGACTGCGAGGCGCAGGGGGTTTACAATGGCCAAAGCGGCCTCAAGGCAGCGACTGAGCAGCGCCCTGACGTGCTCATCCTTGACCTCATGCTGCCCGATATGGATGGACTGGAGGTCTGCCGCCGCCTGCGCGAACAACCTACCACCCATGACTTGCCCATCGTGATCCTCTCGGCGCGCACTTCCCCGGAAGATGTGAAGCTGGGCTATGCTGCCGGTGCGACGCGCTATCTCAAGAAGCCCGTTGATCTGGACTTGCTGCTGAAGGAGGTGCGCCGCGTGGCGGCGCTGAAGCATCACGAGGCCCCTTCGGAGGCCGAGCAACGAGCTGATGCTGAGCGCCCGCCGCACTAAAGAGGAGCAACCCTCAGGCTACCGCCCCCGATCCCTATTGCGTGCGGGCTTGCCTCCTCTCCGCTTGTGGACAAGGGGACCCTATTATTAATTAAGAAGGGAGCGGAGCCATGAACATAAAAGGTGCGTTGGTCATAGTCACCCTTGCGCTGGTTGTGGCCGCCTGTGTGCCCGCCGAACCCACTCAAGAGCTGCCCCCTTCCCCTACTGCTACTGCCACGCTCCTTCCTACCGCTGTCTCAGTACCCACCGATACCCCAGCCCCCATCCCCACCCCGCCGCCACCTGACCTTACCCCTCAACGTCGGGAGTTTGAGGTCGCAGATGGAGGGGGCACGATCGTGGGCTATTTCTACCCTGCCGCCGTGCCCGATGCGCCGCTCATCATCCTCATGCACTGGGCAAGAGGGGATCAGACGGATTGGACAACGGTGGGCCTGGTGGAATGGCTACAGAATGCGGGGGCTCAGCAGGCGGGCAACCGCCCGATCCCTGTGGCATTCAGGCCCAGCATCTACCAGCCGTTGCCGCTGGAAGTGTCGTTCAACGTGCTCACCTTTGACTTCCGCGGCTTCGGCGAGAGCGACGCCCTCCCGCCATCCGCAGATGCGGGGGAGGCCTGGTCTGATGACATCGTGACGGTTGTTCAGGTGGTAGAGGGGGAGCACCTGCCCGGCAGCGACCGCCTCGGCTGCTTGGGGTCCAGCATTGGCGCGGACGGCGCGGCTGTCTGCTGCCTCAATTCAGTGGGCGCCTGCAAGGGCCTCTTCTCGCTCTCACCTGGCGGCTACCTGAATATTCCCTATGAGGACTTGCTGGCAGCGATCTACGGGAGTGGGCAGTCCACGCCTTACGCCTATTGCCTGAGCTCCGAGGAAGACGTCCCCAGCGCGTTCAGCTGCAAGGAGGCAGAACAGGTGGCGCCGGCAGAGTACTACAAGGCCATCTTCTACCCCGGCGGCCTGCACGGCACAGAGTTTCTCTTCCCAGAGACGGCGCCCGAGGACATCGGCCAGCATCTCTACGACTGGCTGAGGGCCTCCTTTGGATTCAGCGGGTAAGCCTCTTTTTACGGGAGGCGGATGAGATGAGAAGCGCGCACAGGGGGATCAGCAAGAGGGCTGTGCGCGCAACCCTTACGAAGGGCTACACCCCCTTCGCCAACGTGACGCCGCTCTGCCCGCTGAGCGCATCTTCATAGCGCGAGAGGACGTACAGCAGCGACGAAAGTCGGTTGAGGTAGCGGATCAGCTCGCCGTTCTGGATCAGCCCCTCGTCGTAGAGGCGTACCACTTGCCGCTCGGCACGGCGCACCACCGTGCGGGCGAGGTCCAACGCTGCCCCGGGGAGGCTATCCCCGCTGACGGTGAACTCGGCGGGCAAGTGCAAGCGCGCGCCGTAGGCATCTGTTTGCTCCTCCAGCCATGCCACGCGCGCCGCATCAATGCGGCGGAACTGGGCGGCGATCTGCTCATCGGCGGCGGCCAATTCGGCCATGAGGTGGTAGAGGTCACGCTGCACCTGCAGGACGATCTGCGCGGCGTGGCGGTCCTGCATCAGGGCGCGCGCCACACCCAGCGCAGCTTGTGCCTCATCCACCTCGCCGAAGGCCATAGGGCGCGGATGGTACTTCTTGACGCGCCCACGCCCCAACAGGCCAGTGGTGCCATCGTCGCCTTCGGTGGTGTAGTATTTGGGCTGTTCGGTCATCGTTCACTCCTCACGGCGGCCTCATCCCGTGGCCTGCTCCCATGCAAAGGGCAGGCGTGAGCTCACCCTCACTTGGGCTGCTGTGCCGCATGGCGTACAATCGTAAGCAGATCTCTCCCCATGTCAAAGGAGCGAGCATGTCATTCATCATCACCCTCTACGTGCGCGAGGGGATCGTCATGGCCAGCGACAGCCGCCTGACGCTCTCCGCACGGCAGGAGCAGGGCAACGCGCAGATCATTCAGCTGGGCGTGGGCCTTTCTGATTCTACCTACAAGACCTTCCTCACGCTGAACAACATCGGCCTCTCGGTCTTTGGGGCGCCGGATGTGCAAGGCGTGCCCATCAGCGGCTACATTGAGTCGTTCATCAGCGAGGAGGTGCACCGCCGCGACCTGAGCGTGGATGAAGTGCCGCAGGCGTTGGTGGATTACTTCAACCGGCTGGAGGTCTCGCCCGATAGTGGCTTTCTGGTGGCGGGTTACAAGCAGGGCGAGGGCGGCCCCGAACAGCACGTGTGGGAGGCGCTCATCAAGACGGGGCGCATCACGCGGTTGAACCGCCCCGGCCAGTGGGGGGCCTCATGGCGCGGAGTGACGGACATCCTCACGCGGCTGCTGATGCCGGTAGGCATCATGGGCGAGGATGGCGAGTTCAAGCCGCTGCCGCACTTTCCCATCCAATGGGGGTTCTTCACGCTGCAGGACGCCATTGACTACGCTCGCTACGCCGTGCAGGTCACGGCGGACACGATGCGCTTCCACCCGCGCCCCAAGATCGTGGGTGGGCCAGTGGATATTCTGGTCATCAAGCCGCAGGAGGCTTTCTGGGTGAAGGTCAAGGATTTGCAGGCGTGAGTGGGCTGCAGCCGTCCTCGGCTGCCCCGCTGTTGTGGTCGGTTTTCGCCGGTTTTGGGGATTTACGCCCCAGCGCACCTATGCTATACTGAGGCACAAGCGGGGCATCTTACCCCCTACCCCACCCAAATTGTGAGCAGGAACAGCGCCCCATGAGCGGACTGGTTGGCCAGCAGATTGGCCCCTACACCATCACCGAGGAGATCGGGCGGGGCGGCATGGCGGTGGTCTACAAAGCGCATCAGGCCAGCATGGGCCGCGATGTGGCCATCAAGGTGCTGCCCGCCCACTTCCTGCAGGACCCCACCTTTTTGGAGCGTTTCACCCGGGAGGCGCGCACCATAGCCCAGCTGGAACACCCGCTCCGGCGGCACGCTGGCGGGGCGCATTGCGAGGGGGCCGCTGCCGCTGGAGGAGGTGGTGCGGCTCACCGCGCAGATTGCCGAGGGGCTGGACTACGCCCATCGGCGCGGCATTGTGCACCGTGACATCAAGCCCAGCAACGTGCTGTTGGATGAGGAAGGCAATGCCTACCTCACCGACTTTGGCATCGCCAAGGTGGCGGAGACGACCGCCTCGCTCACCGGCAGCGGCGTTGTGGGCACACCCGCCTACATGGCGCCCGAGATGGCCGAGCCGGGGGGCGTCAGCGTGCTGGTGGATGTGTATGCGTTGGGGGTGACGCTCTTCCAGATGCTGACGGGGCGCCTGCCCTTTGAGGCCGACACGCCGATGGGCCTGCTCATGGCGCACGTCACCAAGCCTATCCCTGATGTGCATCCTCTGCGCCCCGACCTGCCGCCTGCGGTGCAGGGGGTGCTGGAGCGGGCGCTGGCCAAGCGCCCTGCGGAGCGCTACCAGACGGCGGGGGAGCTGGCGCGGGCGCTGCAGGCGGCGCTGCGCGGTGAGGCGGTGCCCGCCCCCTCCGAGGGGGAGACGGTGCCGCTGGCGGTGCCTGCCGAGCGGGAAGAGGGGAGCACCATTTATGCGCCGACGATGGAGCCGGCGGAGTGGCCGCGCTACCCCACACCCGCGCCTGCGGCCCCGCCGCGCCGCGGCACGCCGCCGTGGGTGTGGGTGGGCGCTGCGGTGGCGCTGCTGGTGGGGGGTGGCCTGCTGGCGCTGCTGGTGGGAAGCGACCTGCTGGCGAGGGGAGTGGCTGCCGCACCCACGCTAACCCCCACCGCCACCTCTAACCCCAAACCTATGCCCACCGCCACTGCTACCGCCACACTCTCACCCACGCCGCTGCCCGACCTATTTGCCGGGCCAGTGCCCGAGGGGGCACTCATGCGGCTGGGTAAGGGAGAGGTTAGAGGAATTGCCATCTCGCCGGACGGCAGCCTGCTGGCTGTAGCCTCTGGCACCGGCCTGTACCTGTACCGCATGGACACACTGGAGGAAGTGTGGCGCTCCCCTACGCGAGGTGCTCTAGGTAGTGTGGCCTTCAGCCCCGACGGGCGCACGCTCGCCTCCGGTTCAGAGGATCACACTGTCGTGCTGTGGGATGCAACGATGGGGCAGCGCCTGCACACACTGGATGGGCACGCCAGCGAAGTATGGGGTGTGGCCTTCAGCCCGGACGGGCGCACGCTCGCTTCCGGCTCGTTTGACCGCACTGTTATCTTGTGGGATGCAACGACTGGCACGCGCCTGCGCACCCTACAGGGGCACACCGACGCGGTGAATGGCATATCCTTTAGCCCTGATGGACGCATGATAGCCTCCACTGCATGGGATAAGACCATCATGCTGTGGGATGTAACAACGGGGCAGCGCCTGCGCACACTGGAGGGGCACACCGACTGGGTGGACAGCGTAGCCTTCAGCCCAGACGGGCGGACGCTTGCCTCCGCCTCGGATGACAACACCGTCATGCTCTGGGATGCGGAGACGGGCGCGCGCCT